>MDTD01119655.1_pt1 | contig 12146 bp, 17 predicted proteins | sample 811221 | NCBI WGS metagenome assembly MDTD01 (sample SAMN05326646, study PRJNA326480) | marine metagenome | isolation source: seawater | place: Pacific Ocean: South West | collected 2011 | reverse complement strand
CACTACAGCCACGCATAAAAGACAAACAAATAGATGGGCTGGGACTACAAGGGATTTAATTTGAGCCTTTCCATCATTCGCGATGACAGATTCTACGCTCTCGGGAGGTCTATTCTCTCTGAGAAGGAAGCACATTGGGATCATTGTAATTAAAGCGAAAATTGCGAAAGCTCGATAGCAAGAAGAGAAACCGTATTGAGCATTCCACCAGAATAATATTGGTGGCCACACCGCGCCCCCTAGAGCATTTCCAGCACCAACTACAGCGGAGGCAATACCCCTGCGCTCCTTGAACCAAAGCATCGTGTTTGAGAGGAGAGGTGCAACCAAGGCTGCGTTACCAAGAGCACCGAGCAAAAGTCCATACACTATTACTATTACATTAAAATCTCTAATTTCTGAAATTAAGTAACAACCTGCGGCAATTGATAAACTGCCAAAAATAGCTGGTCCGAAAGGTCCTTTTTTATCCGCCACCCAGCCCATCAGTATCCCTCCTATCCCCATTCCTACCATTGCTGCGCCGTAGGGTAGGGAGGCTGATTCAGACGATATTCCTAATTCGGTTACTTGAGGAACAATGGCGATGGCAACGAGATAAAATATCCCCGAGCCAATGGTAGCTAATCCCAAAGAACTAAGGGCAATGACCCACGCGTAAGCTGAATCAACTTGATATATTTTTTTTTTCAAAGGACGCTCAGCTTCGCTTATTAAATAGGAGTCACTCTATCATGTATCCCACTAACATTGAATGCGGGAAATCTAAACCCAGTAGATTTTTGTGATTGGATTATGTAAGTGCTACTGTCTTGGGTTTTTGCTATTAACAGCAGCAACATAACGATCCGAAAAAAAGACATATTTGCTTCTTAAGGCAATGCGAGTATTGATTAGTTCAGGAACTCTTCGCGTTCTAAGTTGTTCCTTGGACTTTGGAATGGTTTCTTCCAACTTGCTCCATGCTTTAGAACTCTAAATTTATTGGTTAACACTCCCGCTTTCTCTAATGCAGATTGCAGCTTTCTGGGTGGCTCATCCATCTTTTCTAAAGTGAGTTTAAAGGTGCCCCAATGAATGGCTAAGGCATATTCTGAACCGAGATCTTGAAAGACCTTAACAGCCTCGGTGGGGTTGATATGGGAGGATTTCATGAAATTCCGTGGTTCGTAGGCCCCTATTGGTATGGCGGCGAGGGTAGGTTTTCCTAGTTTTTGCGCAGTTAACTTGAAGTCTTGTGAATAGCCGGTGTCACCCGCAAAGTAAAATGAGAAATCAGACCACCTCACCATCCATCCAGCCCAAAGGCTCTTATTACGATCGAAGGGCGTACGTTTAGACCAATGTTTCACCGGGGTGGGTTGAATGTTGGCATCAGAGAAATCAATGGCCTGCCACCAGTCTAGCTCTTCAATCGACTGCACCCCCCATTTTTTTAAAAGGCTTTTTAGTCCCAAAGGAACCAGAAATTTTATTCCGGGCTGTAGTTCAACTAGCTTTTTTATGCTCTTCTCGTCTAGATGATCATAATGATTATGACTGATAAGAACGACGTCCACTTCTGGTAGGTCAGATATTGTAAATGGAACAGGCGTTACCCGTTTTGGCCCAATAAAGTGAAAAGGTGATGCCCTGTAGTAAAATTGAGGGTCAGTTAATATTGTTAAGTCATTATAGTTCAGCAAAATTGTCGAGTGACCAACCCAAATGACATTATTTCGGAAATCATTTAGCTTGTCTCTCGAGTTGATCTCTACTGGAAAACCCTTGGTCTCGGATATATCCTTATCGCGTGTGAAGTAGTCAAAGGCGAAACTAGAAAACTCTTTGAAAGTTTCTTTATCTTCGAGGCCACTCAAATTTTGGAAGCGTTTAGTGTGCTGGTTAAAATTGGAAGAGTCATAATATGAGCCTTTGCCAGAGCAAGCGGAATTAGAGAGCACTAAGAGCAACCCTAAGCATACAAACTTTGGTGACTTCGATTTATTAAAAGAAATAGAGGGTCGTGATTTACCCAGCATTGTTAAATTCCGAAAATCAGCTTTAAGACGATGTTGGAGATATCTTGTTCCGCAAGCATCCTTATCATAAAGTTAGTCTAATACTTTTTCCAAACTTATTTGTGTAAGTTTGGTTATTGGCCTTCTTTGCGATTTTTATGGAAAAATAATTGTAGACTGGATCAATTTGTTATGACGGACGAATAATTTCATGGTGAAAGGCATCGAGAATCCGAATTAAACATCAATCAGTAGCGGAGTAGTTTAAATCAGTCTAAACCTACTCCTCATTACAATCGTGTAATTAAAAAAGTTTGTGATCTACATATCGCGCGAGTTGGCAAGACTCATGTTTTATCTGGTTGGAAATCAGCTTTCGGAGTGTTCTTATGGTAAAAAAAGGGCTACGCTTGCAGTCATATTCGGAATCTGAGGCTAATGAATTTATTCAAATGGCGCTTTCTGATGACGTTCCGTTCCGAAGTATAACGGCTCACTTTGGCATAAAAGAACAACAAGTCAAAGAAATAATGAGGACGTCCATCTCCAAGAAAGGCTATATCCGTTGGAGAAAACGGGTCAAAAGATTAACGAAGAGAAGACCTTGTTACAAGTAGGGAAACATTATAGCGGGCTTACCAAAGGGTTTTTATCGTTAAACCTTGATGCAAGCTCTATAAAATGTTTTCGGCAAAGAAATAGCTGACGACTTCAATACCTGAAATCGTCAGCCTTCCCAAATCAAGAAATCAATTTTTCTACTCGGCTCTGGTTAGAAGCGATCTTTTTCTGATTATCCTCTATGCCCTTGCGTCTAGCTAATATTCCAGCGGCATTCTTCTCAATAGCGGCTCTATTTTTGGCAGCTGTTTTGAGTAGGGCGAGAATCGTCGATGCGTTTCCCTTGGCAACTTTTAGGATTTTTCCTAGCCGTTCCTTGTTGCGGGCGATTCTTCGGGCATTTGAAGCAGGTGTGGCAGTTTTTGGTGATAAACCAGTGGTTAAAATTTTCGAATTTAAGGCTAGATTCTTACTATTGAAGGAAACAATGCTTTCGTTAGATTTCATAATTCTGGAGTTTATCTCAATGAGTTTAGCATTTACCTCCGCCATCATCCTATTGACTTCCAAAACTGAGGCGTTTAATGCCGCTCTGTGTTCTAGATAATCTATTGAAGCCTCGTTGAGACAGGATTCCACGTAGTTTCGTTGTACATCAGTTTGCGTGTCTAAACTACCCAAGATAGTTTTCCGATTTCTGAAAATATCGTCCGTATTCTGGTTGGCAAGCTGTCTGTTTCCCATGAAAGCGGCGGTATAATTTTTTAAAATAAGAGCTCTGTTTTCTTCGATTGAAGACCGTGTCGCATAAGCGTTAGCTTTATTCGCAGTCACTTGGCATTCAAGTCCAAAAACTGCTTTTCTATTCTTCATTATATTTTTTCTGTTCGATTTAGCGGTCGCCATTTTAAATTCTCCTCATCTTAGATGTAGTTGTTTCAAGCATTTGACTTGAAGTGTATCGTTCTCACTTCCCAGTTAAGAAAATCAAGTCAAGCCTGCGAGGATTCGCGTGGCATCTTGAATTTTTTCCAAATCTAGGACCCCCCAATTTAGAATTTAACGCGAATTATTCTCATTTGTCTATAATTCAGACTATTTTCCATCGTGTAAAGTGTAGGATGCTGTAGTTTGCTGAGTTTTGAAAAATAAAAAGTGTTTACGTTAGTTCCCCGTAGTGCTGAGCAACCAAATTAATAGGGTTGTAACTAGTAGCAAAGGTGCCTGCTCCTCGTATTTAACCAAAATAGCTGGTAGTCCGAGCCACATTGCTGCGATAAGTCATAGGGATACCAGGTTTTTTAGACTGTTCTCTACTAAGTAGATAAATATCTTATGAAAATCGGAATGATGTTCAGGATGTCTTTTTTTCAACCTTTGACAGTTGATCAGTATTAAATTGCGCTTTATGGCGAGGTCCTCGCCCGAGCGCTAGTTCCGGTACCATAATGTCAAATTGTCCCGCGACACTTTCTGGATCTGAAAAATAGCCTAATCCGTATGAGCCTTGAGTATATCCTACAAGCTCTTGGAGTTCCTCATCGAGGTTTTTAGCGATATGTGGAGGGCACGAGAGAAACTGATTCTCTTGTTGTCTAAGCCATGCGAGACAATAAGTGAGGTTTAACCCTGTTCGAGGCTTGTCAGATATATTCTTACCACCTCCATGCAGCACCGAGCCGGTATACAATAATACGGAACCCTTGGACATTTCTATCGTATCAATTTCGCCTTTCTGCGCGTCTCTATCCCAGGCCCAATTCTGAGAACCTGGGATCAATTTTGTGGCTCCGTTTTCAATGTTAAAGTCTGAAATAGCCCAAAGTGTATTAAACTGAGGTTCGATCTCTTTTGGTATGTGAGTTCCCCACGCGAAGCGATCACGGTGTATTAATTGGGCCTTAGAGTTAGGATATATAGTTGTAGCTTGTGTGAGATGTAACGTGATTTTCTCAGTATATTTAGCGAGAAATTTTCTTGCTAAATAGAGAACCCGTCTGTCTAGTATAAATTCGCCACTGCTGGGAGTTCTCGCTATAAGTGCTCCAACTCTTCGCGTCAGCTTTCCCGAGAAATCGTCTCTGCCGAAGGGAGAAGCAGCAAGAAAAGGCTTAAGTTCGGATTCGAATTTTGCTATTGTTTTTTTTTCTGCAGCATCAATTAGTACTGCAGCTCCATCTTCCCTGATTGCTTGAAGAACCTTATCCAGCTCCGTGTCTGGTTCGAAATACTGTATTGACATCGTTCTCTTTCCTCAAAGAAATTTAGTTCAGAATTATAATCTCTGGCTTCCATGTTGGGGCTTCATCATGAGAAATCAGGGCATAGGAAAGTATTATCACTAGGTCCCCAACTTGTGCGGTGCGAGCGGCCGCGCCATTTAGACCGATTTTGTTTGAATCTCTTGCAGCAGCTATAGCGTAATCCGATATTCTACTTCCATTATTTAAATTTAGTACATCGACTTTTTCATTTTCAAATATCCCCACTTTTTCCATGTAATTCAAATCAATCGAAATAGATCCTTCGTAGTGTAAGTCGCACTCCGTGATTTTAGCTTTGTGAATTTTAGATTTTAGAAAACTGAAGTAAATAGATGGTATCCTGATGAAATTACAAGAAGATTTTTTGAAATATTAAAGTAGTTGGAAAGCAAACCTTTACTCTGATTACTATAATAATCTGGAAAACTAATTTTGGACAGGAGGCTTTTAAAATGTTTGACCTAGTTATTAGGGATGCAAAGATAATTGATGGAAGTGGGGGTCCGAGTTTCTACGGAGATGTTGGGGTTCAGGGTGATAAGGTAGCCTTTGTCGGTTCTAAGGCGGCAAGAGGAAAACAAGAGGTTAATGCTGAGGGCAGATTGTTGTTACCTGGTTGGGTTGATGTGCATACTCATTACGATGGTCAAGCTACTTGGGATGAGTATCTCACTCCATCCTGTTGGCACGGTGTTACGACCGCTATTATGGGGAACTGTGGAGTTGGTTTTGCACCCGCAGATCCTGATAAGCGAGAATGGCTAATCGGTCTTATGGAAGGTGTGGAAGATATACCAGGAACAGCGCTCGCCGAGGGTATCCAATGGGAATGGGAAAGCTTTCCGGAGTATCTAAATGCCTTAGAAGCCAAACCTAGGGCCATGAATTTGGCTGCCCAAATACCTCATGGTCCTGTGAGGGCTTATGTGATGGGTGAGGCTGGAGCCCAAAATGTTGCAGCAAGCGATCAGCAAATGTTGAAAATGGCCGCAATAGTTAGAGAAGCAATTCAGGAGGGAGCTCTTGGTTTTTCTACCTCTAGAACTGTTTTACATAGATCAATAGATGGTGAGTTGGTACCAGGTACCAATGCAGATGCTACCGAATTAATAACTATAGCTAGAGCTATGGGAGACGTGGGTAATCCTGTTTTTGAGGTGGCGTCCGATCTTGCACCCGAATCAAAAGAGCTCGGCTGGATGGAAGATGTTCTCAGTGCCGGATGCAAGATTACATACGCTTGCGTTCAAAATGACTTTGACCCGGAGCAGTGGCGGCGATTGCTTTCCCACGCTAGGAGGTTTCCAGGGAAAATTTTCCCCCAAGTAGCTATAAGGCCACCAGGGGTTCTCATGTGTTTAGAGGGAACACATCCATTTTCTGGAAGGAGGACCTATGCAGAGCTCCATAAATTACCATTGAGTGAGCGGATAAAGCGGTTAAAAAGTCCTGAAATCAAGAGGAGAATATTGAGCGAGGCCGGCACTGAGGCGAGTTCACTTTTAAAATTATTATTCATAGAGGGTAAGGATATCAGTTCAAAAATAACGGATTACGACAGGATTTTTACCCTAAATAATCCACCAGAATATGAACCAGAACCTAGTGTTAGTGTCGCGGCGCTCGCTACTATTGCCGGTTGTGACGTCGAGGAAATGGCCTACGATTTGCTTTTAGAAGACGAAGGTCGAGCATTTCTATACTCGCCACTTTTCAATTATGTGTCAGGTAATTATGATGATGCGAGAACGATGATGCTCGACGAACATACGGTTGTCGGTATAAGTGACGGCGGTGCGCACTGCGGAATGATATGCGATGCCAGTGCTCCGACATATTTACTTCAGCATTTCGTAAGAGACAGAACCCGCGGTCCACGGATAGGATTGGAGCAAGCCGTAAAGCTACAAACGTATGATACGGCATCTCTCTATGGATTGTCCGATAGAGGTCTAATACAAGAAGGGCAAAGGGCGGATTTGAATTTGGTAGATTTTGATAAATTGCAGCTGACTGCTCCAGAGATGGTCGATGACTTGCCTGCCTTTGGGAAACGCCTAATTCAAAGGGCGGAAGGATATGAGGCTACCTTTGTCGGTGGTAAAATGACTTTCGAGAATGGTGAAGCTACTGGCACACTGCCAGGAAAATTAGTTAGAGGAAAGACTTAGGCTATATTACTTAATTTTCTCCTGTGAACAATCCTCAGAATGAGAAAGGCTTATATTGAAGGGGTATTCAGCCAGCCTTTAGGTTGGCCGGTCAAATATATTGGGCTTTACTCAGATTTAATCAATTATAAAATTTTGCTAAATAAATGATTCGAAAATATAACTGGAAAAAATGGCCCATCGTAATCATTGTGACAGTTGTTATGATGAACTTTTGGCAGCATCAGAATTATAAAAAAAACGTTGCAGAAATTTTTTCAGAAAGCCTGATTAAAGCAAATTACAATCTTCCAAAAGTCGATCAAGTTAAGCTACCTCTCGGTTTCACCTTTCTAGCTCTTAAAAGCTCTAGCGAAATTACTTTTGGAGTTGGAGAGGCGAGGAAGGGTGTTTCTTTGAGTGCTACTCCAGTTGGGAAATTACCACTAATTTGGTTTCTTATTGATTCGACATATCATCTCGATATAGCGCCAGAGGAGCTAAATAAGCTCTCTATATATAAGAATGATGATTGAATATTGTAAGGGTGAAATTAGTTGTCTTAAATTTTAAAAGGTTAGGTTGCAAATAACATCAAGAGCCTCTCTAGGCCTAATGCTTTTCTCCGATATATATTGTGCAAGTTGAGGAATTTCCAGAATAAGGATTGGGAAACTCTACGATCTCAGTTCGGGAGGTGTAGAAAACTTCTTTGAGAATGTCGCTGAATTCATTCTCCGGAGGATTATTTGACCACATGGCGAAGATTCCTTTAGTACGTAACATATTGGTAATTAATTGAATGCCAGAAACTGAGTAAAAATGTCGATTCTTAGGACTTAACAAATGACTAGGGGAATGATCTATATCAAGTAGAATGGCATCGAATTGAAACCCCTTGAGATTCAGTTTTAATTGGTCAGTGGAAGACGAAGCCAACTGGAAGAAATCGCCTTGGAGTAGCTGACAACGCGGATCTGAAGTTAGCCGTTGCCCCAAGGGTACCAGACCTTGTTGGTGCCACTCGATTACTGCTTCAAGGACTTCGATAACTACTACTGTGCGGACTGAATTATGTTCAAGGGCGGCGTTGGCAGTAAAGCCCAGCCCGAGTCCGCCGATCATCACATCTATTTCACTTTTTTTAAGGGCGCCCAAAGGAATAGTGGCAAGCGCTGTCTCTCCCGCCGTGAAAAGGCTTGACATTAAAAATTCATCGCCTAGTTTTACTTCGAATACATTGGTGTTTTCCGCCATTGGTTCGCGACGGCGTCGTAGAGTCAGTAATCCGAGAGGGGTGTCTCTGTGGTCTAGTTCTTCAAAATTTACCCCCATTTTTAGTTAACATTATGGAATAGATGAAATAGTTTTTCATCTGCGTTAGCGTAATGTTTCGTCGTTTTATACGTTGGTGCCAGAGTAGGCTTGTGGATTTCACGGTGATTCATATTATGTATCAAAAGACGGAGCAGTTTTAGTCCTTCTGGTTAGAGCCGCTATATCGCAATGATATAGATGGGCAGGGACAGAATCGAACTGCCGACACAGGGGTTTTCAGTGCCCTGCTGTAAACCTACCAAACCTATCTAAATCAATACTCTATAAACGTCTTAGCTATATTGCTTATTTAATTGTAGATGATATCACGATGAGAGAGGTCGATTCTTTAAAAATTATTCGAATATTTTTGACTGAGGTAGCGCAGGAAGGCCACGTAGAAACTATAGACAAAATCACTTCGATTGATATGGTTGATGAAGCTAATATGGTGTTCGGAGGCCCACCAGGAAGAGAAGGCCTAAAAGCCCATGTGAAAAGTTTTCGCCGTGATATTGCAGATCTTAAAATCGATATCAAGGATATTGTAGGTAATCAAAAGAAAGTTATGGCGCATTGGTCCTTTGAAGGTCGTCACGATGGTCCATGGCTTGGCATCCCGGCGACGAAGAAGACGATGTCTGGTGAGGTTTTCAGTTTCTTTACGTTTAAGAATGGACTCATCAGTTACTATCGTCTCTGGCTCTGTGCTAACTTTGATTTTCCTGTTGTTTTCGACTCTTCTAACCCTTCATTACATTTTTAGTGAAACGACAGTCGATTTAAATACCGAAAATATTTCCTCCTAATTTTATTTTTCGCTTTTAAAAGGAGGTAATGTGTCAGGATCTCTGTTGATGATTAAAAAGTAGGAGTTGAGGAAAAGCCTTTCTCTGCTCCTGTTTCCGAAGTGGAGCCTACGTAGACCGCAGACAAGAGAATATTTTCTGGAGTCCCAATAATTTTTTGTAGCTATAAGATAGGGGGTTATGATGAGGAAACTGAATGATTTTTGCCATGAGAAAAAATAAAACTGGAGAAAAAGATGATGAAAAATATTTTAGCGTTGATATTTATAACAGCTTCAGGCCTAAATACTACTAGCGCTATTGAAATTGAATTCGAAAATCCATTTACAATAGAACTCTCGATAGACAGCGTATTTACGGAGGACGGTAAAACCTACAGGATTTCTGCATCAGGAAATGCTGGACCGTACGGTCGAGCTTATTCATCGTGGGTCTTTACTGACAAACTAGAAATAGGTGATAAAGGCGAGTTTTCTGGAACAGCTTGGACGCAGGTCGGCGAGGAGGTTTTTGAAGCCTCAATTCAAGGAGTGTATGTAAAGACAGGGTCGGTGTTCAAAGTCTATTCCTTAGATATCGTCTCTGATAACAAACTACAGATGAAGGTTGGACAGGTTGATTTGGTCAAGAAAACGATGAGGTTTCAAGTATCTGACATTGTGCCCTGACCGACTTATGGAAAACTTTGAATATATAGGCATGTATATGTAACTAAGAGAAGAGAGATTAAATGATAGATCTTTATTACGCACCTACTCCTAACGGATGGAAAATTACTATCATGCTTGAAGAAGCGCAAATAGATTATAAAGTAATACCAATGAACCTAGGAGATGGAGATCAGTTTAAGCCTGAGTTTTTGAAGATTAGTCCGAATAATAGGATGCCAGCTATTGTCGATAGCGATGGACCAGGGGGTGAAAAAATAGGTATCTTTGAATCAGGGGCCATACTTATGTACTTAGGGGAAAAATCTGGTAAATTTTTTCCGCAATCAGGCAAAGACAGAATTAAAGTTCTAGAGTGGCTTTTTTGGCAAATAGGTGGCTTAGGCCCCATGGCTGGCCAAGTAAGTCATTTCGTCAACTATGCGCCAAATTTTCCAGGAGATCATGCTTATTCGGAGAAACGTTACAAGAATGAATATGACAGGCTGTTGGGTGTAATGGATAGTGTGCTTGAAAAAAGGGAATTTTTAGCTGGAGATTATTCTATTGCCGATATGGCCTCTTTTCCCTGGGTGACGGCTTATAAAAGGTATGAAGTAGATTTAGATTCCTTTAAAAACGTACGAAGATGGTTTGATGTCATAAAATCTAAACCAGCTGTAAGAAAAGGCATGGATGTAGGGAAGGAAAATAGAAATTTTGGCAAGGGAATTTCTAAAGAGAGTTTAAAAACTATGTTTGGACAGGATTCTAAAAGTATTAAAAAAGAAGCAGAAAAAAAATTAAAATGATTATGACTCGACACACTTTAATACCGCCTGTCCTACTTGCTTTAGTTTCGTTTCCTATCTTTGGAATGGACTTTAATGACTTGGCATACCGAGAGGGTCTTTATTATGACAAATCTACTGACAGCCCTTTCACTGGAAAGGTAAGAGGGTTATCTGAAGGTTTGATTAGAGAGGGTAAACAAGAAGGTCCTTGGATTGAGTTCCACAGAAAAAGAAAGTTATATTTAAAAGGGAATTATGAGAACGGCAAAAGGAATGGGTCTTGGGCTGCCTATTGGTCGAGTGGCCAGCTTGTTCACCAAGCTATATTCAAGAATGGCGTGAGAGAAGGGAATTGGAATGACTATATTAATGGTGGAAATGTAGCGAAGATGTATGCTGCAACATCTAAAGGAAGGCGATAAGTATAACTGATGATTAAAAAAGGTATTTTCGTATTCTCCTTACTATTCATCCCTGCAGCTATTCTAATAGCTGTTCACACGATTCCTCCGAAGTATCACGGAGTGGTAAGCCATAGCGGGGTGTACTGATAAGTATGGTTGTCACTACAACCGAAAGACTGGGTAGTATCACCGTCACAATCGTAAACAGAGAGGAAGGGATTGCTCTCCGTAGGAAATAAATATTCGGAGATAAAGTTTAATCCTAACTACGGAGTATGAGATGAAAAAATTTATGACTTTTATACTTTTGTGTTTCCTTAGTATCCCCGCTATTTCTTGCCCAAAAATCTGTAACTGTATTGGTTACGACGGAATAGGAGGTCCAGCGTATAAAGGAATCGGTGGCTCTGCTTATGACGGCATTGGAAGGCCTTGTTATAGAGGTATTGGTGGTGGTTCTAATTGCCCCGATGTATGTAGCAGATAAGTAAAGCAGCGGTCAGAAATTATAATTTGAATCTACTCTAGGGTATAGACTATGAACCGATACACTTTGATACTTACTTTCCTGTTTTCTCTCGTTTCGTTTCCAAGTTTGGGAGTAGAGTTCGATGACTTGGTAGAACGAGATGGTCTTTATTATGAGAAATTCACCGATGTTCCTTTTACCGGAGAAGTTACAGGAAAACGACAGGGTTCGATGAGAAACGGAATGAAAGAAGGCGAATGGAAATTCTATTATGGTGATAACGCCTTAAAAGCAAAAGGAACATACAAGCAAGGCAAGCAAAATGGAAACTTTACTATTTACCATGATAATTCCCAAATCTTGTATCAAGGGAATTATTTGAAGGGCAAAAAAGAGGGGCAGTTTAATTTTTATTATAAGGACGGAACAATCAACGAACAAAAATCTGGAACTTATAAAAACGGAAAAAAGATTAGCGACTAACCACCTCTCGAAGCTTAGGAAATTTTGTTTCTGAACCAAAATTTGAACTTATAAGAAAAAGGAGATACGAAATGATTACTTTTTTATTGATAATTATTGTGGTTGAACTTGGCTTGCTACTTAAGTCTTTTAACGAGGTTTCTGAAGAGGCATCTGAAGATTTGGCGATAATAAAAAAGACACTGATAACTCACCACGAAGTCGTTACAAAGAATTTAATGGGCGTTCATCCTAATCCCTAAACAAAT
>MDTD01076127.1_pt1 | contig 12146 bp, 8 predicted proteins | sample 811221 | NCBI WGS metagenome assembly MDTD01 (sample SAMN05326646, study PRJNA326480) | marine metagenome | isolation source: seawater | place: Pacific Ocean: South West | collected 2011 | reverse complement strand
TCAACGACCAACTTAAGACTCCGCCTCATTCGATCGAGGCAGAGCAAGCCGTTCTAGGTGGTCTTTTACTCGATAATCTAGTTTGGGTCAGGGTAGCTGATCTGATTACCGAAGATGAATTTTATCAAACAAGACACAGGTTTATTTTCCGGCATATTTGCTTGCTAATAGATGCCAACAAGGCGGCTGATGCTGTGACTGTGTCTGAAAGCTTATCCAGCACGGAGGAGCTCGAGGCTGTCGGAGGGTTAGCCTATATAGCTCTATTGGTTGAAAATACACCAACCAGTGAAAATACCAAGCGTTACGCTGAAATTGTTCGAGAGAAAGCAGTGTTGAGAAATTTAGCTGCAGTTGCTAACCAGATTGTAGACTCCTCATATAGTCCGATGGGGAAATCAGCGGGGCAGATTGTAGACGAAGCGGAATCAAAAATTTTTGCTATATCAGAGCAAGGAGCGAAAACCCAGCAGGGATTTACAAAGCTGGAACCAGTTATTACTGATGTCGTAGAAAAAGTCGAATCTCTTTATAACCAAGAGAATCCCTCGGACGTCACTGGGGTACCAACCGGTTTCACTGATTTAGATAAAATGACCTCTGGTTTCCAAGAGGGTGATTTGGTGATAATTGCGGGACGTCCGTCTATGGGCAAGACCGCACTGGCTTTGAATATCGCAGAGCATGTAGCAATCAACTCTGGTTTACCAGTTGGTATTTTTTCGATGGAAATGTCGGCCTCACAATTGGTGATGAGAACGCTAGGTTCAATGGGAAGATTTGATCAACATAAACTACGGACTGGCCGCTTGTCGGTCGAGGAGTGGGGTAGATTTACAGACCCCGTGGTTAAACTAACCAATGCGCCGATGCAGATTGACGAGACAGCTGCGTTGAACGCCCTTGAGCTAAGAGCCAGAGCTAGGCGGTTACACCGAGAGTATAAAAAATTGGGTTTGATAATAATTGATTACCTGCAACTGATGTCCTCTAACACAGTAGGTGAGAACAGAGCCACTGAAATATCTGAAATATCGCGTGCTTTAAAAGCTTTAGCAAAAGAGCTCCAGGTACCAGTGGTCGCTCTTTCACAATTAAATAGAAGTGTGGAGCAAAGGCCAAATAAGAGACCGGTGATGAGTGACCTTCGTGAGTCCGGTGCAATAGAGCAAGATGCAGATGTCGTATTGTTTATTTACAGAGATGAAGTATATAATCCCGATTCGCCTGACAAGGGAATGGCAGAAATAATAATAGCAAAACAGAGAAATGGGCCTACCGGAAGTGTCCCTTTAACTTTTCAGGGAGAATTTACCAGGTTCAACAATCATGTCAGTGATGCCAGATACTAGTAACACTCCGCTACAAATTCTCTGTTGCGTAATCCGCTAACTCTGATCGCTCTCCATTGCTCAAGGCAACGTGACCGGCACCGGACCAATCTTTAAAACGGTCTACAACATACGTCAGACCAGAACTCTCCTCAGTTAAATATGGAGAGTCAATTTGGGAGTTGTTACCTAGGCAAACTACTTTCGTACCTTGACCTGCTCTCGTTATTAGAGTTTTCATTTGTGATGCTGTTAGATTTTGAGCTTCATCAATAATTAAAAACTTTTTTGTGAAAGTTCTACCTCGCATAAAGTTTAAAGACCTCACGCTTATTTTAGAATACAAGAAATCCATAGTCGCAGTTTTCCCCCAATTTCCACTTGAATTATCGAGATTGTGCAAAACTTCAATATTATCTTCTATCGCTCCCATCCAAGGCGTCATTTTTTCCTCCTCGGTGCCAGGCAAGAATCCGATGTCGTCCCCTATGGGGGTAGTGTTCCTCGTAACAATGATTTCTGAAAATTGCTTAGTCTCCAATGTTTGAGCGAGGCCAGCAGCTAAAGCTAAAAGAGTCTTCCCAGTTCCAGCTACTCCAACTAAAGAGATAAAATATACCGCAGGATCCATTAATAGATTGAGAGCGTAGTTTTGTTCTTTATTACGGGCAATAATTCCCCACACAGCTTTATCAGTTTCCATATAGTTATCAATTGTTTGTAGGATAACCGTGTTTTCTTTGATCTGCGAAATTTTAAGGGTATCAGGATATCCTTGGTTGGACCTCTGGGAATCTTTTTGGTAAAGAAATTCGTTGGAGTGGAATTGTTGATTAGAAAATTTTTTAAACTCGTAGAAAAGCTTGCTATCCTCTTTCCACGATTTGATTTTACAATCGATATTAGATAAAAAAATTTCGGGCATCGCAGCCGATCCCCGACGTAACCAGTCTGAGGTGCTTTTTACTTGGTCACTAAAATAGTCTTCAGCCTTCAATCCAAGGCATCGAGCTTTGATGCGCAAGTAAATATCTTTTGATACAAGAATAACATTCCTGTCTTTAAATATTTTTGGTAAGTCTCTAATATGCAACAAGGTTTCCAGAGTTACCTGATCGTCGTTCATTGATATCTGATAGTTAGTCGTCTGCTGATTACCCATTTGCAGAAACAATTTTCCTGAACATTGATAATTATCTCTCGTGGTCTTCAATGGAATACCTTCAGAAATCAAACCATCATAGTGCTCGATTAATTCTCCTAAAAGCCGGGCAGCTTGCCGTGAATTACGAGCTTGCTCGGTAATTCCTTCATTTTTTTTCTCAAGCTCTCTGAAAGTTTTATCGGTTATGTACAAATCATGTTCCTCAAATTTATATAGACTCCATGGGTCGTGAAGTAACACATTTGTATCAAGAGCAAATAGCTTGGTTGCAGGTCTCATGCACTTCAATCCTTATTTTTGTAAATTGGAACTCTTCATGGAGAAAAAAAATACCTAGCAAAAAATAACTATTCCCTTTTTTTAAGAGTCTGTAAAACTTCATCTGCGTGCCCCGGAACTTTTACTTTTCTCCATTCTTTTATCACTTCGCTCTTTTCATTAATTAGGAAAGTACTACGTTCAATGCCTAAATATTGTCGTCCGTACATATTTTTCATTTTCATGACGTTAAACATCTCACAGATTTTACCGTCTTCATCCGTCAGTAACTCAAAAGAAAAGTTGTATTTAGATTTAAACTTTTTATGAGATGCTATTGAGTCTTTCGAAATACCGTATATCTTGCAATTTAATTTATGAAAAGCATCTACTAAACCATTAAATTGTTGACTTTCAGACGTGCATCCAGGTGTGTCATCTTTGGGATAAAAATATAACACTAGGTTAACTCCTTTTTCGTCCTCTAATCTGAAAGTGGTTTCGTTAGTGCATTCTGCCGAGAAATTTGGGACTTTTAGTCCAATAAGTGATTCGGTCATGATAGATCCTTTAATGTTAATTTAGTTAAGCTAGAAATTCAGATCCTTGGCGATCAACTGATTTTAGATGACAAGATCGGACACCGATTTTTAATTCATGTTGAGGCAAGTTTTCCACTGAGGATTCTAAATATTCAATTAGTGACACGATCTGAATTTTAGTTTTTTTTGTAATGATGTTTAAGAGTTTTTCAAAAATATCGATGAGCCTAATACCTTCAATCTCAGCCGTTACATCGTATATATTATGGGACTGAGTGAGTATTCTTTTCTCCAATTCGCTTAGCGCCATGGAGCAAGTTAGTTTTTCTCTAACGAGAAGATCAGTAATCTTCGGCAGTGTAACCGGTATTTGAGGACAAGCGATAATTTCTCCCTCATAAATCGGAATAAATGGCTTGAAGCCTATCGTATCTGAGGTATAACGAAAGTTATATTTTTGGTTTTGTCTGTAGGCCTCACGATTCATCTGAAAAAAAGGTGCGCCTGAGGAAATGGGGCTTTCCTCCAGAATTTCTTGAAAAGTTAGGTTAGCTTTTTCATATTGTTTTTTTATCCACTTTGCTGTTGCTGTTCGGGAATTTGAGTACCATTCAGCGCAGCTGAAAGAGCTGACTCCAACCTCGAATCCCTCTTTCCTAAGAATTTTAATAATATCTACCCAAGTTTGCTTCTCAGGCGCAGAAGTACGCTGATCGAAAATGTTAGCAGAAAAGCTTTTAAATCCACCTAACTTAGCAAGTTGCCAAAATAATTTTAATGACCTTAATTTAGAATCTTGATGCATTGGTATAAAAAAAGTTGCATTAGCTCCGTATTTTTTCAATATTGCTTTTAGGTTAGGTACTCCCACATTAAATCCAAGATTTGTATTAACACTGACTCGTAGCGCTATTTTCATAGGATATTTTTTTGGGGAATTGTTTCCGTAACAGAGGAGGTTTGCGCTATAGATTCAGCTAGTTTTGTAAATGTTTCCGTGCTAGTGTCTGATATATTCAGTACAAATCCCTCAGAGAGATGCTCGTAATGTTTGTTTATCGACTTCTGGTATGAAGGATCATAATGCACTGTTAGAAGTTCGTCTACAAATGAAGTCCAGTCCTGATCTTTTATAAGCTCTAACCACTTTTCGTAGATTTTTTTTCCTTGATTTTTTGCCAGTGGCTCAATACTGGCCTTCAACGTCTCGGGTCTTTTTATTAAATTTTTATACTCGGATCTTAGGAGCTTGATGCGAGCTTTTTTTTCGGTTTTGAGCAATATACAGCTCGATTGCCACATTTTCGCTATTAAGGAATCTGGTAATTGGATCTCTCCAATTTTTTTACTTTCGGACTCTGTAAAAACCACTTTTTCTGGATCAAATTTTCTCATCAAGTACAGTAATCTACTTTCGAACATTTTCTGCGAAGGCTGGGGATTATTTGGAATCCAACCCAAAACTGATCCTCTATGATTAGCAATTTCTTCTAAATCAAGAACTTGCATATTACATTGGCGTAATTTTCTTAGCAATTTGCTTTTTCCTGCTCCGGTCGCTCCGCATATTACCCGAAATTTCAATTTCGAGCTTAGTACTTTAATTTGTTCTCTTACATGTCTTCTGTACTCCTTGTAACCACCTTTAAGTATTTTAGCATTCCATCCGATTTCTCTGAGAACAATTGCCATAGCTCGGCTTCTTTGCCCCCCCCTCCAACAATAAATGAGTGGTACCCAGCTCTTGTTTCTATGATGTAGAGTTTCTTCTAAATGTCTGGCTATGTTTCGAGCAACCATTTGTGCACCAAATTTTTTTGCTACAAAACGTGATTGCTGGGTGTACATCTCTCCAATTTTTGAATGCTCTAAATCATTCAGGACAGGTAGATTGATTGAGTGTGGAATATGATCCAAGCTATACTCTCTAGGTGATCTTACATCAATTATTTCATTAAATTTTTCAATATCTGAAGCAGTCACTGTGTATTTTTTCATATGTATATTACAATCCGTGTCGCAACCCAGTTTTTAAATCTTACCTCAAAATTAGTTATGCGGCATATATGTCAGTTAACCTAACCAAATTTTCAAAAGGTGGGGGATGCGGTTGTAAAATTGATCCTGCCACTCTGGATAAGCTTCTGAAAGGTCTTAAACCGCATGGCCTATTTCCAGATCTACTAGTAGGTGCGGATTTTGCCGATGACTCTGCGGTCTATAAATTGAATTCTGATCAATCTCTAGTTGTTTCCACTGATTTTTTTACCCCAATAATCAATGATCCATTTAATTTTGGCCGAATAGCAGCAACAAACGCATTGTCAGATATATACGCCATGGGGGGTAGTCCAATTCTCGCACTGGCTGTTTTGGGGTATCCTGCGGATAAGATTCATGAGGAAACCATTCGCAGAATCCTCGAAGGAGGACAGTCGGTATGCTCGAATATGGGAATCCCAGTCGGCGGTGGCCACTCTATAGATTCAAATGACTTGTTTTATGGATTAGTGGCTGTTGGATTAGTTAGTAACGACAACATTAAGTCGAATAATCAAGCAAAGGAGGGTGATCATCTTATCTTAACCAAACCTCTTGGCATTGGAATTCTCGCCTCAGCTGCCAAAGAATTAAATGCTTTTGACAAAAAGATGGAGGGAGTTTTGATTGAAGCAACCACTCAAATTAATTCGGTTGGTTCTAAATTAGCTAAAATAAGGGGTGTTAATGCGATGACAGACGTTACGGGATTTGGACTTCTCGGCCATTTACTCGAGATATGCAAAGGATCAGATCTTTCCGCCAAATTAAATTTTGATTGTATTCCCATGCTAGAAGGTGCCAAAAAATTTGCAATGCACGGTGTTAAAACGGGTGCAGGCGCGAGGAATTGGCGCAGTTTTAAAGATAGCGTCATCCTTGAAACAAATGAAGAGTGGAAAATCGATGTTTTGTGTGATCCGCAAACTAGTGGAGGCCTGTTGGTCACTTGTGATAAGTCTGTTTCTCCAGGACTTGTTCATACGCTTTCTGAGGATGGTTTTTTTCATGCCCAGGTCATCGGTTTTTTGAAACCGGGTAAACCACAAATCGTAGTAGTGTAGAGTCAATTTGTTACTGAGGAAAGTTTAAAATTTGGCCAGAAACGTAAAAAACATTGCTATTATCGCACACGTGGATCATGGAAAAACAACACTTGTCGACCAGTTATTACTTCAAACTGGTGCTTTTTCGAAACACAAAGCGGTCAAGGACAGAGTTATGGATTCTGATCAATTAGAGCAGGAGCGTGGCATCACCATCCTGTCAAAAAACTGCTCGATATTTTATAGTGAATGCCACATCAACATTATTGATACCCCCGGTCACGCAGATTTTGGAGGAGAGGTAGAGCGAGTGCTATCAATGGTTGACAGTGTGCTTTTACTAGTTGATGCTGTCGAGGGCCCTATGCCCCAGACCACATTTGTGACAAAAAAAGCCTTATCTCTTGGATTAAAACCGATTGTGGTAGTTAATAAGGTTGACAGGGCCCATGCTAGAGTCGATTGGGTGGTCAATAGCACGTTTGATCTTTTCTATAAGCTGGGAGCCACTGAGGAGCAGCTGGATTTTACAGTGATATATACCTCGGCCTTGCTTGGTTGGTCCGCTAAATCTATGGAATCACCGCGAAAAAACATGACTCCATTACTTGATCTAATTGTGCACGAGGTGAATGGTATAGACTACTGTGCTGGCGAGGATCTCCAGTTGCAGATCTGCTCACTGGACTACTCAAGCTTCGTGGGTAGAATCGGTATCGGACGGATTAATAAAGGGCACATTGAACCCGGACATAGCTATTGGATCTTCAAAAATCCGGATAATGCGCCACAGATTGCCAAGGTTAACGAAATTTTGAAATTCGAGGGACTCGAGCGCACCGCTACTAAAAAGGCTGTTGCTGGTGATATTGTATTAATAACTGGAATTGAGGACATTAAAATTGGAGATACCCTGTGCAATATTGACAAACCAGATCCCTTACCTTTACTCAGGGTTGATGAGCCTACGCTGACGATGAACTTTATGGTCAATACCTCTCCCCTAGCGGGTATTGATGGAAAATTTATTACTAGCCGTCAGATTAGGGACCGGTTAAATAAAGAGCTACAAACAAATGTAGCACTGAAGGTTGATTTCAAAGATGATTCTGAGGTGTTCGTAGTTTCTGGAAGGGGTGAATTACATCTGACTATTCTTTTGGAGAAAATGAGAAGAGAGGGATATGAGGTTGCTGTTGGAAGGCCAAAGGTAGTAACTAAAGTTATTAATCTAGTAAAGCATGAGCCCTATGAAGTTTTAGCAATGGACCTTGAGGAATCACATCAAGGGGCGATTATGGATGACCTTGGAAAGCGAAGAGGAGAATTGCTCGACATGGTGGTATTTGAAAATATTAAGAGGGTTCGTTTGGAGTACAGAGTACCCTCCATTAACCTTATCGGTTTTCAATCAAACTTTTTGAGCATGACCAAGGGGACAGGAATAATGAGCCATACCTTCGAATCTTTTGCACCAATCCAAGATATAAGAAAAATAAGTCAACGAAAGGGTGTCCTTGTGTCACAAGCTAGTGGAATTGCTGTAGGGTATGCCTTGTGGAAATTACAGGAGCGGGGACGAATGTTTATCAGACCCGGAGACGCCGTCTACGAGGGTATGATCATTGGAGAAAATAGCCGAGAAAATGATTTAGTTGTCAATCCTATTAAAACTAAACAATTAACCAATATAAGGGCTTCTGGCAAAGATGATGCTATTGCTCTGAGCCCTCCAATAAACTTGAGTTTGGAGAAGGCAATCAGCTTCATCGCCAATGACGAATGGATCGAGATAACTCCTAAAAATGTTAGATTACGTAAAATTTATCTAAAAGAGTTTGAAAGAAAACGGCGTAAGAATGATTTTAACTAATTTTTGAATAGGCCTTACAAAAATATGTCTCTAGTTACCTCTCTTTACATGCTTATTGCACTGGCCAGCTTTTTAGTAGGATTTGGGGTCGCGTCGATAATTTATACGGTTACAAAAAAAAAATTAGATTATGAAAAACAAGCCCTTTTTGTAAAAATTGCCAAAATGAGTGAAAAAATTTCCCACATGGAGGATGATGAAAGACTGGCTGAGAAGTTGACTCAAAAAATATGGAAGGTGCAGGAGGAGAATTTTCTAAATAAAAACCAAAACAGTTTGGAAAGCGTTATTAAACCCATGCAAAGAACTCTTCAAAATTATCGGACAGATCTTTCAGAGCAGGCTGAGCAACTTAAAAAGACTAATATTCAGTTTAGTGAAAAATTTTCTATGTTCCAGCAAGTCACCGCTAAAATGCATGAGGATTCAAAAAACCTGGTCAATGCTCTTACTATGAAGTCTCAGGCCAGAGGAGCTTGGGGTGAAAGTGTGTTAGTCGAGATACTTCAAAAATGGGGTCTGCGGGAGAATGAGAACTATCGATTACAAATATCGAAGATTGGTGCAGATGGTAATCAAACACGACCAGATGTTATAGTTGATTTACCAGATAAAAGACATTTGGTTATTGATTCAAAGGTTACCCTAAATGCTTGGATGGAGTTTACCGCCACTAATGATAAACATAAGAAGAGGGAAGCTTTATCTCGACATTTGAGTTCTGTCAGGACGAGAGTTACCGAGTTGGCTAGCAAAAGATATCAGGATACTATGAGCTCTCCTGATATGGTTTTGATGTTTGTACCTATTGAGCAAGCTTTTTTAGAGGCTATAAAAGAAGACGCAGAGTTACTGTCTTTTGCTTTCGAAAAAAAAGTTTTTGTTCTTGGGCACACTAACTTGGTGCTCGCTATTCATTTAGTTCAGGATATTTGGAGACAGCATAAACAAACACAAAATGTGCAAGAAATTAGTAAAAGAGGTCGGTTGCTGTACGAACAATTTGTCAGATTTACAAAGGATATTGAAAAGGCAGGTGATCATTTGAAAAAAACCGAGGAGAGTTTCCGTAATGCCGAAAATCGATTATCTCGCGGTGGTAATAGAAGTCTAGTATCTCAGGCCGAGAATCTCATTGAGTTAGGAGTTAAAAGTGATCAAAAAATTCCGTCTCGGTACAAAGATAGGTTGTCGGATGGGATAGAGGATTAATCTTGACTTTTGAATACTTTTTTACCCTCGTTTCCTATTAGAAAAAGGATAAGCCAAACTAAAAATGGTCCCAGGATAAACAATAGTCCCAGAACAGTTGCTGTCCAAGTTGAGAATGGTTTGTACTGTAAACTTAGCAATGAAACAACAGAGGCTGTTGCAAGTGCAAAAATTTGAAATGTTGAATAGACTAGTAAGCAAATACGAGACCAATTTGCTCGGATCAAAAGCCCTACCAAAATACAACAGTGGAAGACCACCAGACCAAAACATGCAAAAAATCTTCCGCCCTCAGCTTTAAAAAGATAAAAAAAGAAAAATAGGGTTGCCAATATATTTGCCATTAAAGTCACAGTTATTTTATTCATGTTTTGTTCCTGTTGAATTTTGGGTACTGATTATAGTCTACAGATACTAAATTAAAAAAAAATTTAATCCTGAATCATGGAAGATCATTTTAATAAAAACGGATCACTTTCAAAATTAATTGAGGGTTTTAAACATCGGCCCGAGCAAGGTGAGATGGCCAAGGATATTTTTTCAGCAATTGAGAACCAAACTACTTTGGTTGCCGAAGCGGGGACAGGAACCGGTAAAACCTTTGCGTATCTCATTCCTGCCCTCAGCAGTAAAGGTCGCGTAATTATTTCCACGGGAACAAAAACTCTTCAAGAGCAAATATACGAGCAGGATATTCCTCGAGTAAAGAAGGCCCTTGGTTCAAACATTCAGGTAGCAATCCTGAAGGGCAGAGCAAACTACGTCTGTCACTACTTTTTAAACAGGAGAAAAAAAGAGGGACACTTTGATAGTAAATACGAGGTCTCAGATTTTGAGATCATAGAGGAATTTGTGCGATCTAGCCAAACTGGTGATTTATCGCAGTGTGATGGTATTGCGGAAACATCTGAAATTTGGGATTCAATAGTTTCTACGCGAGATAATTGTCTGGGAACCGATTGCGAATTTTACGAAAAGTGCTTTGTGGCTAAGGCAAGAAGTAGGGCGATGAGGGCTGACATAGTAGTAATTAATCATTACCTCTTTTTTGCAGATATAGTGCTTAGAGAGTTGGGCCTATCTGAACTACTACCCACTAGTAATGCTGTTCTTTTCGATGAGGCTCACTTAGTGCCGGAGGTTGCGAGCCTCTTCTTTGGCGAATCGGTAACTACGGGTCAGATTATTGATCTGGCGAGAGACTCTAAGGTAGAGGCAAAAGAAAATGCAGAGGATAGCAGAGAGCTTTTGCGATCGGCAAAAGAACTTGAATCATTTACTAAGTTTTTTTATAAAAAAATCACTTTAAAAAACACACGTTTTGATCGATCTCTTGTTAAGGATTTAAAATATTTCAAAACGGGGTTGAGTGAAATAAAAAGTAAAATAGAGTCACTAATTGCCCATTTGGAAATCAATAAAGATAGGTCAGATGGTTTAGCAAATTGCCACACGAGGGGAGTAATACTTTTTCACAAATTGAGTGTTTGGGATAAGGAGGATGGTGATGATGACTTTGTCAGTTGGATTGAAAAATTTTCATCATCTATTCATTTTAATAGGACACCATTAAATATTTCAAATATATTTCGTGAATATGTTGGGAATCGAAACAAAGCATTGGTATTTACCAGCGCGACATTGTCTATAAATAATGATTTCTCGCATTTTATAAACCAACTAGGATTGGATAATGCCGTTACAAAAACATGGGACAGTCCCTATGACTACAAGAGAAACGCCAGACTTTTTTTACCTAGAGGTTTGCCTGATCCAAATGATGATGATTACACGCGTTCAGTAGTTTCTGCGGCCTTACCTCTTATCTTGGCGGCGAAGGGTAGAACATTTTTTCTGTTCACCAGTAATCAGGCGATGCTGCGAGCAGAGGCTTTATTAAATTCTGATTTACGGGAAAATGGTGCAACTTTTCCCTTATTGACGCAGGGTGTTATGCCTAAATCAATTCTTCTCAAACAATTCCGCAAGCTCGGAAACGCTATTCTCCTGGGGACTATGTCATTCTGGGAGGGAGTCGATGTGCGAGGCACCGCTTTGTCTTTAGTGATTATAGATCGGTTACCATTTGAGCCTCCGGATGATCCGGTATTATCTGCTAAGGTAAAAATGTTACGAAAAAAAGGCAAAAACCCTTTCCTAGATTATCAGCTTCCGAGAGCTATACTTACTTTAAGGCAGGGAGCAGGTAGACTTATACGAGATGAAAATGACACGGGTGTTCTCATGATTTGCGATCCTCGGTTGGTTTCAAAGTCTTACGGGAAAAAGATTTGGACTAGTCTACCGGCGATGACTCGGTCACGCGATACTGAAAAAATGAAAATCTTCCTTAAATCAAATACGTGAACTGGTTTTGTATAGTTTAGGTTAACCAAATGCAAGCTGCCATTCGGCCCGTGTTTCCATCTCGTCTATGGGAAAAAAATAAATTCGGATTGTTAAAAGTACATAACTCAGCCTTATGTATATTGTCCAAACCTTTTATCAATAGACGATTCTCTATCATTGCATACAGATCGGCAAACCGCTTTCCTTTTTTATGATCTAGAATTTCATTGGGTTGGAAGGATCGTTGAGATGTTATAAGTTTAAATAAATCTGGACCGATTTCAAAAGCCGTCGGACCTATTCTTGGGCCTAAGTAGACTATTGTGTCTT
>MDTD01132788.1_pt1 | contig 12147 bp, 24 predicted proteins | sample 811221 | NCBI WGS metagenome assembly MDTD01 (sample SAMN05326646, study PRJNA326480) | marine metagenome | isolation source: seawater | place: Pacific Ocean: South West | collected 2011 | reverse complement strand
GAACTCTTGATTCTCTATAGTTAGATAATGGCTTGAGGTATTAATACCTGAGAAGCTGGGGTTCTTAAACTTATGTGTCATTTCGTCTGCATTTACAGATATGACCATAAAAAACACTAATATAATTGCAAGTTTAGATATTTTCTTTTTTCTTGCCATAATTAATTTGCATTTCGTAAGTTTTTTTATTCTTCAATAATTCCTTGAAAATTTTATATCGCCTTTGTAATTTCGTTGATAATGTATTGCACCAACCATAAACCCAACAGGAAACCCATGAGTATTACCAGTGCCTAAATTAACAATTTCTTTTACATCGCCATATTTCATAACTGATTGGTCGTTGCCTTTTGATTTGAACAATTTAGAAAAGGGCACAAACATCACAACATTGTCTGCAACTTCAAATGCCTTGTCTAAAAAATCATCGAATATACTATAAGGGGGATTAGTAATTATCCAATCGACTTTACCATTGTAATTAAAGAAATCTTTGCCTTCTGATATTTCACACCAATCAACATCTGCAACCTCTACAGATAAACCTTTGAGTGCATGATTGTATTCTTGCATTGCTTTATAAAATGCACCATCGCCACGACAAGGTTCTAACATTTTGCCTTGTGGTCCAAAATGTTCAACTATCCACTTTGCTGTGTAATAGGGTGTCATAACAACATCCTGCTTTGTTGCTCGACCTGTTTTGTTCGCAGTTGTTGGTTTCACTACGCCTCTTCTTTTTTAGACTCTACGAGTTCATCTGTGTCAATTAATTGTTCTTTGCAATCTCCAAACTGACTACATCAAACCCTAAAATCTTCACCAAACTTTTTTTTCTTGCCATGTCTATTCCTTAATTAAATGCCCAAACAAAGATCGCTAATAACCCAATCAAAGACAATAAAATAAACGCAATAGAAGTTCTTTCAATAGTCCTACCTAGTTTTTCTAGATAAATCATATCTTGTTTTGCGTTATAATTTTCGTCCTCATAAATATACTTGTCTCGTGGATAAGGTCTTTTTGGCATGGGTTCGAATATTACATTGTCTATTGATACAAGCTGTTCTTCTTCTATTCTTTTTACTTCTGCCTCTTGGTACTCTGTCCATTTTTTACCATACTTTTCATACATGATGTTGTTAAAGTCTGCATCTAAAAATGCTTGATCTTCAGTCTTTTCTTTGGTCATCTCTATCTGCCTTTGCAATTTTATTGCTATCTATTAATTGAGGTACACCTAGTATAGTTTTAATAAGTGTATCTTGTCTGATTATTTCATTATCAAGTGATCTAACTCTGTCTATCAAAGCAACCAGAATGCCGTGTTGTGAATCTAACTTAGTACCTAGTCTCTGTTCCATTTGTTCTATTTGGTCAGCAACCTTATCGTCAAGAACGTCAACCTTGGTTTCCATACCGTCAATAATACGGTTTATTAGTTTCCAGATAAAAAAACCTAGACCTAGTGCAGCAGCTATTGGAAAGCCAACTTCATTTATAAATTGAACTGCTTGGTCCATTAATTTACAGGGACGTATAACCCTTTATCAATAAGAATGTCCCTATTTTTCATGTGTTCAGATTCTACGTCCTCTTTTGACTGTCCATGATATGCAACTGCAAGATGACACTGAATCATAAGTTTGTTGATATTAATATCATCAACTACAACTTCACCTAAAACTCTACCGTATTTACCTTTTGAGTCTTTAAGTTTTGTTTGAATGACTACTTTCTCCCCGCTTTCTATGGCTTCTTTTAAGAAAGCCCCAGCCATTTTTCCTCTAGCCTTCTCATCTTTGTTACGAGTACGTGACTCGGGAGTATCAATACCATATAAACGAACCCTAGTACTATAAGAAACATCAAACCCAAGGTCCAACACGACATCCACAGTATCTCCGTCCACCACCCTTTTAACTTTACAAGAGTACTCATACATCAGATATACCTGGTGGCAATAATACAAGTTACTAATACAGGGTAGATACCCCATATCAAAGCTTCTAATCTTTTGAATTTTTCAGATCCTTCATCAAGTCTTTTTTCAATATACTCAAATCTTATAGCTGATTCTCTTTCGTATACTTTTAAAGACGTTAAATCAGAATCTTCTCTGGTCATTTATCTTTTTTTACTCTTACAGTAGTGTAAGCTTCATTTACGTCTGGAGTTGATTTGTCATCGCCAACAAATTTACCATCCTCGTCCCTAGATCTTACTCGGACTCTTTTTGTACCAGTAACTTTATCTACCAATTTGCCCCACCAACTCATTATTTATCCTTGGCCTTGCCGATGTTAAGTGCTAGAAAATCTATCACTTTATATAATTTAGATAAAAATTTATCTCCTTGAGGTGTTGGGGTTACAGCGGCTACAAGTGATGCTATCGCTATAATTGCTGTAACCCACATAAATATATTAATCCACATCATATCTTTACTCTCCTTTTATTAATTAGCTGCAATATATGCTTTACCTGTATTAATAGCATTAGTGCAGTTTGTTTTTTTACTACTAGATGAACCTACTATATTAGGTGTATCGTTAGTTCCATCATAAGCTAATATAATTTCTAAATGGTCAACATTACGTTGTACTGTTTCATTTATCTCTGCTTGTGATTTATCAGTATCTTTTTCTGCTGTACCACCAACATGAGTAGATTTTTTGCCATTAGTATTTATGTCGTTAATAGCTGTTACGCTATCTTCTGCTGACGTTAAACATTCTGCAACTGTCTGAGTCATATTATTCTCCGTTTAATTTGTTTTCTAAATTTTCTATCTTTGCCGAAAGTTCTTGTACTGCTTTGACCATCAAAGGCATTAAAGATGCTTCACCAATTCGTTGTCTACCATCAGCTTCATCTTCTGTCCACATATCAAAACCATCTTTCAAGTCATGTTTATCTATAACTTCTTTTACTTCCTGTGCTACAAAACCATGATTGTATTTACCATTCATAATTCTTTCTTCTGATTCAGGCACGTGAGCTTTTAATTCAGAAGGCACGTCTTTGCCTTTTTTCCATCTAAAAGTAACAGGTCTTAAATCATTTATAAAATCTAATCCTATTTTCTCGTTTTGTATATCTTCTTTCAAACGAATATCAGAAGGTGCTGTTATTGAAGTAGCACCAAAAGCAATGTTAGAGTCATTAGAGCCATCACCAAAAGTGAAATTGCTATTGCCAGAACAAGTTACGTTTTGCCCCATAGCTATTTGGTTGCCAGCACTAGCAGCAGAGCCGCTAGTAGAATTACCTATCATAATGTTTTGACTACCAGTAGTAATATTATCACTAGCAGTTTCACCAATCGATACATTGTCGTTACCAGAAGTATTTTGTCTGCCAGCATGTTTACCAACTGCTGTGTTTCTTGAACCAGTGTTGTTTTCTAAAGCCTCAACACCCATAGCAGTGTTATTAGTAGTCGTTGTTGTATCGAGTAGTGCTGCTCTACCTACCGCTACGTTGTCTCCACCAGTTGTCAATTTACCTAATGCCTCATAACCAACTGCGGTATTATTACTAGCGGTTGTTAGTGCGTCTGCTGCTAGAGTTCCAACTGCTACGTTTTGTGCGCCAGTTGTGAGAAGTTCAAGAGCCTCATATCCAACTGCTGTGTTGTTATTAGCTGTAGTAGCAGTCAACAGGCAACGAGCACCCACTGCGACATTTAAATCTCCTGTTGTATTAGAACCTAAAGCACCATCACCTACCCCAGTATTTTCTTCACCTGACGTATTAGCATCTAGGGCAAAAGCACCAAAAGCTGTGTTATTACCGCCTGTATTATTTAGTAAAGCATTATGACCAACAGCAGTGTTAGATGTAGCTGTAGTAACAGCACTTAATGCTTGATCACCAACCGCAACATTTGTTCCACCTGTTGTAGCAGAAGTTAATGCAGCTATACCTACTGCTACGTTGCTATCTGCTTCGGTTGCAGCATCTAATGCGAAAGCACCAACTGATGTGTTCCGTGTTCCTGTAGTGTTTGATACTAAAGCATGATAACCAACTGCTACGTTGTTATCTGCTGTAGAGTTTGCAGCTAAAGCACTTCTTCCCAAAGCTGTATTATTTGAGCCTGTAGTATTATCTGTTAAAGAACCCCAACCTATAGCTGTATTGTCTGCACCTGTGGTTGTATCTTCCATTGATCTTACGCCAACCGCAGTATTTTGACTCGCAGTTGTATTAGCACTTAAAGATGATTTTCCAACTGCTGTGTTGTCTGCTCCTGTGGTGTTAGCATCTAAAGCTAAACCGCCTACTGCTGTGCCATTCGCACCTGTAGTATTTGCAATCATAGCAGCAGTGCCTACGGCAGTATTAAAATTAGCAGTAGTATTTGCTCCTAAAGCCTCACTTCCGACTGCCGTGTTAGCCGCACCTGTCGTATTAGCGTCTAATGATTGATAACCTATGCCAACATTTTCTGTTCCTGTTGTGTTTGCAGCTAACGCAGAAGTGCCTAACGCTGCTCCTCTGTTACCTGTAGTGTTTGCTGAAAGTGCTGTACTTCCTATGGCAGTATTATTATCACCACTTAAAGAACCATCATCAAGTGCAGCATTTCCTAAAGCTACATTATTTGAACCAGTAGGGTAGTTCCCATCTAATTTTATTGTTCCGTCTGCTGATAATGCACCTGTTGTAGTTAGGTTAAGACTAGCAAAAGCGTCTACTACTGCTGCTCCACTACCAGCACCATCAAGATAAACTGCTTTAGTATCACCAGCAGGTATAGTTACGTTAGCTCCAGAGCCTTGCGAAATAATAATATTTTGAGAACCGCTTGTGCCATTTTCAATAAATTGCACCCTGCTTATGGTGTTGGGTGCAATAGTTATAGTACAAGTAGAGTCTAGTGTACCTGTGTATTTAAGATACATAGCTCTACCAGGATCAGAAGCTCCATCTGCTACTGTTGTAGTATGCGTATCTGCATTAGTAGTGATCGCTTCTGTGCCGAAGCTAAGGGCCTCTCCTATCAACTCAAGATTTGTATTCGTGCTAGTTCCCCAAGTTCCTGACTCGTCACCTGTGGCGATTTCTTTAAGTCTTAAATCATTTACATAAGTTGCCATTTATTTCTCCGTTCAATTGATTATATTACCTTTCTGTTGCATAGTTAAGCAACATCTTCCCAGTTAGGTGTTTGACTGTCATCAATAGCAGTAAAGCTTGAAGTTTGATCTTCATCTATATTTTGAAAATTTGGTGTTTGTGACTCATCAATTAGACTCCAAACGAAAGGTTCTCCAACTTCTCCTGTTGCTGAAACACCTGTTAAAGTAACTATTGATTTGGCTATTGTGGTGACAGATCCAACAGAGCTTGTTGCTTCTAGTCCTGTAACCTGAACTGTCATGCCCAATGCTATAGTAATCGTTCCTAACGCACTGGTTCCTGCCTGACCTGTTGGTGTTACATTTGCTTTTCCTATAAATGTAAAAGAACCTACAGAGCCTGTGGCTTCAACACCAGAGACACTTGCGTTAGCTTTAGCTATTAGTGTTACAGTGCCTAATCCACCAGTTGCTGCTAATCCACTTACACTTGCTACAGCATTATGGTGTACTGTAACTGATCCTACACTAGCTGTAGAACTAAGTCCTGCTACGGGGACATTGGCCTCACCATCTACATCAACTGAAACCGAGCCTAGTGTGCCAACTGCACTTGGACATACAGCTACAGCTTGAGCGTTTACACCTACGCCAGATACTGCACCTGTAGCAGATTGTCCTGTGGGCGTTACATTAGCTTCTGCATCTGTTGTAGGCGTTCCTAAAGAAGATGTTCCAGCTTGTCCTGAAAGTGTTAAATTAGCTTTTGCTACTGTAGTTACAGATCCTATAGCAGAAGTGGCAACTAAAGTAGAAGGAGTTACATTAGCTTCTGCATCTACACTTACAGAACCTAATGCAGAAGTTGCAGCTACACCAGATATAGTGAAGCTTATAGGTATAGAAGCGGGTTGACCCCAAGGACCCTCGCCCCAGCCAGCTCGACCCCAACCTGTCGACATGACTTAAACTAAGCTATTCTAATAATAGCAGTACTTGCTGCTGCCGCAGGGAAAACTACCGTGAAGTCCCCAGCTGTAGATGTTTTATCTCCGCCAAAATCAATAGTAGCAACAGATTTGTTACTGTCAGTTGAATTATAGATCATACATCCTCTAGCGGTTATTGTAGCTGTGCCAAAAGTCAAATCAGCAAAATCTGTGAAGCCTGTTGTGCCGCTTGATGTTGGATCCACTCTAGTTAGGTTTGCACCTCCTGAAGTGTAGTTAGTACCTGATGCCTGTCCTGTAGTAGTAAAAGCAGTAGTAGTAGCACCTAAAGTTGCCGAACTTGTGTATAAGGCAAGTTTAAAAGTGTCTCCGCCTGAATTTTTAAAGTTATGGACAGCTTCTAGCAGCTCTTTTTTGAAGCTGGTTGTTAATGTTGATGAGATAGCCATATTTATATCCTTTTTACAATTTTAGCTAACTCTTCTTCTCCCGCTTTTATAAGCTCTTGAATTAAAGTAGCTTTATAAGATTTTATAGCATTTTTTATGTAAATCAAACAAACCTGTCTAATCTCTTCTCTATACACTCTAGCTTGTTCTTTTATGTGAGGTTCGCTATCTTCAGAAACACTGACAATCTTTTCCGCTAATCTTTCTGCCCAAAACTCAGGTGGGTGCCCTCCAAAATTAGAAGTTTTGGCTTCTATAACCCCTAAACTTGGCATGGCCCCTGGTGTAATTTCATCTACCATACTTTAGGGTCTCCTGCTTTAGATTCTTTAAGGTGTGTGTCATATCTGTCCATAAGCATTGGTTTTTGCTCATCCACAGGGCGCCCCTCTATTTGGCTTTTATTGAACACGCGTAATTTGTTTTCTTGATCGTGTACTATAATTTTTGGATCATCCAAACGATGATAGCCGTATAATTTATCCTCTACAGGTATTGACGTGTCTAATAAAGTAGAAGAATTAGCTACCTCAATTTGTATGCCCGCGTTTTGGCATTTTGATAGCCAGTATTCTACGCATCCTCTGCCTGACTCTGCAAAATACAAATTACCAGTATAAGTAAAATCAACACCAAACATTTTTACGCATCCTACTTTGTTCCATAAAGCAAAAGCTATAGCGTAAGCCACTGTATTATTTAAGTAGTAACAATTTAAATCTCTAACAACTTCCTCTATAGGATATAGAACTAAGCCTTTTGCCCTGTCATCTAGTTCACACGTATAAATAGGCCCTTGGTGTGTTTTCAAAAGTTTTTTCATTGATTCTGTTTGACCTCCTGCATCATCGCTGTCAAAAAAACGACTAGCTGGGTCTAACATAAATATACGATCATGGAAGATCACGTCAGCAACGGCATTTATTGCCCATACTTCGTCAAAGTGTACTCCATGTGATTTAGCAAGATTGTAGTCAAACCAACTACGTCCCATACCTACTATAGCTATAGTCTTGCCCTCAAGTTTCTTGATAGGCTTCATACTTTCTCCTTTTAACTTACATTTGTCCGAAGCGAGTCATAGCGATATTCGTCGCGTCTTCCTCTTGCTTCAGCTCTATTTTTCAATCTTGCGATTTCTTGTTGGAATCTGTTTTCGTAAGTTGTTAGTAGATCTGGTTCACCCTTCATAAATGTATAGCCCTCGACTAACGAGCCATAAAGCAGAGCATCTCGGGCGTTGAATGAAAGCCAAGTGCCACTTGTATCAGTAACTAAACTGTTTGGTTTGTATAGATAATGCAATTCCACTGTATAGTTTGCATCAGGTAAAGGCGCGACAACGATAGTTGTTCCAGAACTTCCTGAAGTGCTGTATTCCTTATCAAAGTCAGCGTAATATAAAGGCAGCCCTCTCAGGCTGGTATCAGTAATATCAGGAGTAAATTCCTGCATAAAACTTGGGTGTTTCTTGTCCAGAAAACGATAGTCATTAGAACTATCTATTACTGCTAACGAAAAACTTAATATGAAGTCGTTAGGACAAGTTAAAAATCTATTACCTGTCGTAAGACTACCCGTTACGTTTTTCCTAAAGAAATCTTCTTGTACTAAATTAAATATTCTATCCTCTGCATTTTTTATAAAATCAGGAATAGTGTCATTAAAAGTCGTTTCGTCGTAATCGAGAAAGCTTTTAATTAGTGTCAATAATTGAGTATAAGTCATGTTGTGATTGTAACTGTTCCAACACTACCTGTCATTTCAGGTGTAGAAAAATTACTACCTAGAATTGACGGATTCATAGACAAAGAATTAATACTTGTAGAAGTAAAGTTATTTGAATCTGATACTACTACGAATCCTTCTCCTACCTCTTTGTCATTGTTCGGTCTTGGCTTGTATAAAGCCTCTGGATCTACTACTACTGGCCTTGGATCAATTTGCGGAGCTTTTGGCTCAAAGCAAGATGGACAAGTTTTAAGATTGTTCCATTCTTCTCTAAGTTCATGTAGTTTGTATTCAAAACCACATCTGTCGCAGAGTGCTTTTGCGAATTTGCCAACAGCGTAAGCCACTAATAGCTACTCCTCATAGATGGTTTAATACGAAATGATGCTCTATCCTCGTCTTGATCAGCGGCACGTCTAAATTCTTCTTCATAAGCAGCTTTTAGCATTTGCATACGATCTGGCGCTCTTTTTATTGATATATAGTATGCCAAACCTGCTGCAAAACATGGGTAAAAACGAAAAGGCATATCCATAGTGTTGATAGCCGTATCTGCATCGTCCATTCTGACTATTTTATTGAATAACAGAACATCTGTAGAATTTTCTGGTGATGGCCAAACTTTGATAACAGGTGTCGTAAGCTTGTCAAAGAAAAATTGGGATGGTCTGCTTTTGGTAGACTTGTTAGGTATATTTAAATATTCAGACCTGCTTATCCTTGTCATGCTTGTATCGGTTACTTCTGAATTAACTGTTCTACGCAAAGACATATCAAGTATATCTATTACGTTTGCGTTAAGAGTATAAGATTCTGTACCTTCTGTTAGAGCTTGCGTAGTTTGTTCAATTGTCCACTGGTTCAAACCTCTGTTTGCCCACTCAGCCAACATTAAATTAATTGATCTTTTAGCTGTTCTGAGGTCGTAGCCAGTTCTAAGCTCTATACCGCACCTTTCAAACGCTTCCTCTACGAACTCAGTTACATTAGGCTCAAAATCTGTACTGCCCGAAAGTGCCATTATTTTTTCTTTTTAGTGCTTTTTAAAGACCTTTCAATCTGTGCAGCTTGTTTGGCGTGCAGTCTTGAAGCGCCTTTTAGTTCTTTAATAAGTTTTCTTTTTTGTGCTATTGATAAATCTGCCATTACTCGTCCTCCGCATATAAATTATCAAATATTCTGTTTACGTCTAATGTATAGTCTAAATCAGACTTAGAATAATGTATATGCGCAGATGGACGAAAATCTGGTGGACCCTCTCCTGTTACAAACCAGGCTGGATGTGTAACTCTTACTCTGTTGTTAGGTAAAGCAACTATATTTCCAGTCCATTCGCCAGCATCTAAGAGTTGCATAACATGACTTTGTTTATGCTGCGCTGGGTCATCAGCTATCTCGTTTTCTGCATAATCTACTGTAAATAAATATTTAGCTGGAAATAATTGTCCGTCTATTTTTGCAAGCCAGGGACAAGGTGTTGCCCTATCTATGACATATACAGAATTATGATGCGAAGAACAATCCCAAGGTTGTGCATCGTGAACAGCCATAGGTTCTGGCCATTCTTCAAAAGGTATGTCTGCCACCAGTGCGGTTATGGGCATCCTTGCCCACATAGCTCCGCCATGTACTGTATCTTCTTCTTCTCCCTCTGCTTCAATGCCAGTGAATATTACTTGAAAACTTAGGCATCTGGTAGGCATAGTTGTAACGCCCACTGCCATAGCGTGCAGAAATTCTCCATGATATTTTTCGTGATTATGGGTATATTCTCTTCTTACCCAACACTTAAAATATGGGATGTTGCTATATAGGTACGCCACTATCTCTTGGAGTTGATAAAGGCTTTACCAAAGCCTCTTTTAGCAACTCCAACAGCTTTTGTGTTTTTTCTTGTTCTGTTTTTGCCACCACTACTCATACCTTTTGATTTTGCAACTCCGCCCCTACGCATACCTTTAGATACTTTTCCTCCATACTTCATACCTTTAGATTTTGTAGGTCCGCCAGCTGCGTATCCCTTAGACTTCATTGGCCCGCCTTTTTTCATCCCTTTGGATTTTATAGGCCCACCTTTTTTCATTCCTTTTGACTTCATCGGGCCGCCTTTTTTCATGCCCTTGGATTTCATAGGACCTCCTTTGGCCATACCTTTCGACTTCATGGGTCCGCCCTTTTTCATTCCTTTAGACTTCATAGGTCCACCTTTTTTCATACCCTTACTTTTCATTGGCCCACCTTTTTTCATTCCTTTACTTTTCATAGGCCCACCTTTACGCATGCCTTTTGATTTTGTTTTGCCTCCACCTGCAAATCCCTTAGTTCTTTTAAACATATAAAACCTCTACTTTTTTTTGTTTGTTTTCTTAGCAGCTGTTTTTTTAGCAGCTGGTTTCTTTGCAGCCTTTTTCTTAGGCATGTTCAAATAAATTCTTGTTTCTTCCACAGGTTCGTCAGGTCTTACTTTAGCATTTTGCCTGGCCTTTAACTTGGCTTCCATTTCTTTATCTGCTTTTGTAGCCATAATTTTCTCCTAAGATATAGTCGTCACTTTACGACGGTTGCTCATAACTTTACCACAGCCTCTTGCTATGAATCCATTTTTTTTGTTTGTATTATTTTTTGTACGTGCTACACCGCCTGTCCCCATAGATACTCTTGCCTTCTTGGTGTTTGCCACGACAGTCTTGCCCTTTGCTCCAGCGGCTTTCTTTTTTCTTGCTGTTTTTGCACGTTCTGCTTTTGATAAACTTTGGGCTTTAGCTTTAGGTAAACACCTATCTGGGTTCTTTTTATTTTTACTGGTACCACAAGGTCCTTTGATTGAACCGTCTGTACCAATCCTAACCCAGTTTTGCTCTCTCCACTGTTTAAGTTGGCCCATTATCTTAATCTATCGGACATTACTTTCCCCTGACCTCTTACATTGAAGACTAAGCCACCACCTGCTTTTTTTACCCGTTTCTTCTTTTTAGAACCTTTTGCATAATTTGGATCTTTACAATATTTTGATGCAGCCATATTGGCATAAGCTGACGGGTATGTATCAAAAGTTCGCTTTGCCCAAGCTTTTCCAGCTGGACATATTTTTCCACCGCTTTTTGCTTTTTTAGCCATTATTTTATTCTACCATGTTTTTTTCTTATCGCATCTTTACCGCGTCTGAAAATTTCTGCTTGCTTCGGCTTGCCGCCGTATTTTGATCTCTGCTCTCCAACAGTTAGAATTTGTATTTTTCTAGCAAAAGGTTTACGTATTTTTTTCACCTTTGCAACAGTATCTCTAGCATTTTGAACTGTAGCGTATTTTATAGATACAGTATCTTTTGGGTTTTCGTCTGTATACAAACGCCTATCGCTACCCTTTGGTTTTTTTCCTGTACCTACTTTCGGGTCACGTCTTTTTGCCACCTAGCATCTCCACTGTCTCCTAGACCAATAGTTAGCTTTTGTTCTGTCATCTCCTAGATTCTTACTACGAGCGCAGTATGCTTTTCTTTTCTTAGGATTATTTGGATGTGCGCCTAGTTTTGGATCACCAAAAGTCACACGCTTAATTTTTCCAGAGGACGGAACTCTTACAAAAACTTCTCTTGTTTTTTTTCCAAAACCAGGAGAACCTTTGGGAATCCTCCTGGGTTTGTTAAGAGTTACCTTTTTCCCCCTGTATTCAGCCATTAGTAATTTTTATTCAATACCAGAATTATTGAATAAGCATCGCCGCTAGAATGACCAACAGTTGTAAAATCAATATCACCTGTAACGCCAGATCCAGCATTATTAGGTATGCCGCTAAATCTATCGTCGTAATATTCATCTCCTGTACTGTCAGCTGGTAAAGGTATTGCTAACACATTTGTAGTTGCATCGAATTCAATATCAACGCCCATACCTCTAGTTGCCCAATAAATCCTAGCTATTGACACACTTG
>MDTD01048335.1_pt1 | contig 12147 bp, 10 predicted proteins | sample 811221 | NCBI WGS metagenome assembly MDTD01 (sample SAMN05326646, study PRJNA326480) | marine metagenome | isolation source: seawater | place: Pacific Ocean: South West | collected 2011 | reverse complement strand
GACGACGTAATCGATAGGCTATATAGGGCAGCAAATTTTTTCGGTATAGATTATTTTATAAGCATTACTGCTGATAACCCTTTATTCTCAGTTTATCAATGTAAGAAAATGATTTCTGAAATAAAAAAAAATAATGAAATTGACTATATTTATTCAACTAAAAATCCTCTTGGTATTAATGTGCATGCGATTAAAACCAAGGCATTAGAGGTCGTTTGCAGTATTAAAGAGGAGATTGATACTGAGATATGGGGGAGGCTTATTAACCGTCCGGAAATTTTCAAAGTTCGCGAATTAAAAATTAAAAAGGATTTAATTAACTTACCAAGAGTTACACTTGATGAAATAGACGATTATAAATTTCTAAAAAAGGTATTTAAAAAATTTGATAAGGACTATTTGATTGAAGAAAAAGATATTATTAATACATTAAATGAAGATAAAAATTTAAAAAAAATAAATTCACACGTAAAACAACTTGATCTAGATAAAAAAACAATTAATAGAATTGATAATTTTTTTAAAAAAAATAAAAAAAAACTAAAGATTATAAAAAATAAAATTTACACATAATAATTTTGAGTATTTATGTCTAAATCATTTTTTAAAAACCAATTTATTGTTTTTTCAAGTCCTTGAGCAAGACTGTTCTCCAGTTTCCAATTAGAATTATTAATTAATTTTGAATTATCACACATTAATCTAGTTACTTCACTTTTTTCAGGCCTAATCCTCTGTTCTTCTATCTCTATATTATATTTTGTATTCATAAGATCCGCTAATCTATCAATGAGAGATTTTATTGATATTTCCTCTCCTGAGCCAATGTTTGTTGTTTGCCCAAAGAAAAAATTATTTTTAAATATTTCTAGGAAGCCATTTACAGTATCGCTTACATAAGTTAGGTCTCTCGTTGGATTTATATTTCCCAACTTTAAACTATTACTATTGTTTACTAACTGAGAAATGATTGTTGGAATGACAGCTCTCGAAGACTGTCTTGGACCGTATGTATTAAATGGTCTTACAATTTTTATTGGCTGATTAAAGGAACTAATATAACTGCATGCTAGTTGGTCAGCAGCAATTTTGGTGGCTGAGTATGGTGATTGACCTACTAAAGGATGTACTTCGTCAATTGGTATATACTGAGCAGATCCGTAGGTTTCACTTGTTGAAGTAATTATAATTTGATCCAAATTCAATTCTTTTGCAGCTTCTAAAATATTATAGGAACCTTCGATATTAGTCTTTAAATATGCTAGGGGTGAAATGTATGAGTACGGTATTCCAATTAATGCAGCCAAATGGAATACCGAATAACATCCTTTTGAAGCTTTATAAACAGAATCATAATCTCTGATATCACCAAGTATAAATTCAATTTCGTTTATAATTTCTGATTTTTGCAACCAACCGTATGACCCATCAATATTGTATCTATCAAATGCCTTAATCTGATGTCCATCTTTTACCAATTGCTCACATAGATGAGAGCCTATAAAACCTGCTGCTCCTGTTACTAAAATTTTTTTCATATTATTTTTTTTACAAAAGTAAAAAGTATAAAATACTTCAATTTGCTCGGATTTGAATAAACAGTATATGTAATATTAATTATATTTCTAATATATTTTAAAATTGTCTTCTCTATAACTTAAATCAAAAACATATGGATTTTTCTTCAATACTACTATCTTAATATAATCATAAGTATCTGTAATAGTAAAATTAAACTTAGTTTTTATAGATAAATTTTGATAAATTATTAAATATGAATATCTGTTTTGTAACCATGCAATTCCCTGCTCCAACAGAGGCATTTGCATCAAATGATTTATTAAGCTTAAGCAAAATGAATAATTCAATTTCTATCTTTGGTCTCAAATTTAATCATAAACGTCATTTTCAAATGATAAATGATCGAGGTTTAGAGGGAATAAATATATCAAACATTTCATTTAAAAATTTGTTTATATCTATTTTACATCCAGCGAAGTTTTTTTATCTATTTTTCCTTATAATTAAAATGGAATATAAAAAACCAAATCAGATAGTTAAAAATATATTACTAATACCATCATCAATTTCTACATATAAAAAAATTGAAAAACTAAATCCTGATATTGTCCACTTATTTTGGGGTCATTATCCAGTTTTAGTTGGTTATTTATTGCGAAGATACGCAAATCATCTACCCGTAACAATATTTTTAGGTGCATACGATCTAGAAATGGATCTTGCACTATCAAATTATTTTGCAAAAAAGGCGGAAGTGGTCTTTACCCACTCAGAAGTAAATATTAATGCATTATTAAAAAAAAATATAAAAAGAAAAAATATCAAAGTTATTCATAGGGGAGTAGATATAAATTTAATTGATCGAACAATAAAACATATAAAAAAAGTACCAATGAAAGTATTAAGTGCAGGAAGATTGATAAAAGAAAAAAATTTTAAAAATGTTTTAAAAGTGTTTGCTGACTTACATAAATTTGAGAGTAATTTTGACTTAGAAATAGTGGGATCAGGACCTGAGAAATTAAAATTAGAAAAGCTTGCGAAGAAGATGAAAGTTCATGATAATGTCACTTTTACTTCTCACTTATCTCAGATTGATCTTTTTAGACGTATGGCAGAAAGTGAATATTTTATTTTTTTATCAAATAAAAAAAGTGAGAGACTACCAAACGTATTAAAAGAAGCTATGCAGTGTGGCTGTGTATGTATTTCGTCAAAAACAAAAGGCATTGAAGAATTAATGCAACACGGTGTAAATGGTTTCACTATGAGTGATTTTAATCCTCATGATGTACGAAAGTATTTTTTACTGAGTGATAATGAAAAAAGAAATATAATTAGGCAAGCAAAAGAAATAATTTATAAGAAATTCAATCTTATTAAGTCATCTACAACTTATCATGAGATTTGGCAGGAATTAATTAGTCAGTAATATGTATATATCTTATGCAAATATCTTTTTTGTATCAATTTTATATGTTTTTTCCATTCCAGTTTTTGAGTGGTACATTGGATCTATTGGAAATATATTAATAAATGGATTAATTTTATTATTATATCTTATAATTATTTTAGGGATAAAAGATCAAACATTAAAAAACATATTCAATGATAATAATTTATCCAAAATATCATTGTTGCTATTTTTTTACCTTTTAATAATAATAACATCACTTTTTATTGGATTATTTGATATTTCAACTAACCCAATTTTAAGAGATTTGTACGAACTGCATAAACCTATTTTATATCTACTAATTATTTTATTGATTTACAATGTACTCATCAAAAGTACGAATGATTTAAAATTAGAAAAATATTTGCTCACGATTTTTATTATCATTTCTATAATATCTTTATTTCAAATAATGCACTTTAAGCAGATAGTTCTTTGGTATACTGCCCTAAATATTTATGAGTCTAATAGATTGACAATCCCATTTGGCAATCCCTATGATCATGCATTTGTAATGCTTTTTTTTTGTATATTCTTTTTCTTCAAGTATATATCAGGAAATTATAAATATATTTTTTTATTTATATTGTCATTTTATTTCTTTTTGGAGTCAGGTTCGCGATCTGTATCTCTATCATTCATACTATCATTTGCGTTCTTTATTCCTATTATATTTTTATTTTCAAAATACGATTTTAAAAAAAAGATTTTCTATGTATTTCAGATAATAGGTATAACCATTTTTTCAATTTATTTTTATGACTTTAGTGATTTGTTATATGAATATCGCTATGTATTTAAACAGTTCAATCAATTCTTAAATCAAGGTGATATTGGTGCATCTGGAGAATGGAGAATTCAACAGTTTTTATTTGTTTGGGAAAGGGCAATATCAAATCCATTTTTATTAATTTTTGGTAATGGACCAGGTAAGGCACTATCATTTGAAATAATTGGTCAAGAATTAACGTATTATTTAGAGCATTTAGAATCTGCACCTACCTATTTACTTTATCGATACGGTATTATTGGAGTTATAATATTTACTTTAATTTTCTATAATCTTTTTAAAATTACTTTTAATAACCATATGCAACTATCTAAAGATAACAATTTATATTTATTTAATATGGCTGCTATGACATTCTTTTTATCAATACCGATTTGCTTTGTGGGTGGAATGTATATTGAACAGCCCAGAGTGTCATTTTTTTTCTATATGATTGTAGCATTCGTATTAGTTATAAATAAAACTATTAGTCAAAATAAAAAAATCTCTAATTAGTGTATGACAAAAAATAAAAATATATGGATTTTGCAAACTGGCGAACCGTTACATATCGATCAGGATGATCTAAGACCAATGAGAGGGATGAATCTTGCTGATAAACTATCTGAAAAAGGTAATAATGTAACTCTCATTTCAAGCTTGTTTAATCATCAAAAAAAAATCCATAGAAGCCATAAATATGTAGGTAAGAAAACTCATATTAACGAAAACTTAGCTTTAATTCTTCTTGATAGTCCAGGTTATAAAAAAAATATTAGTATAAGGAGAATCTATGATCATCTAATAATGTCGTATAATTTACGTAAATTCTTATCTGGGGAAAAGAAACAACCGGATATTGTTTTTATCGGTTACCCACCTATAGAAGTAGCTTTTGTTATGTATAGATGGTTAAAAAAAAGAAATATACCTTATATATTGGATGTTAAGGATCAATGGCCTCATTTAATAGTGAGTGCCTTTTCGAGAAAATTACAATTTATTATTAAATTTTTAATATTTCCCTATTTTTATTTTGCAAGAAAAATATTTTCAAATGCAAATGCAATAACCTCAATGTCAAATTCATTCATTGATTGGGGAAGAAATTTTTCTGAGACAAAAAGAAATTCATTAGACCGTGTTTTGCCACTTGTACCCAAGATTAAACCAGAGAATATATTTTTAAAAGAGGAAGCAAAAAGAAGGTGTAATAAATTAAATATATATAAAGATAAACAAATCAATATTTTATTTATTGGATCAATTTCTTCAGCGTTCAATTTTGATACTATTATATCTTGTGCAAGTGAATTACCAAATAATGTTAGGTTTGTAATATGTGGAGATGGTGAGCTCAGAAAATCACTCATAGAAAAATCAAAATTGTTTGAAAATATTATATTTCCTGGGTGGGTTGACGACTCAATGATGAGAGTACTTTCAAAAAGATCTAGTTACGCCATTGCTCCTTATAAAAATATAAAAAATTTTAAAGACAATATCCCAAATAAAATTATTGATTACTTGTCTTTGGGCCTTCCAATATTTTTTTCTCTTGATGGCGAAGTGGAAAACTTAAACTTTAAATATAATTTTGGTATAAAATATATTGAAAATTCTAAAAAATCTCTTCTAGAGAAGATATCTCTTATAATTAGAGACGAGAATTTAGAAGGTAAATTAAGTAAAAATGCTCTGAACTTGTATAATAAGCACTATACTTACGATTTAGTATATGACGACGCTGTAGATTTAATTAATAAAACATATGACTCTCAAGAAATCAAAAAATAAGGATAAGTTTAAAGAGTTTAATAGGTATGAACTAAAAGCCAAAAAATATCTGCAAGAAAATAAATTTTTAAAAAACCATAGTAAAAATATAATTCCGTTTTATTTAAAATCGGCATATACAAAGTACAATTCTCTAATTTCTAAAAATATCAATAGTTCAATGAATGTCCTTGAGATAGGATGTGGAACGGGTGAGCACACAGAAAAAATTTTAAAAACAGGATGTAAATTTACTGCTTCTGATATTTCAGAAAATTCTCTAAAAATAGTGAATTTAAAGTACAAGAAAAAATATCAGAACCTAAAAATCTTATCAGCAGATATAGAACAACTACCCTTTAAAGACATGTCCTTCGATGCTGTATGTTGTGCAGGTTCATTAAGTTATGGCTCAAAAAAACAAGTTTTATCTGAAATATTTAGAGTTTTAAAAACTAACGGTGTATTTATTTCAATTGATAGTTTAAACGATAATCCAATTTATAAATTAAATCGTTATATTCATTTTCTACGTGGAAATAGAAGTTTTAGTACTTTAATTAATATGCCATCTTTATCTTTATTAAAACTATATAAAAAAAAATTTGGAGATTTGGAAATATATTTTTTTGGAAACTTTTTTTGGTGTATACCAGCTATGAAATTATTTTGTTCAAAAAGAAGAATTAATAATATTATGAAATTATGTGACAAATATATTAGACTAAACCTACTTGCATTTAGATTTGTAATGATAGTAAGAAAAGCCAAATGAACGAAGAAATCATAAAAAATTTACTAAAAAAACAAATTCATACAAATCCAGTAGATATTATTGAATTTGATAAAAGAAAACTATTAAAAATGTTACATGATATGATCTTAATACGTAAAGTTGAAAATCAACTCGCAAAAGAAAAAAAGGCTGGAAACATAAAGGGGCCTGTACATTTAGGAGTTGGCCAGGAAGCAATTGCAGTTGGTATAAGCAGCAATCTAAGTCTAGATGATCGGGTTTTTGGAAATCATCGATCTCATAGCCATATACTAGCATTGAATAATGATCCTTATCGCCTGTTTGCAGAAATTTTAGGAAAAAAAACTGGTCTTTGTCATGGTATGGGCGGATCGATGCATTTGTTAGACAAAAAAAATGGCTTTTACGGATCAGTTCCAATCGTAGCTGGAACAGTTCCCATTTCTTTGGGATCAGCGCTCTCATCTAAATTAAAAAAAGATAAAAAGATAACAATTTCTTATCTTGGAGACGGAGCAATTGAGGAAGGTGTTGTACATGAATCAATGAATTTTGCTAAAATGCACTCATTGCCAATCATCTTTGTGATTGAGAATAATTTAATGGCCAGTCATATGCACATTGATGAACGTCAACCCTTAAAGAGTTTGTGTCGCTTTGCAGAAGCTAACTGTATTACAAGCGCTGTCGTTGATGGGAATGATATCACGTCAGTCTCAAAAATTAGTAATAAATTTATTGAAGAAGCAAGACTTGGTAAAGGCCCATTTTTCTTAGAGGCAATTACGTATAGATGGTATGGTCATGTTGATTGGCGAGAGGATATTGATGTCGGCTTAAATAGATCAAAAGAAGATATAAAAAATTGGAAGATCAAAGATCCTGTCGAAAGATTAAAGATTTCGATGATAAGTGAAAAAATTATGACTTCAGATGAATTTAATAATTTAGAAGCACATATTGATCAAACTATTGAAAATGAATGGAAAAAAGCAATGAGTGATCCATATCCAAAGAAAAATGACATGTTAGAGTACGTATATGCAAATGAGTAATTTAAATAAATGAATAAAATAAAGACTAATTATGGAGCAGCAATCCGTTCAGCTTTTGATTATCTTTTAAAGAGTTATCCAGATACTTTTATAATTGGACAGGGTGTGTGGTCACCGTGGTATGTGGGAAACACTATGACTGACTTAGAAAAAAAATTTGGAAAAGATAGAGTTATTGACACCCCTGTTTCCGAGTCTGCATGTACTGGCGCAGCTGTGGGTGCGTCAATTACTGGAATGAGACCTATCGTGGTTCATCCAAGAATAGACTTTATGCTTTACGCAATGGACGCAATTGTAAATCAAGCAGCCAAATGGTCTTCAATGACAGGAGGACAAAGTAACCCTAATGTTACAATAAGAGGAATTATAAATCGTGGTGGTGAACAGGGGGCCCAGCACTCTCAGGCATTACACAATTGGTTTGTTCATGTTCCTGGTTTAAGAGTAGTTATGCCTTCTACTGTATCGGACGCTAGAGACTTACTGATTGCATCTGTATTGTCTCCTGATCCTGTAGTTTATATAGATGATAGATGGCTCTATGATGAGGAGGATGATTTAGAAGAAATTAACGAGATTAAATTATCGATTCAAAAACCTAGAATAACAGCTTATGGTTCAGATATTACTCTCGTAGGTTCAGGTCACTCCTCGCTACTTTTGAGAAATTGTGAAAAAGAACTAAGAACAAATAATATAAGTCCAGAAATTATTGATATCAGAATCCTCAACCCTCTAAATGTTGACGAAATTATAAAGTCTGCTAGAAAAACACGAAATTTAGTAGTTGTAGATTCTGGAACTTTAACTGGAGGTTTTTCGGGAGAAATTATAGCAAGTGTGGTTGAAAAATTAGAAGTTAAATGTCTTAAGAATCCCCCGGTAAGGATTGCTTTACCGGATGCTCCCGCTCCGACTTCTAGTACTCTTGAAGATGTGTATTACGTTCAAACAAATGAAATAATAAGTACGATTAAAAGAATTTTGAAAAAATAAACAAATGAATAGAAAAGTACCCTTTTTTGAATACCCGAGACATTATTTGGATGATCGTGAAGTGTTGATTAAAATTTTTGATGAAGTTGGAAAAAAAGGTGCGTTTATAATGCAAAAAGAATTGGCAGATTTTGAACAAAATTTAAAAAATTTTTCTAAGGCAAACTATTGTGTTGGTGTAGCAAACGCAACAGATGGACTCGAACTAGCTTGGCTTGCGCAGGATTTAAGGCGGGGAGATGAAATCATATGTTGTTCTCACACAATGATAGCGACAGCTTCAGCGATTAAAACTGCAGGTGCAGAGCCAATTCCTGTCGAATTAGGTTATGACAACCTTATTGATCCAGATGCAATTGAAGCTGCAATTACAGAGAGAACAGTGGGCATCATGCCAACCCATTTAAATGGAAGAATATGCAATATGGATAGAATTATGAAAATTGCAAAAAAATATGATTTAATCGTTATTGAAGATGCAGCTCAATCGTTGGGCGCTAAATATAAAGGTAAACATGCAGGTACATTTGGTAACGGTGGAGCATTTAGTTTCTATCCAGCCAAAGTTTTAGGTTCCTTAGGAGATGGTGGAGCGTTTATTACAAATGATCAAAATACTTTTGAAGGAGTGTACGAGTTACATGACCATGGAAGGAGTATCGATGGTGAGGTAAAAAGATGGGGGAGAAATAGCAGACTTGACAATTTACAGGCTGCAATTCTTGATTTTAAATTAAAAAAATATGATGATGTTGTAGCTAGAAGAAGAGAGATTGCTTCAATTTATCATTCACGCTTATCATCTTTTAAACAATTGCTTCTACCACCAGCTCCTTCTGAAGACTCCGATAATTTTGATGTTTATCAGAATTATGAAATACAAGTTGAAAAGAGGGATGCTTTAAAAGAATTCTTACATAAAAATGGAATTGGAACATTAGTACAATGGGACGGTAAAGGAATTCATCAATGGAAATATTTGGGATTTAAATCAATTCTTCCAAAAATAGAAAATTTTTTTAATAATTGCATTATGCTTCCAATGAATACTTTTATTACAAATGATGATGTAGAGTATGTAACCGAAAAAATAAGTGAATTTTATAAAAGTTGATGATGCTATGAAGCAAATATTCGATTTTTTTGTCAGCCTTACACTTATAATAATCTTAAGTCCTATTCTAATAGTCTTTATAATTATTATCTGGCTTTCAGACTTTAATTCACCTTTTTATGTGTCATCTAGAGTTGGAAAAGATAATAAACCGTTCAAACTTATAAAATTAAGATCAATGATAATTAATGCAGATAAAACTGGAATAGACTCAACTAGTAAAAGTGATAATCGTATTACTAAAGTTGGTAAAATTATTAGAAAATTTAAGTTAGATGAACTTTGTCAATTATTTAATGTTTTGCTGGGTGAAATGAGCTTAGTAGGGCCGAGGCCCAACGTTAAAAGAGAAGTAGATTTATATTCTGATATCGAAATAAATCTTTTAAATGTGAAACCTGGCATTACTGATTTTTCATCGATTGTTTTTTCAGATGAAGGAGATATTCTTGATGGCGCCGAAAACCCTGACCTGAGATACAATCAGTTAATAAGACCATGGAAAAGTCGACTGGGTCTTATCTATATTAAAAATTCATCCATCTTACTAGATATTAAAATTATTTTATTAACCGCTGTCTCCATATTTGCTAGAGAAATCTCACTAAATCAAATTTGTAAGGTTTTAGAGCAATTAAATGTTGAAAATAATATTATAGAAATTTGTTCTCGTAAAAAAAAATTATACCCTTTTCCGCCACCTGGTTATACAGATATAGTTCACGATAGAACAATTAATAAATAATTACGTGCTAAATTTACTACTAAATAAAAAAAGATTTAAAATATATATTTTACTATCTATTGATTTAATAATACTTCCCTTATCCGTATTAATTGCTTTTTGGACAAGAATAGGAGAACTGTTCTGGGTTCCAGATCAAGAATTTTTATTTCTATTCACCTTTGTATATTTTTCACCAATTATTATTTTTATTCCTATTGGGTACCTGTTTGGATTATACAAAGTAATAATAAGATTTTTAGATTTTAATTTTTTCTATTTGCTATGTAAAATTTTATTTTTCTATTCTGCTGTATGGTCAATTATTATTTACGTTTTTCATATACCTGGTTTTCCTAGGTCACTTATTGTGCTTCAGCCATTATTTTTGTTTATATTTATTTTATTTTCAAGAATTTTTATAAAAATAGTATCTACAAGGATCTATAATAAATTAAATAGTGAACAAAATAATATTAATCAGATAGCAATCTACGGAGCAGGAAAAGTTGGAAGGCAACTATTGTCAATTTTTGAGCAATCTCAAGAATATAAAGTAAGCATATTTGTTGATGATAATAAAAATAAAATTGGTAGAAAACTCTCCGGAGTCCCAATCGTCTCATTTAATGATTTTAAAAAAGTAAGATTAGAGAAAAATATAAGAGAGGTACACCTAGCGCTACCTAATATTAATAGAAATGACAGAAATAATATTTTAAATAAATTAACGAAACTTAAGGTAAAAATTAAAACTGTGCCTGATCTTTTCAGATTTGTTACTGAAAAAAAAATATCATCAAATTACTTTGATCTCAGCATTGAGGATATATTAGAAAAACAACCAGTAGTTAAGGACCACACTATTTATAGAGAGTTTTTAAGAAAAAAGACAATTTTAATTACAGGTGCCGGAGGAAGTATAGGAAGTGAGATATGCAGAGAAATCATAAAAAATAATCCAAAAAAAATTATATTATTTGATGTGAGTGAGTATTCAATTTATAAAATCTTTCAAGAACTTGAGAGATTTAAAGAAATCCAAAAAATTGACAATATAGAAATAAAGGGAGTGATTGGTTCAATTCAAGATGGCGATACAGTTGATAGTCTGGTGAAACAATCTAATCCTGATATTATTTATCATTCTGCAGCGTATAAGCACGTGCCTATAGTTGAGGAAAATGTAGTCGAGGGTTTAAAAAATAACACTTTTGGAACATTTAATCTTGCAAGAGCATCTATCAAATATGGTATCAAGCAATTTGTATTAATTAGCACTGATAAAGCAGTAAGGCCTAAAAATATTATGGGTTACTCAAAAAGAATTGCAGAAATGATATTACAATCTTTGATTAATGAAAAAGAAATAATTTTCAACAATTCGAGCAATGATACAATTAAATATTCTCAAAAAACAAATTTTACTATTGTTAGATTCGGAAATGTTTTAGAGTCATCTGGTTCAGTAATTCCCTTATTTAAAAAACAAATATCTGAAGGAGGCCCTGTTACAATTACGCATCCTGAGGTCTCAAGATATTTTATGACAACTCAAGAAGCCGCTCAACTTGTAATTTTAGCAGGCACACAAAATTATAGTCAAAATCCAGAAAATGTATTTTTACTAGATATGGGAAAACCGATAAGTATCAAATTCATAGCAGAAAGAATGATTGAAAAAAATGGATTGAGTATTAGAGATGAAAAAAATCCTAGTGGAGACATTGAAATTAAATATATTGGTTTGAGACATGGCGAAAAACTTAGTGAGGAACTTATCATATCAGGTAAAACAGAAAAAACATCCTTACCAATGATTTATAAGTGTTTTGAACCTTATGTTTCTTGGGCAAAACTAAGCTTAATATTAATTAATTTAAAAAAAATAATGCATGAAAATCCAGAGAATATAAAAAACTATTTAAGTGAAATAGTTAAATAGTAAGACTAAGTAATAATAATTTTTTTTTCTT
>MDTD01145217.1_pt1 | contig 12149 bp, 9 predicted proteins | sample 811221 | NCBI WGS metagenome assembly MDTD01 (sample SAMN05326646, study PRJNA326480) | marine metagenome | isolation source: seawater | place: Pacific Ocean: South West | collected 2011 | reverse complement strand
GGATAAAATTAAACATTATCCAGTACTGCTAAAAGAAATTATTAGCATTATTACCCCTCAATATGGTGGCACATTTATTGATTGTACGTTTGGTCAAGGTGGTTACACCAAGGAAATTCTTAAAAATAAAGATAATAAAGTTATAGGTCTCGATAGAGATATAAATAGTTTTTCTCTTGCTCAAAAATTAGAGAAAAAACTTCCAAATAGATTCTATTTTAAAAATTTAAACTTTAGCAAGTTAGGTAACTTAAAATTAAAGAATGAAAATATTAGGGGTGTAATATTTGATCTAGGTTACTCATATAATCAAATTAAAGATATTAAAAAAGGCTTATCTTTTTATTCAAATGGACCGTTAGATATGAGAATGGGATTAAACAAGTTTTCTGCAAGTGATGCGGTTAATAAACTAGATGGTAAACAGTTGGAAAAAATTTTTAAGTTTTTTGGTGAAGAAAGAGATGCAAAATTAATTGTAAAAAATATTTTGAGAGAAAGATCAATTGGAAAAATAGATACACCTAGATTAGTAAAAATTATTGAAAAAAGTAAAAGAAAAAAAAACTTTAAAATTCACAGTGCCACTAAAGTTTTTCAAGCATTGAGAATATTTGTTAATAAAGAAATAAGCGAACTTATTTATGGAATGATGTATGCCGCTAAAGTTCTTAAAAAAGATGGTATATTAGCAGTCGTTACATTTCACTCGTTAGAAGATAAAATAGTTAAATATTTCTTTAGAAATCTTTCAGAACACAAGAGTATCTCAAGATATGAACCTAAACAAAGTCAGAAAGATATTCAATTTAAAGTTTTACAAAAAAAACCAATAACACCATCAAAAAAAGAACTCATGGAAAATTATCCCTCTAGATCTGCAAAGTTAAGATATTTGATAAAAAAAGAGAACTCTTACAATTTAGATACAGACGTTTTAGAAAAATTTAATCATTTAATTGAAATAGAAAATTTTGGTTCAAATTTATGAAAAATTTTTTTTTAACTTTTTTAATTTTTTTACTTATTTTGATCACTTCTTTTATAAAGAATTCAACAAAAATAGTTGATGAAAAAATATTTGTCTTAAATGAAAATATTTTCGATCTTAATAATCAATTAGAAGACTTGAAGCTTGAATTTAATTATCTAAGTTCTTCAGAAAGATTAATGGATTTCCAAAAAATTCATTTTGAAAATGAACTTAATGAAAAAAAGATAAGTGAATTTGAAAAGATAGATCTTTCTAAAGAAAGAATTTCAATACAGAAAATTGTGATTACCAAAGAAAATGAATAATAGAATTCCTAAATTTACTTTAATTGAAGAAAAATTTAATCTTGATTTTAAAGATAGCAAAAAAAACTTAAGTATAAGATTTAATAGAATTGCTTTTATTTTTTTTATTTTTTTTTTAGTTTCTGTAATTTTTTTTATTCATTTAGCTCATTTAGGTTCAAGAGGTTTAAAACTAGATACTTTACAAAACTTAAATTCTTCCAATAAAATTCAAAGAGCTAATATTGTGGATAACAACAACAATTTTTTAGCTAAAACTGTAAATTCAATTGATATAGGTATTAATCCAATTGATGTAATAGATAAAAAAAAATTATTATTAAATCTAAGATATATTTTTCCAGACAAAAACTATGATTCAATTGAGTCTAAACTTAATAAGAATAAATTTTTTTGGTTTGAAAAAAAGATTTCCAATGAAAATTATGAAAAGTTAATGATGTTGGGTGATAAAGCAATAAAGCCACATGAAAAACTAACCAGAATATATCCTCAAAAAAATTTATTTAGTCATATCATTGGGCAAATTGATAATGAGAATTTAGGAATTTCTGGATTGGAAAAGTCATTAGATCTAGATTTAAAAAGTAATTCTACTTCAATAAAACTTACAGTAGATAAAGAAATTCAATTTCTAATAAGAAAAGAACTTTTAAGATATAATAAAATCTTTAATACTATTGGCAGTGCCTCAATATTAATGGATATTCATAATGGTGAGATAATTTCTATTGTCTCGTTGCCTGACTTTGATCCCAATAAAAGACAAAAAATTACTGATGTAAACTATATTAATAGAGCAACAAAAGGTGTTTATGAGTTTGGTTCAGTTTTTAAGACTTTTACTCTTGCTGCAGCACTTAATGAAGGAATCTTAAATCCTGATACAAAATTTCAAAATTTAAAAAAAAATATTAGATGTGGGAAAAATACAATTAGTGAGTATGATAAAAAAATTCCTGCTAACTTGACTGCGGAGGAAATATTAATTCGTTCTGGAAATATTGGTTCAGTCAGAATTGGACAAGCAATCGGAATAGAAAAATTTAAGAAATTCTTAAATGATTTAAACTTACTAAATACAATTCGATTTGATATTGAAGAGATAGGACAACCATTAGCTTTTAATTGGGGAAAATGCAAACTTGCTACAATCTCTTATGGTCATGGAATTACTACAACTATTTTACAATTAGCAAACGCATATGCAACAATTGGTAATGGGGGCTATAAAGTAAGCCCAACTTTAATTAAAAAAAAAAGATATAAAAAGGGAGATCAAATTTTGAGTGAAAAGGTTTCAGGTGATTTAATTTCTATTTTAAGAAAAGTTGTAACAAATAAAGAAGGAACAGCCTCTTTGGCAAATATTGATGGATATGAGATAACAGGTAAAACAGGGACAGCAGAAAAAACAAGCTTTGGTAGTTATTCTAAAAAAAAAATAAATACTTTTGCATCAATATTTCCAGCCTCGAATCCAAAATTTACTTTAGTTGTTATGTTAGATGAACCTAAAACAAATAGTGAATATATTTATAGTTATAAAGACGGATCTGAGATCAAATATAAAGGTACACCATTCAATACAGCTGGCTGGACCACTGTTGAAGTTGTAGGGCAAATTATCGAAAAAATTGGGCCTATTTTAGCCACAAAATACATAGAAGTTAACTAATCATGTTTCTTGGAAACTATTTTAAAAATATAAGTGATGTTAATAAAAAATTTTTTTTTTCAGGCATTTCATTTGATAGTAAAAAAGTAAAAAAAAATCACATCTTTTTTGCCATTAAAGGCAATACTCTAGATGGGAATAAATTCATACCGATAGCAATTAAGAAAGGTTCTAGAATAATTGTTAGTGAAAAAAGATTTAAAGAATCAAAGGATGGTGTTATTTATATTCATTCTAAAAATATTAGAAAATCATTAGCTGAAATTTCTTTTAAAATTTACAATAAAATACCAAAAAACTTGATCGCGGTTACAGGAACTAATGGAAAATCTTCAGTAGCTGATTTTTATTATCAAATACTTAGATTAAATAAAAAACTAGTTGCTTGCATCGGTACATTAGGAGTTAAATCTAAAAATTTTAGTATTAAACTATCTAATACAACAATAGACCCAATTAGATTAGGAAAAATATTTACAAAACTAAAAAAAAAAAAAATTGAAAATGTGATTATGGAAGCTTCTAGCCATGGACTTGAGCAAAATAGATTAGACGGCTTAAAGTTTAATTCAGGTGTATTTACCAATTTATCTCAAGATCATCTTGATTATCACAAAAGTTTGAAAAACTATTTAAATGCAAAACTTTATTTATTTAAAAAATTGATAAAAAAAAGAGGGAATGTGATTACAGATGAGTTTTTACCGGAATTTAAGAAGATAAAAAAAATAACCAAGGACAGAAAATTAAAATTATACTCCATCGGCAGTGATAAAAATGAATTTAAAATTTTATCTCACGAATTTAAAGGTGAGTCACAATCATTAAAGATTGCATATAATAATCAAATAAAAGATATTAAAATAAATTTAATCGGCAAAATTCAATTAAAAAACATCTTAATGGCAATTATTGCTGCTAAAAACAATAATTTAAATTTAAATAAAATTTTTAAAGTAATCCCCCAAATTAAACCAATTGAAGGAAGATTAGAAAAAATTGGTAATATCAGAAATAAATCAATGGTAATTCTTGATTATGCTCATACACCAGAAGCATTAAAAAAAAGTCTCTCGAATCTTAAAGAGCAATTTCCAAATAAAAAGATAGTTCTTTTATTTGGATGTGGAGGAAACCGAGATCAAAACAAAAGGTCTAAAATGGGAAAAATTGCAGATAGTTATTCAAATGAGATTTTTCTTACAGACGACAATCCAAGATTTGAAAATCCAAAAAAAATTAGAGAGGATATTAAAAAGGGAATAAAAAATACAAAATTAATAGAAATAGCTGATAGGTCAAAAGCAATATCTAAGTCTATTAAAAGCTTGAACACTGGTGAAATTTTGTTAGTTGCTGGAAAGGGCCACGAAAAAACTCAAGATTTCGGGAATAAAAAAATTTATTTTTCAGATAGAAAAATTATTTTAGATGAGATCAAAGTCAAAAATAAAGATTTATCAAAAAACTTAAAAATAAATTTAATTAAAGATTTATCTGGAACTAAAAAATTATTATCTAAAATAAATATTAATCGGGCAAGAATAAATTCTAAAGAAATTAGTAAAAATGATCTTTTTTTTGCAATCAAAGGAAAAAATAATGATGGAAATAAATTTATTGGTGAGTCATTTAAAAGAAAAGCATCACTAGCAATCGTAAATAAAATAAAAAAAGAGTCAAATATTAAACGTCAAATTAAAGTTAAAAATACATTGAAATTTTTAACAGATATTTCAAAACTCTTTAGAGAAAATATTGATACAAAAATAATAGGTATTACAGGAAGTTGTGGAAAAACAACACTTAAAGAATTATTAGGAAATGTATTAGGTCAAATTTCAAAGGTAAGTATTTCTCCAAAATCATACAATAATAAATATGGTGTTCCACTGAGCCTTTTAAATTTAAAGGATACAGATGATTTTGGAATTCTGGAAATTGGGATGGATAAAAAAGGTGAGATTGATTATTTATCAAAAATTATTAAACCGGATATTGGTGTAATAACAAATATTAATTATGCACATGCAAAAAATTTTAGAAGTATTAAAGAAATTGCTTTAGCTAAATCAGAAATAATTAACAACATAAGATCAAACGGTATTATAATCTTAAACGCTGATGATGATTTTTTTAGGTTACATAAAAAAATTGCTTTTAAAAAAAACATAAAAGTAATTTCTTTCGGAATTAAAAATCAAATATCAAATATCAAATTAATTAACATAAAAAAAATTGATGAAAAATATTTGATTAAGATAAGGCTTAAAAATAAAGATAAATATTTTTTTCTTTCAAATGATTTTCAAAATAATATTTACAACGTTTTATGTGCGCTAGCTGTAATAAGCATATACAAAGATATATTTAAATTAAATAAAAATACTTTCTTAAATTTCAAAATTCCAGGGGGCAGAGGAGATAATTCGATTATTAAAATAAACAATAAAAGAATCAATTTAATTGATGAAAGCTACAATTCAAATCCATTATCATTGAAATTAGCAATACAAAATTATGATAAAATTGACACAAAGAATTCAAAAAAATGTTTAGTCCTTGGTGATATGTTAGAACTTGGAAAACATTCAAAAGAACTTCACCGATTTATTGCACCTTTAATTAATAAAACTAATATTGATAAAGTTTATGTTAAAGGAAAAATGGTATCTCAGATATTCAATAATATTTCAAACCAAAAAAAGGGAAAAATTATCTTTGATAGCTCAGAAATTATTAAATTGATTAGAAATGATTTAAATAATAATGATTACTTAATGATTAAAGCTTCAAATGCGACTGGTTTTAATAAGATGGTAAAAGATTTGAAAGGATATCATTAAATGCTTTATCAATTTTTATTAAATTTTGTTGAAACATATAGTTTTTTAAATGTATTTAAATATTTAACTTTTAGAACTGGTTTATCTTTTTTTACTTCACTAATAATAGTTTTAATAATTGGAGGTCCCTTTATTAAGTTTTTTTCAAGTCAAAGAATCTTAAATCCAATCAGAAATGATGGACCAGAGGAACATATAATAAAAAAGATTGGAACTCCAACCATGGGTGGAGTAATTATTTTGTTTGGTTTACTAGTGTCAGTAATTTTTTGGGCAGATTTAACAAATATAAATATTATATTTTGTATTTATATCGCTATATCTTTTGGATTACTTGGAGCATTAGATGATTATCAAAAGATTAAATACAGTAATTCTTCAGGAATTTCTTCAAAGTTTAAGATTACCTCTCAAATATTATTGGCAGTGATTGGTGTTTGTTTTTTTGTATATTTCAATAACTATCAAGATTTAACGAATCTATACTTTCCATTTTTTAAAAACTTAATAATTAATTTAGGATGGTTTTTTATTCCGTTTTCAATATTTGTAATTATTGGTTCCTCTAATGCTGTTAATCTTACTGATGGTTTAGATGGTCTAGCTACAGTCCCAGTTATATTAGTTGCTGCATGTTTTGCGTTTATAAGTTATGTGACAGGAAATGTTGTTTTCTCTAACTATCTTCAAATCCCCTATATTGAGGGTACTGGAGAAATTTCAATTTTTTGTGGAGCGATTATAGGTTCATGCTTAGGTTTTTTATGGTTTAACGCTCCACCCGCTAAAATTTTTATGGGTGATACCGGCTCTTTATCTCTTGGTGGTTCGCTCGGAGCAATCGGAATAATAACAAAACATGAAATAGTTTTGGCAATCACTGGCGGATTGTTTGTTCTAGAGGCAGTTTCAGTAATTGTTCAAGTTATATCTTTTAAACTCACCGGCAAAAGAGTTTTTAAAATGGCACCGATTCATCATCATTTTGAAAAAAAAGGTTGGCCTGAGTCAACAGTAGTTATTAGATTTTGGATAATTTCTATAATTCTAGCAATGATAGGACTAGCTACATTAAAATTAAGATAATGAATGAAAATTCGAAAATTTTTTTTAACAAAAAAGTTTTAATCTATGGACTAGGTAAAAGTGGCCTTTCGACATTTCATTTTCTTAAATCTAAAAGTAAAGTTTATTTATACGACGATGATACTAATTTAAAAGTAAGCAAATCGATCAAAAAAAGAATTCTTTCATCAAAAAACTTATCACAATTCAAATTTGATTTTATAGTTATAAGTCCAGGAATAAATAAAAATGATTGTAAATTAAACCAATTATTAAAAAAAAATAGCAAAAATATTTATACTGACTTAGATATTTTTTATTCGTTTTTTAAAAATGACTGTATTACAATCACTGGCACAAATGGTAAATCCACAACTTGTAAACTTTTATATGACATTTTGAGAGATCAAAAAATGGATACAAGACTGGTGGGTAATATTGGTACGCCAATTCTATCAATAAAAAGAAAATCAAAAAAAACTATTTTTGTGATTGAAGCTTCATCTTATCAACTTGAATATAGTAAAATTTTTACCTCAAAATATGCTGCGATTTTAAATATTGCACCTGATCATTTAGAAAGACACGGCAATTTAAAAAAATATGTACTAGCTAAATTTAAACTTTTAAAAAATCAAAAAAAAGGATTTGTAGGATATATGAATAAAAATGATTATCTTACTCAACGTGAACTTAAAAGAAATAAACTTAATACTAAAATAAAAAAGATTAATACAAAAATCCATAAAAAATTTCTAAAAAAAATTGATAATAAATATTTTGACTCAAAAACAAATCAAGCAAACCTATCCTTTGTATTAGAAATAATAAAAAATTTCCCAATTAAAAAAAATATTTTGCTCAAAAGTATAAATAAGTTTCAAGGTCTAAATTATAGACAACAAATAATTTATGATAAAAAAAAATTAACAATTATCAATGATTCAAAATCTACAAGTTATTCATCATCAGAAGAATTATTGAAGATGTATGATAATATTAATTGGTTAATAGGAGGAATTCCGAAAAAAAAAGATAAATTAAATTTGTCAAAAAAATATTATGGAAATATACATGCCTATATTTTTGGTAAAAATCATAAAAAATTTTGTGATGATTTAAAAAATAAAGTTAGATTTAAAAAATTTCAAAATTTAAAAAATGCACTAAAGGCTATATTAGTCGATATTGACAATAATAAGTTTAAAAGAAATACGATTTTATTTAGTCCAGCTTCAGCATCATTTGATACTTTCAAAAATTTTGAGGATAGGGGTTTATATTTTAATAAATTGATAAAAAATTATGTTCTTAAAAGAAAAGTTTTTTAGTTATATTTCCTACTATCAATGGTGGAAAAGTATTGATAAATTTATCTTATCTTTAGTTTTATTGTTATTTTTTATAGGTCTATTTTTTTCACTTGTTTCCACATCATTAATTGCCTCAGATAAATTAGATACAAATACTTATTTTTTTTTTTTCAAACACACTTTTTTTGTAATAATTGGATTTTTTGTAATATTTTTTTTTTCATTTATTCCTAAAGAACAGCTATATAAAATTTCAATATTAATTTTTTGTTTATCTTTAATATTGTTATTTTTAGTACCCTTTATTGGAGTAGAGATAAAAGGCTCTAAAAGATGGATTGATTTATTAATACTTCCTAGGATACAGCCTATTGAATTTGTCAAACCATTTTTAATTGTGATGATAAGCTTAATCCTTTGTTCTCAAAAATATTCAAATTTAAGTGTTAAGTATTTAATATCATTTATATTAACCATTGTAGTTTCAAGCTTATTGATTTTTCAACCTGACATAGGTCAAACTTTGTTAATCGTTCTTAGCTGGTTAATTTTGATTTTTGTTTCAGGAATAAATATTTTTTTTCTTAGTTCAATAGCTTTAATCTCAATTATTGGATTTTCTTTAATGATTTTTTTTGTTCCACGTTTTGAATATATTAAAAGTAGATTACTTTCCTTCCTAAATCCAGACACAGGCACTCACAATTTTCAATCAGACAAAGCTTTGGAGTCAATCATAAGTGGTGGATTTTTTGGTAAAGGTATTGGTGAAGGTACATTAAAAAATAGAGTGCCCGAAGCTCATACGGATTATATTATTTCTGTAATTTCAGAGGAGTTTGGAGTTTTTTTTATTATGTTAATTTTATTAATTTTTTTAATATTTATAATTTCAGTTTTAAGAAAAGTATATAATGAGAGTGACAATAAAATAAAATTAATATTAACAGGTTCAATTAGTTTAATTCTTATTCAAGTGATGATACATATTGGAGTTAATATAAGATTGTTTCCTACTACCGGAATGACTTTACCATTTTTGAGCTATGGAGGATCTTCAATAATAAGTATCTCTATTTTGTCAGGTATAATTCTTAATTTAACAAAGAGAAAAGTGTAAATTTGTGAAAAAAAATATTTTGATTTCAACGGGTGGATCAGGAGGGCACGTAGTGCCAGCTGAAATACTAGCTGATCATTTAAGAAAAGATTATGGAATATTTATATCTACTGACTTAAGAGGATATAAATTTATCAAAAAGGATAAAGATATTATATATATATTAAATACTCCCAAACTTAATTTTGATTACTTAATTTTGTTTAAGTTCATCAAAGTTGCATTTTTAATTTTCAAATCCTACTTTTTTTTGAAAAAAAATAGAATTAACAAAGTTGTATCTACCGGTGGGTATATGTCATTACCTGTTTGTATAAGTGCAAAATTATTGAAACTGGAAATATACTTATATGAACCTAATTTAGTATTAGGAAGAGCAAATAAATTTTTTTTAAAATTTTGTAAAGCAATTATTTGCAATACAAAGCAATTAATTAATTTCCCAGAAAAATATAAATACAAAATAAGAATTATACCATCTTTAGTAAGAAAAAAATTTTACGAGATCAAACAATTAAAAAATGAGAATGAAAAATTTTGTTTTTTAGTAGCTGGAGGTAGCCAAGGGGCCGAAGTTTTTGAAAATATGATTCATACTGTCATAATCAATTTATCTAAGAATTACGAAATTAAAATAATTCAACAAACAAGATCAAAAAATATACTTAATCTAAAAAATGTTTATGAAAAAGAAAATATTGAAAATATGATCTTTGATTTTGATGAAAATTTTGCAGACTTAATATCCGTATCTGACTTTTGTATTACTCGAGCTGGAGCTTCAACTTTAGCAGAATTATCGATTATGAATAAACCATTTTTAGCTATACCGTTACAATCATCAAAAGATAATCACCAACTTCAAAATGCCTCATTTTATAAAAATTTAGATTGTTGTTGGATCATGAATCAAAAAGACCTAAGCATTAATAGTCTTGAAAATTTTTTAACCAACTTACTAAAAAATAAAACTGATTATAATGTAAAAAAAGATAATTTAAAAAAATTAAATTCCCAAAATTCGTGGAATAATGTAAATCAAAAAATATTAGATATTATAAATGAAAATTGTATTAGCTAAAAAAGAAACTATTCATTTTATAGGAATCGGTGGAATAGGTATGAGTGGGTTATCTTTAATAATGAAAGCTAAAGGTTTTAAAATTCAAGGTAGTGATATTGCAATAAATAAAAATATCGAAAAATTAAAAAAAAATAATGTAAAAATATTTATTGGTCAAAAAAAACAAAATCTAAAAGATGTAACTATTGTTGTAATTTCCTCAGCTATAAAAAAAAATAATCCAGAACTTATTGAGGCTAAAAAAAAAAAAATTACCAATTATCAAAAGAGGGAAAATGTTAGCAAATCTTGTTTCGCTAATGAAAAATATTGTTGTAGTTGGCTCTCATGGAAAAACAACAACAACATCACTAGTTAGTTCAATTTTTGAAAAAACAAAACTAGACCCAACAATAATAAATGGAGGGATTATAAATTCAATTATGAGTACAGCTAAACTCGGAAAAAGTGATTGGTCAATTCTTGAAGCAGATGAGTCAGATGGAAGTTTTATTCATATCTCACCAACATATTCAATTATAACTAATATAGATAGAGAGCATATGGATTTTTACAAATCTATTGAAGATTTAAAGAATTATTTTTTTAAATTTATAAAAAAAGTACCTTCATTTGGTAAATCATTTATATGCATTGATGATAAAATAAATAACGAACTAATTAGGTCTATCAAGAATAAAAATTTCTATACTTATGGAACTAAATCGAACGCTAATTTCTTAATAAGAAATATAAAACAGGAAAAACAATATTCAAAATTTGATTTATTAATAAGGTTACCTAATAAAAAAGAACTAATTTTAAAAAACTTTCAAATTCCTTTACTGGGAATTCATAATATTAGAAATTCTACTGCAGCGATAGCAGTGGCCTTCATAATTGGCATCTCACCCTCAAAAATTAAAAAGGGGCTAATAAATTTCAGGGGAGTTCAAAGGAGATTTAATAAGATTTTTTCATATAACGAAATTGATTTTTATGATGATTACGCCCATCATCCAACAGAAATAAGATCTGTTTTAGAAGGTGTAAAAAATGTTTATAGTAAATATGAAAAAGTATGTATTTTTCAACCACATAGAATTTCAAGATTAAAAGATTTAAAAAAGGAATTTTCTTATTCTTTTAAAGATGCTGACACAGTTATTCTTTGTCCAATTTATACAGCTGGAGAAAAAATAAAATTAGGATTTAATTATAATAACTTTGCAAAAGAAATTATAAAAAATTCAAAAGTAAAATTATTCATAGTAAATAATAATATTCAATTAGCAAAATTTCTTAAACAAAATATGTATGGAAATAAAATTGTAATTGGTATGGGGGCTGGTTCTATTTCAAATTGGATTAAAAAGTTACCAGAATTAATGTGATGCAAATTAAAGAATTACAAAAATTATTGAAAGATTTTGGTGACAATGTAATTTTTAACTATGATCTAAAAAAAAGAAATTGGTTTAATATTGGAGGTAAGACAAAAGTTTTTTTTAAGGCAGATAATTTAAAAGAACTTATAAGATTTCTTAAATTGATAAATAACAATGAAAAAATTTTCATAATTGGGGCAGGGTCAAATCTTTTAATCCCAGATGATATTTTTGACGGAGTTGTTATAAAGTTAAGTAGAAATTTCAATAGATTGTCTTTACTGAGAGAGGATACAGTAATATCTGGAAGCGCAGTTCTAGATAAAAATTTATCTGAATTTGCAGCTCAAAATGATATTAGTGGGTTTGAATTCTTG
>MDTD01137017.1_pt1 | contig 12149 bp, 6 predicted proteins | sample 811221 | NCBI WGS metagenome assembly MDTD01 (sample SAMN05326646, study PRJNA326480) | marine metagenome | isolation source: seawater | place: Pacific Ocean: South West | collected 2011 | reverse complement strand
CACCATGAACTTTTAATTGAAAGTCTGCTAATGCTGTTCCAGCGATACCTACATTTTTAGTGGTATGGATACCAATTTGAGGTCCACCAACGAGTGGAGTAGAAACCCAGGTGCTTCCTCCGCCGACTTGGTTTTCTTCTACAGGAATAATTCCATGTCTCAATCTCTCATCGACAATAAGGTCATAAGAGGTCTGTCCGACTGCTACTCCTGCATCATTTGTGATTGATGTATCTACAACATAGTAATATCTTGGCATAACTTATCTCCTACTTATTAATACTGTAAATTGAATTGTCACCAGGATAATCATCGGGTGATTTCCCTTCATACTCTACGATTAATTTTTCACCATCAGCTCTTTCTGCATGAATGAGATAGTAGCAATCAATTGTTGTTCCACTACCAGATTTAATTCTAACTCTCTTTCCCCACTCAACTTTTTCAACAATTAAATCCTGAGACGATCCAATTTGAGTCAAAGACACAGTAATTGTCTCTGGATCAACAAGTCCCTGCCAATAATCTGGGAGATCGATTATGTTTTTACCGGTAAGTCTACCTCTAAAATAAACACCAGACTCTGGACCTTCTAGGCATACATGACGAAGGCGATACCCTTTCTTGGTCGGGTGGGGAATATCAAATGGTTTTCTAGTGGTAAGAGTAATGCCCTGAGCACTAACTTCCCCACTAATGATAATATCTCCAGTTCCAATGATACCTGGACTATTTATTTTAAGACCATCAATCTGAGCTGTTTCATGATACCAAGGTTCACATGCATCCTCTGGATAATCCTCTTCTTTTGCATTACCCTTGAAAATATAGTAGTAACTTGGAGAGGGTCTTCCCCAAGTTGCATAATCGCCACAATCTTTGCCACCAGAACCTGGTATAAATTCTCCTGCCATGATTAACCTCTTTTATCGTAGTGATATCCAGAAACAGAATACTCATCGTTATTTCCTGGATAATCTTCAGGAGATTCTCCTTCGTATTCTGGGATAAGTCTTTCTCCATCAGCACGGGTGCCATAGATGTGATAGAAACAATTAATTGGCATTCCTCCATGTGCTTGGAGGTATACTTTTTCTTCATCAATTCGTTTTACAATAACATTTTGATGTGCCCCAATCGGAGTTAGATTGACTGTGATTGTTGTCCAGTCAACTAACTTTTTCCAATATGTAGGAAGAATAATTTCTGTTTTATTAGTGACTCTACCTCTAAAGTATACATCATTGGATGGACCTTCAGGACAGGTATGTCTCAATCGATATCCCTCTTTAGTTGGGTGAGGGATATCAAAGTTCTTTTTAGCAGCAAGGACGTGTCCGCCACAGTTAGAGGTTACATTACCCTGAGCTTTAATGTCTCTACCTGCGGCAATATGCATATTGCAGTCTAGGTTATCCATAAATGCTGATGCACCAACAACCGCAAGAGAATATGGGTTATTTACTCCAGAGCACAAACTACCAGGAATAATCGGAGATCTGGTGACATCACTATTAGTAAGAGGACCAATATTTACTGTGGCGTAAAGCGTAGTAAACCTTGTGGGTTCACCAATTACAATTGGTCCTTCAATACCTGCCGAACCATTTGTCTTTAATGCACCTTCACCAATAGCAGGGAAGATACCAGTTCCAACTTTAAGTTGACCACCTACATTGGCGTCGTCTAAGTTAAATGACATATATTCTCCTATGCTTGATTACATTCTTGTTGGAATCTTTGACCACCAACCTTAGAATCTTTTATCGCCACTGCATCAGTGACTCCACGAATAATTGATGAGTACAATTTAAGGCAACTATTTGAACAAATATCAGTGACACCAGAGGAAACTATTTTTGTTTTTACTTTGGAGTTCATAATAATTTTACTAGAGTCCAAACTAATAGTTTCTGTTGCCTCTAGTACTATATTACCTTCACTATTGTCACCGACAGCAACTAGTTCAATACTATTTGCTTGCATTCTTATTTTACCATTAGTTGCAATAATGTCAATATTGCCATTCTTGGCATTAATCATGCAAGTATCATCATCTTTCTTCCGATTACTTCCACATTCAACCTGGAAATTTCCAGGACACATAGATGTGGTCCAACCGTTTCTTTCACCATCTTTATCCATGGAGAAAAAATGCTCACCATCAGATCCACGAAGCATTACATCAGATATTACATCAGCTTCCTTATGAATATGTCCAAAAGTAATTGACCCATGATCATTACAATATTTGACTGTGGTATAAGTCTTTTTTAAATTATTACCTTCAGAACCTCTGTTAAGAGAACTCTGACTGTTACCAGTTGTCGGCATTTTTAGGTATCAAAGTGTGTGAACTATTTAACATCTTAAATCAGATTGTCTGGGGTATTGGGAATATCAAGACGTGGATCATTGCTGGTAACATCCGTACCTTGTCTGAGGATTGCGGAAGCTCTTGTAGTAACTTGACCGTCGATGCTCTCCTGAAGAGTTGCATAGACTTGAATCAAATCACCCGTAGTTTCATATACACCAGCATAAAGAATGCCGTCTTTGGAGAACGTAGAACCATAATATGGTTTTCCGTTGACATAACCGGTCTGCTTGAGTCCAACCAAATCCGTAACCTGAAGAAGTTGATCTTCGGGTAAGACTAGTTCAGGAACAATCACAGGTTCAAATACAGGTCTTCCTCTAAATCCTACTCCCGATTCAGATGGTAATGTTATGTTTGGATATGCAGTAAATCCATAGTAAGGAGTAGTTCCAGAAGAACCAACTGTACCAACTGGTTCAATGCCCTCCACCTGTCCAAAGGGACCAAATCTTGGTGTGACTGGTTTACCATCAATAAAAATTAAATCATCTGGATCATAGTTTATTCCAGGAGATGTTGGAACAATGTCCTTTAAAACCAAGGTGACTGGTGGTCCCGACGATGGTGGTGATGGATACCCATTACCAGGTTCCAGTGGAATAATATCTGTAACAACACCTCGTCCTTTCACAACTTTTGGACATGGTGGTGGAATAAGAATAGCAGATGCACAAAGCGGATTACTTGTCCACGCTGGAGTTGAAACAACAACTTTAATATCTTTGAAAATTTTAAGAGCAAATCCCGTTGGGTTGTTTATAAATTTATTTCTAGTAAATCTTAGGTTATTTAAAAGAACTTTTACTTCATATCTTCCTGCGCTCAGTTCAACAAATTTACTAAGTGCTTCTCCTCTAAAAGATCTAGACTCTAAGACTTCCTGACCGTTAATGAATAATTTGGCTACGTCATCTGATTGGAATTTAAATTCATATCTACCATTCTCAAAGAAATCAACATTGGACCACGTAAATGTTCTATCTCCAGGGAGATCATTATTGTCTACATCAAGTGGTGGCAAGTATGGAGATACGTTGTTCTTATTCATGAACTGACTCCAACTTTTATTCTTGTGATTGAACAATAGGGGTCCGTCATAAGTTACTCCACCAATTTGCACTCCACTCTTGAGACCACCCTTGACATTAGACTCAGCAGTTACATCAATAGTTTGAACTTTTGAACCTTTCTCTCCTCTCTGATTCCAGACTTTTCCACCAACCGCAATACTATCAACGGCGACACCATACTTTCTAGGATTATCATTCCACTGCAATTTAAGAGTAATTTTACCAGATCCCTTGTACTCAATTCTCTTACCATCTGAAGAGAATTTTGCATCGACAGTTGAACTAACGATACTGAAGGTTGAGTTGATGTCATCACCATGACCATCTCTCATCTTAACAGAATTTCCACTAACTCTGTAACCGCCTTTTCCTACCACCTCTGTAGTATCTTTAGATCCTACGTTAATTGTATGAGTTTCTTCACCATATTCTTTTCTCTTTTTCCTCCACTTTGTACCAGCAATTGTAATTGATCGAACAGCTTCACCAGCATAACCTGGATAGTCATCATATTTAATTCTAATGGTGACATTACCGTTTCCTTTTGTCAATAACTTTCTACCATCATCGGAGAACTTAGCACTTACTCCAGGAGAGGTTGATCTTATTTCAAACTTAACATTTGCGTCATCACCTTTACCATCTTTGAGTTCAATTCTCTTACCACTATTTTCAACTCTAATACCACCACGAGCTCCTCTGCCCGTATTTGGAAGGTTCGATGGATTTAAATCTTCATAGGTTATTGGATACTCTTTATTACCAGAAACCTGCTTAGTAATTCCTTGATTTAATCCTCTATACTCAACTAAAAGTTCTGCTGGAGTCGGAGGACCCTCTGTGAGTGGTTTAATCCAATCTTGAGTATTAAATACTTTTTTCTTTACAGTCTTAGTGTTCTCCTGCCTGAAGTTTACGACTTCAACCGTGATGGTATGCTTACCCTCTAATATCTTTACCTTTTCAATCTTCGGTGATTGATTTTTAAAACCTTTAAATTTATAGACCTCTTGACCGTCAATTAGAACTCTTCCCGCATTGTCAGCAGTTCCCTTAACTCCATAGAATCCATCATACGGAATATCAATATCCCAAGTATTACTATAAGTGATTCCACCACCACCATCACTATTAAGTGTACTGAGTGGTGGAAGTGGAGATAGTGCAAATCTATTTGTAAATTTGCTCCATGCAGGATGAGTCACAGGCCACCATTTCTTCTGTGCTCCAGGGAATCTGGTTGTCCAGATTGGATTCTTAGGACATCTTCCCTCTCCTTCTATAGGTGGTTCTTGAGGAATGGGTGGTAGGGGTGCATCAATTGTAAATGCAGCACCCATTGGATTTTCATTAAATGACTTAGGAGAAATTCTAGCTTCCTCCACCTCAAGTTGATCAATATTGACGGCAAGAGCCATAGGATTGATTCCCTTGATAAATTTTTGATCAAGGTTTTTTATCCTGGTAATAGAAAGATCTGCATTTTCATCAAATCCATTACCAATATTATCATCATACTCAATGGTGTTCCCACTGTTTTTTAGTACAGATCCTGTTGTCCTTGATGATCCAAATGTTTTGACAAGATATTCTCTCCCCGCTTCAAAAACAGCAGATCCTGTGATGACTTCCTTTTCCTTAATTCTACCTTTGGAATTTCCTCTTCCTCCGACACCAGTCCGTGTTCTCTTCAATTCAATAGAATCGTTAGGACCCTTCCCTATTCTAACTTTATCTGCAAACACTCCTGCAGTTCTTGGGTTATCATCAGTCCTCAATCTGAAACTAATTTCTGCTGATCCAGATCCATCGACCTTCAAATAATTTTCTTCACCACGTCTCACAAATCTAGCTGTCACTTTATTGGATGATGGTTTTCCGTCACCATCAAAAGCAAATCTTCCTCCTGGTTTCTGATATAACTCTGCTCTAATTCTGTACTTTCCTTTCTTGAAAAACTTAGTGTAAGTGCTTTTGCCGGTGCCCTTATTACTATCACCAACAAAACCATTCTTTTCGATGATGACTTCATCGCCACCTTCATTTACATCGATTAATCCGTTTCCGATATTAGCAGCGCCAGCACCATCACGATTACCAATGAATAGTTTTACTCTATCATCAACTTCAACATCAATTTTATAATTACCATCCGCAGGAAAATTTATACCCTCCCAAAGAATGAGATGTGTCCCTGAATATGGATTACCATCCAATGGTTTTCTGGTATTAAATGGACATACCCCACTCTCACCTAAGAATCCACCTCTATTATAAACATTTGTTCTCCACAACTTTCTATTTGCTTTGTCAATAAAATCAGCAGTATTAAAAACAGTTCCAGTTGATTGAGATTGATTAGATGATGTTGATGGTCTAGGGGGTGCCTGGATTGTAAGAGTTTTTGTATCACTACCCTTCTTACCCCTTTGGTCTAATACTACACCACCAACTTCAATTTTATCTACAGCAACTCCTGCAATTTTTGGGTTATCATCCCACTCTAGCTTTAACTTAACCTCACCAGGGCCATCAGATTCTATTCTCTTTCCATCATTAGAGAACCTGGCATTGTTTGTGGAGGATGCGATTGAAAATGTAGAGTTGATGTCATCGCCATGACCATCCTTCATTTTAATCTTCTTCTTATCACCACTAACGATATATCCACCCTTTCCAACTACCTCTTTGGTTTCATTTGCACCTACCTTGATGGTTTTCTTTACATCTCCTTTTTTATCCTTAAATGCTGTCTGTTTCCATGTCTCACCAGCAACTTTGATGTTACCAACTGCTTTTCCATTACTCTTTGGGTCATCATTCCACTCTAATTGAAGGGTAACATCTCCTCTTCCTCTAACAACTAATTCAAGGTTGTTATCATTACTTCCGGTAAACTTAGCAGTTACTCCAGGTGATGTTGATAAAATTTTGAATTCTGCATCAGTATCATCCTGACTTCTTGAGTCAGTAAATTTAATTTTCTTATCCGAAACATTTTTAATCGCAGCAGTATCACCCCTACCTAATCTTCCACGGTCTGCTACTTTAATTGGATATCTTTTCGTACCACCAACAGTTTTAGTGGAACCTCGATTCAATCCATGATAGGTTATAGTTAAATCTTGTGATCCAGATGCCTGAGGTTTAGGTTTTGGTTTTTCTTTTCGGGGAATATTAAAGAGATCAACTTTAATTCTGTGAACACCCTCTTGTACAGTCTTTCTAACTGTATTTTTTGGTTGTACATTTTTTGCATTAAGACCACCAAACTGACCAGTCTGAATGAGTAATTCATTATCAAGATATAGTTTTCCAATGTTGTCTGCCATGCCACGGAAAACATACTCTCCAGTATAAGGAAAGTCCTCTTCCCATTCCATGGTTGCTACACGTCCAGCATAATCACTGCCAGGTGCATTTGATTCTGGAACTGGAGACACCGCATATTTGTTCATCCAGTCGGACCAACCAAAATCATCCGTAACTCCAGCTTTTCTTCTTCTTTCTCTGTATCCTTTATCTGTAACTTTATGAATAACTCTACTTGTTTTATCTCTAAACGTGACTGAAAGTGGGTTTTCTTTTCTGGTGTGCCAGAAAGGGTTAATTCCCTGCCTTAAAAATTCCTGATACCTCTGGATTTCTGCTCCAATCGGATCTTGTGCAAGAGTTGCAAATAGATTAGGATCCCATGCTCCCAAATCCTCTCCATTTGGGCCAAACCTATTACCATATCCAGATAGTTCTGTCCCATCAGGAGTAAAATCATATACCTCAAAATCTTCTATCTGATCAAAATATTCAACAGTAGGTGGAAGTTCTCCAATAACTGTTCTGATTACTGCACCAGATCCTCTTTTGCATGTATCAATTAACTTTGCTTTAGGTTCATATCGATATCCAAATCCTCCTGCCAGAACTCTAACCGCTAAGAGAGAACCATCTCTACCAAAAATAGGAGATCCTACAGCACCTACACCACCGCCTCCACTAAGATATAATCTCCCTCTACATCCATCATCATATGCTCCAGATCCAGTGAGTTGAGCATCAGTTCCACCACCTGTACCATCAGTTGTTCCAGTTCCATCACCTGTACCACCAGATCCAAACGGTGATGTAAAGGGTGGTCTCTCATTTGGTTTTAGTCCTTGAATACCTTCACAAACATTGCCATCAACTTCCAATACGTCAGGAGTTAATGCATTCACCTCATTGATTGTGAGATATCTAGTTTTATCTCTGTTATAGAGAATAAAAACAGTTCCAGGATTGAGCGCAGCATACCTATTAGCTTCAAGTATGCTTACGTTTTGTACGTATCCTCTGTCAGGATCAACATATCCAACGCGGATGTCTTTCTTAGTGGCAGATCCAAAGATATTAAAAGATGACATGCGTTTCTATACTACATTCTCATATCCGTAATGATATTTATTAATCAATTTCAAGAGAATTTCGTGCGGCTTCTCTTTCTTCTTGCTCTGCTTGAGTCAAAGGTCTATTGGTAATTTCTGTTGTTGATGGATCAACAGTAGATATTTGACCTGTTCTACCTATTTCTCTTTCCTCTTCTATTGCAGCAAGGACTTCTGGATCTGTCGCCTTATCTCCAACCTCAAGTCCAGAAGTTTGATTATTTACATCTGCTGTTGCTCTTGTGGGTTCAACATATGGTGTTTGTTCTTCTCCTTCAGCAGGATCCTCCGCTGCTGTCTTATCATCAATAGACTTAGAACTTGGTGCTTGTGAATCTGGTTGCGAATCTCCTGCAGAGCAGAAAGTATAAAAATCTGATTGTGCAATGTTTGGTGTTATCTCACATCCAAAAAGACTTAGTTTGATGTTAGCGAAAGATAGTGCAGAAGTTATGCTTCCACCAATATCTGGAATTAAATTTTTAATATCGGGAAAAGATCCAGTAACTCCTGCAAGAGTATCGTTGATATCCTCCATGTAGGAATTTAAATTATTTACGATATTGTTATTGGCAGAATCTATGTCTGGTTTTGCTGCCTTTAATACTCTAGCAGTGAGTGACTCTGCAGTACACATGGGCACGTTTGGGTTTGTTGTTGCATCAGCGGGGTTTCCATTCTCATCTTGACCCGCTGCTGCCCTGTCTCTAGCCTGTTTTTCAAGTCCAGGAACATCTATTGCATCATTTAACGCAGAAGAAACCAATCCCATGAGACCATCTGTCAATTTTGAATATAAGCAACGAATTCGATCAGTGAGGACCTCTTTCATGTCGGCAAACTGATATCTAAAACTAGATGGGAGAGCCGCAACAACTGCATTCATCGCTTTATTCAAAACTTTCATAACATATTCCATGATCTTATCAAAGATCACCTTCATGTATTTCGCAATTTCTTGCGAAAAACTTTGCATCAAATTTTGAATATTTGTGATAGTATTGGTGACAGCATCTGCATAACTTGTGATTGCCTGAAGATATGAATCTAATTTAGTAGTTAGATTCTCAATCGCTGTTTGAATTCCTTTGATTGCTGATGGAACTAACTCCGCAGGATCTGCTTTCATCAGCACAATTTTTTCTTTGCACTTTGCTGAACGTTTTGTATCAGCAGCAGTTGTTTGGTGGACTGCATCAGCATTTTCATTTGCAGCACCAGGAGATCCTGGTTGAATGACACTCTTGTCCTCATCAGGTGGAACCTCTCTTGCAGTTCCAGATTTAGCAACAGCACCATCTGCATATCCAGATGTTGCTAAAGTTCCAGCAGTAGTATTGGTGACTCTGTTGGTTCCAATTTTTTGATTTAATTTTGTTTGGGAGTTATTGCCAAGAACTCCCATGATAACAGGGACTTGTTGATCTTGACCATCAAGGAAAAAACCAAACACCATGTTTCCCTGACGGAGATTTGGTGTTTGACTTGCATTAGTTTGTCCACCACCAGCAGTGATGGGATACATGACATTTGCCCATGGCAATTGATCATCTGGGATTGTCTCTTGTCCCTGATCATGAAGACCAATGATTCTTACTTTGTATCTTCTTCCCCAACCAGGTACGCTATTCTTATCCGCATATTTTCCCGAATTAATATTGTCTCTCCATGTGGAGTCGTCAGCTATCTGACCAACCCACCATGAAAAGTTTGTTCCAAGAAAACCAGGATTAAATAACGTGCTTGCTTCCATCAGTCGTCATAAACCAGACATTCGGGTTCTGAGGGATTCTGATCACAATAAAGTTCTAGGTAAGTAGGATCGTGATGATCTCCTGCTTCAATTTCTTTTTTATGATGTTCTGCGTACTCCTCCAGTTCATGCAGTTCGCCTTCAATGTGACGACGCATCTGTGGGTTGGTTGTGGGATCCTGAAGAATCTCCTTATCCTTTTCGATATGCTTTTCTATGCTTTCCATTTAAGTTTACTGATACTTAGTTTGCTATGCTGGATTTGCTTGGTTTTCCAGTCTTTCCGAATGAATCTCTTGCTAATGATAGTTTAGTAAAAGTGCCCTCGGTTACATGTACGTAGTGTGTAAGCTCTGCTATAATATATAGACCGCTATTTTGCTTACTGGTATTCTCTGCTCTCTCCTCCTCAAGTTGTGGTACATCCAAGTATACCATGTCAGCAGCACTTAGGGAGAAATCTCCTGGAATCGTGACAGTTGCCATAGCAGAGAAGAACTGATTAAACCTCATGATAGACTGATTCAAAATATCTTTGTACTCAAAATTTTCTTCCTCCGACTTGTCTATCTGCTGATTTGTATCGCCTGTTGGCAAAGTTCCCTTATCAAGAAGATGATAGGTCGTTCGAGTGAACTCTTTGTTCGCACCTTCATTATTAAATTCATCATTTAGTTTAGGTAATTTCTTACCAGCAAGTTTCAAAGCATCCTCATCAGTTGCTGCATTTGGTGTAATTACCTCATAATATGTGGTAAATGGATCAAACAATATAGTTCTTGTTGAATACGCTCCCATCTTCAATTTGTTTTGCACATTAACATTATTGTCCTTGTTGTACTCCAACGCTTTTAAATCATACCCTTCGGGGACTGCAGGGGTATCATTATAGATGATTGATTTTTTTTGTTCCTGAGAGAACAGACTATCAATAGATTTAAAATGAAATCCTTTTGATGTCTCATAGAAAAAATATCCTGCACTCTTTCCTTTCTTTTGATTCTTTGCAGAGATTGCTTTCCTAGACAACCAGTTGATGATATAAAAAGGTTTCTTATTATTGCCAATATAATTGTAATTGTTCAATGTCTCATCTATATCACTGACATCTTTTATAGTCTTAAGTCCAATACTATTTCCCTCAGTCAATAGTTGCTTTACATGATCTGATATTTTTCCATCATATCTTTTTGTTATCCTTGTTTTTTCATTACGAATAAACTCTGCCGAAACCAGTTCTAACTTAATTTGTGTCTTTCTGGTGTCATCAGCAATAGGAGTTACCTTGTTCACGTACATCACTAACTCCGGTTTATCACCAATGGTTACGTCATTATTATCTTCAAACTTCAGGAGAACCTTTTCTTGTCCTACGATTGGAAGTCCCTCTAATATACTCTCTTTGATACCATTGACATTATTAATACCAGTATCAGTGAAAGTGATCGTAGCTCTAAGAGTATCACTCAATATACTTTCAAAGTATGCGATAGATATCAAACCACCAACTAAATCTGCCTGCTTACTGGGATCTTCATTGGAAGTAATTAATATTGTTCTTGGCAGAGACTGCGTGGACGACCTTAGTGTTACTTGGTTTGACATTTAATATTACCTCTTATCTCTATTTAACTCATTGCATAGAGACCAGCAGTCGCATCAGATCCACTGGCAACAGGAATTACAATTGGTGCCTGTTGTTTTTGTTTCTGTTGTGCCATATCCCCAATAATTTGATTTCTGTTCACAATGACAGTTTGACTACCGCCTTGCTCATATGATGCATAGTTTGCTAAAACTTTCAATGCCTCTTCACCATCTGCTTTATTGAGTGCTCCCAGGAATCCTGGTAATTTGTTTTCAATTGCCATAAATGAGTCTGAGTCTAAGACAAATTCTGGACCACCTAGGTTTGCAAAGAGTCCCTTACCTATCTTACCACCCTTATCCTTTACCTCAATGTGCATGTGCTGTGGGTGTCCATGTGCTCCAGGACCATCCTTACCTGTTTGATCTGCTATGCCCCAACTGTCGTGGATGAGAAGTTTATTTCCCATATCTCCATCATTATAAATTGAATCCAAGACGCTGCGATATCTTGCCTTTGAATCTTCAAGAGTTCCTCTCCAGTCTGTGACATCGATAGCTCTACCTTCGTAGTGTCCACGACCACTGTGAACATCAGAAACACTTCCCTCACCTGGAGTATACGAACCACCAGATGCTGTTGGTGTCTTAGTAAAGTCTGGGTGTTCTGCAACAGAGAATCCTTTACTAATCAAATCCTTACCAATGTTAACGATGTTATTACTCTTCTCAACATCAATCGTACCCATTCTTGACCCATTCTCTGTAGTTGTAGGTTGATCTCCTCCAGTAGCAGCAGGGTCTGTCACTTTAGTTACTTTAGTTTCTTTTTTGTCTTCACCACCAGTTATCATCTTGACCAGAGATCCAAGATCTGGGAGTTTTGCCCCAGCAGTATCCAACGCAGATTTAAGACCACCAAGTCCCATTCCATTAAT
>MDTD01124930.1_pt1 | contig 12149 bp, 9 predicted proteins | sample 811221 | NCBI WGS metagenome assembly MDTD01 (sample SAMN05326646, study PRJNA326480) | marine metagenome | isolation source: seawater | place: Pacific Ocean: South West | collected 2011 | reverse complement strand
TTTAAAATATTTTTATTATAGAAAATTATATTTAAAATTTTTTTTTTAAAATTACTATTTTTCATCCATAATTTTATAGGGACCGGATAACCCATTTTATCTTTTCTGCCATATATCATTTTAGGTAATATTTTTTTTCCAATTTTTTTTAATAAAATTTTAGTATTTTTATTATTTATCTTATTTGCACTATTTAGATTGAATAAGAAATTAATTATTTCAGGACTCAAAAGTGGAATTCTTGACTCTAGTGATGATGACATTCCTGCTCTATCTTCAATGTGAAGTAAGGCAGGCAAATTATTTTTAAATTCATAGTATAAAATTTTATTTAATTCATCATTAATATTTTTTTGATTAAAATTTCTTTTAAAATTTAAAAATATTTTTTTTTTATTAATTATATTTTTCTTTAAAAAAATATTCTCTAATTTTGAGGTTCTGTCTAAAATTCTGAAATAACTCTTTTCAATAGTTGATTTTTCATTTTTACTAAAATAGCTCTCTATTAATGGTTCATATTTTTCAAGAATTGGATACTTTTTTATTATTTTATCAACTGCAATTTTTTTATCTAAATTTGTATTAAAAATTGATCTTATATTTTTATCATTCAAAATTAAAAAGTATCTTACGTATCCTCCAAATAATTCATCCCCACCTTGTCCTCCTAATAAAATTTTTACTTTTTTTGATGCAAATTTATTCATGATAAATTGTGGTATAGCACTTGGTCCTGCAACAGGCTCATCCAGCATATAAATTATATTTTCTATTTCTTTAAAAAAGTGATTTCTTTTTATAATAACTCTATAGAGTTTTTTTTTAAGACTATTAGCCAAATGTTTACTATATTTAAATTCACTAAAATTTTTTTCATTGAAATCACCAGTAAATAATTTCAAATTTTTATATTTTTTATTTGCTATAGTTGCAACAATTGATGAGTCTAAACCACCAGAAATTGATGCTCCTATTTCAACATCGCCCAATAATTGCTCTTGAATATTTTTATTCAGTAAAGTGTAAAGTAAATTTGTTTTTATTTTTTTTTTTTTAATTTGCCAGAATTTTTCTTTTTTTATTATTTCTGAACCCTTACCTTGGTAATAAAACCCAGGTTCAATTTTATATATATTTGAAAACAAAGTCTCGTTACCCAATATATAATGGAAATATAAATATTGATCTAAACCATTTTTATTTACTGTTGGTGTAATATCAGGATGTTTTATCAAAGCTTTTATTTCAGAAGATAGTGCAATTTCATTGTTGTTAATTTTTGTAAAGTAAAGCGGCTTACAACCAAATTGATCTCTAGCTGCTATCCATTTTTTTTTTAAATTATCTATAAATATAAAAGAAAAAATTCCGTTAATCTCATTTAATATATCTGTACCATAATTTGCTAATAAATATAATAAGACTTCGGTATCTGATCTTGACCTAAATTTTATTTTAAATTTACTTAGATATTTTTTTTTTAAATTGAGATAATTATATATTTCTCCATTGTAGATCAAATTATAACGCCCGTCAGTAGTTTCCATTGGTTGTTTGCCATTTTTAAGATCAACTATTTTTAGTCTTTTGTGACCAAGATAACCAATTTCGTTCTCTATATATCCCTCATCGTCGGGTCCTCTATGATCAATAGCTTCACACATTTTTTTTACTATTCGGTTATTAAAGAAATTATTTTTTTTTTTATTCTGGAAAATAGCTGTAAATCCACACATTAATGTTTGCTTTTCCAACCATTTATTGGCCAATAATATAAAACTATTAAAATAAAATACCCCAACATCGTTATCGAAAAAATCATTTTACTATTATTATATTTTTTACTGTAGTTTAATTTAAATCCAATCTCTGTAAATTTAGCTCCTAAAATATTTAATTTTAAAATTTTTTCTAGAGTACAAGAAAATCCTAGACCTTTAATTTGTATGAAATTATTACCAAATACTTCGAGTGCTTTTTGAATTATCGAAACTTTGTAGGCTCTAAAACCACATGTATAATCTTTAACGTTTTTTATTCCAAACAGAATTCTAAAAATATAGCTAGCACAATTACTTATTAATTTTCTATTGAATGGTATGTCATTGTTAAGGGATTCAGCTGCATACCTTGAAGCAATAACAACATCATTTCCCTCTTTAATTTTATTGATCATATCAAATATATATTTTGGATCGTGAGTATTATCACCATCCATTCTAATTAAAGTATCATCAGGTGAATAATTATTTGCACAAAATTCCAATAAATTCCTTATAGTTTCGGGTAAGCCTCGGTTATATTTATTGGTAATTAAATGTATTTTTATTTTTTTATTAAATTCTTTTAATTTATTATCTAAATCATCTTTACCGCCATCATCACAAATAATTAGCTCACAATCTTCTTTAAAATGTTGCTTTGCTTTACAGATATCTTCAATTAAATTTATTATAGATTGTCCTTCATTGAAAACTGGTAAAGCGATGATTATCATAAGTTTTTATATAAAGTTTTTAAAATTAGTTTTGCAGCTTGCCCTTTCCCAAAAAGGTTCGATTTATATTTTTTCTTTCTCCAGACAAAATTCTTATTTGCAATTTCTTTTATTGAGTTCAAATTGTTAAAAATTAATTTATTATATTTTAAATCAATAGTTTCAAACCATTCACTCTCAGATCTTATAGTAATGCAAGGAATTTTCAGAAAATATGATTCTTTTTGTAATCCGCCAGAATCTGTTATTACACATTTTGAATTTCTTATCATTTGTAATGTTTCAAAATAATTTAAAGGTTTCATCATATTAATATTTGAGTTTTTTAAACTTAAATTAAATTTATCCATTTTCTTTTTTGTCCTAGGATGTAAAGAAAAATTGATTTTATTTTTTTTTGAAAGAAATTTAAAAATACTTAAAATTTTTTTTAATCTGCTTTTATTGTCTGTATTATAAGGTCTATGTATTGTAACAAATATTGATTTCTCTTTCTTGCTTGGTAAAGAAAAGTTCTTTTCCCATTTCAAATATGTGTCATACATTACATCACCAAAATTATATACATTTTTGGTAATATTTTCCTTTTTTAAATTTTTCATGGATGATTGAGTTGGACAAAAAAGAAAATCAGATACATTATCAGTTAATAACCTGTTAACTTCCTCAGGCATACTCATGTTGTAGCTCCTTATACCTGCCTCTATGTGTGCAATTTTAAAATTTAATCTTTTCGAAGCAATTGATCCAGCCAATGTAGAATTAGTATCTCCATAAAGAAGGATATAATCATAATTTTTTTTACTTAGAAATTTTTCTATTTTTGTGATCATTAAACCAGTCATATCTTCACCATTCTTGGATGAAACGTTTAAATTTTTAATTGGTTTTTTTGATAAAATTTTTGTAAAAATATTTTTTGACATAGAAGTATCAAAATGTTGACCAGTATGAAGAATGTCATGATTAATTTTTTTTTTAAAATTAAGTATCTCATCTTCAATGCTCGAACATTTGATTATTTGAGGACGTGTTCCAATAATAGAAAGCAGATTCATTCGTTGAAAATGTGAGTATTGTTGATAAAGAGTATATATAAAAAATGTCTAAAATCGAGCTTTTAAAAAAAATTACTAAAAAAAAAGTTACTATAGGAATTATAGGCCTTGGATATGTTGGACTTCCATTATTTTTGAGATTTATTAAAGCTGGATATTCTGTTTGTGGAATTGATCAAAATAAAAAGTATTTAGAAAATCTGAGACAAAATAAAAATATCATATCAGGCTATAATACAAGTATTTTAAAGAAAATAGATAAAAAAAAAAATCAATTATATAAATTATCTCATAACTTTAAAAATTTAACAATTTGTGACGTTATAATTATATGTTTGCCTACACCTTTGGATAAAAAAAATAACCCAGATCTTAGTATTATTTCCAACTGTGCAAAAAAAATAAAAAGTTACTTTAAAGAAAATCAATTATTAATTTTAGAAAGTACTATCTATCCAGGTGTAATAGAGAAAATTTTTTTAAGTAATTTAAGTCATAATTTAAAACTAGGACAGAATTTTTTTTTAGGTTTTTCACCAGAAAGAGAAGACCCAGGAAATAAAAAATTTAATTTACATAATATTCCAAAAGTATGCTCAGGGGTTACAATGAATTGTGTTGAGCTTACAAAATCACTATATCAAAAAATTGTGAGAAAAGTTGTTTTAGAAAAAAATATTAATGTTGCTACAATGTCTAAGCTTTTTGAAAATGTTTACAGGAATGTAAATATTGCTTTAGTAAATGAATTAAAATTTTTTTGTCATAAAATTAACATTGATGTAAATAATGTGTTGAAAGTCGCAGCTACCAAGCCTTTTGGTTTTAAAAAATTTGAACCTGGGCCAGGTGTAGGAGGTCATTGTATTCCAATAGATCCATTCTATTACTCTTTTTTTGCTAAAACCAAAGGGTTTAGATCAGAGTTTGTTCATTTATCAGGTAGGATTAATAAAAAAGTTCCTTTATGGATTTCTCAACAATTATCTAAAAAAATAAAATTAAAAAATTTAAAAATAAAAAAAGTATTATTTGTTGGATTAACATATAAAAAAAATGTTGATGATTTAAGAGAGTCCCCTTCTTTGATTTTAATGAATCTTATTAAGAAAAAATTTAATTTTAAGATAGATTATTTTGACCCATTCATCAAAAAGTTAAATAGAACCAGAAACAATAATTTAATATTAAAATGTATAAATTTTAAAAAAACTAAAATTGAAAATTATGATCTTGTTATTTTAGCAGTAGATCATGACAATATGAATTATAAAAAAATTTATGATAAATCAAAAGTAATACTAGATTTAAGAAATAAATATAAAAAAGATAAACTAAATAAAATTATTAATTTATAATGTTTAATTTATTAAAAATAAATTTATTTTTTTTTTTTAAAAATATAATTTTTAATTTTTATGTGAATTTTAAAAGCCTATTTTTAATATTCCTTAACTCTTTTTTTTTATTCAAGTTAGGTAAGAAGAATCTCTATTATAAACATTTTGATTATCAAAGGGCTTATATTAATTTTTGGTATGAAAGTAGAATTTTTAATATTGAAAAATATAATAGATTTGGATTAACAGATTATTTAGGCTCTAAAAATAATTCAAACTCAAAATATTGGTTTTATAATTTACCAGTAATAAAGTTTTATAATAATTATGGTTGTATAAGTTTACTATTAGGATGCATTATTTGGATTCTTACTTCTTTGTGTTGGTTGGCGCCAGATTATTCATTAAATAAAATAATATTAATATTTTCTGCTATATTAAGCACAGAATTATTAAGACAATTTTTTAAGTTTCAAAATTATAATTGTTTTGGATGGATGCTAGTTCCAATTACTTTTTATTTTTTCTTTTATGATTATTTTTATACTTTCTTAGTTGTTTATTTTTTTTTGAGTTATTTTAGTATTAGTGTCTATTTTGTAACCTTTTTTCCACTTCTTTTCTTAATTTTAAATGAGGAATTATACAATTATCTAATCCCAATTTTTTTACCCAGTCTAATATATGTTGTTAATATTATTTCTAGCTCTAAAAATTTTAAAATTATTTTATCTTCCATTAAATCAGTACTTATGAGTATCGGTTTTTTTAAAGACAAAGTTTCTAGAAGATTTGCGCCAAGAGTTACTAAAAAAATAGAAAAAAGAGAAATATTTACTTTTTTTTTGTATGTTCAGTTTATAATTGTTTTTATTTTAGTAAATTCAAATTTACCTATCATCTTTCTTATTTCATTAGCATTACATTATTTTAATAGGCTTATAAGAAGATTTGCAGACGATCAAAATACAGAATTTTTGATATTTAATTTAATGTTTCTAGAAATTCTTTCGAAAAATAATATTTTCTTAATTGAAATTTTATCTTTTTGGATAGCAAACTCATATTATTTTTTTATACCAAATAAATTTCCTTTAAATTTAAAAAAAACATTTTATTTATTTAAAAAGTTTCTTAAGCCGGTACCTAATAAATCAGTTGTTTTAGCAAATTACAAAAAACCAAAAAAATATGATGATATTTTTGACAATCAAAGAGAAATGTCAGATATTTTAATTAATATTGCCACGAAAAATAAAATATTAATATTCCCAGATTACAATACTGTTTTTTCAGATAATTTTTTTTATAAAAGTTTTTGGGGACTAAAATTAAATAAATTAAACGAACATCAAAAAAAACTAAAAATTGATTATTTCTTACACACTAATCTTACAGATAAAGTTAAAAAAAAAATAAATAAGATCAAAACTTATAAGTTGGTAAATGAATTTGATTGGCAAAAAATGTATCTTGAAAAAAAAATAATAATACCAAATTTACATTTTTTTTATAAAAAAAAACTACCTAAATGGGGTCTAATAAAAATTAAAAAAAGAAAAACTTAGACATGTGTGGAATTTCAGGAATTATTTATAAAAAAAATAAAAAAAAATCTGGATTTTTTTCCTCAGTTGGAGAATTCAAAAAAAATAAAATCTTATTTGGAGAAATAAATGATTTAATTAATTCAAAGGATGTTATTAAATTAAATAATAATTATAATCTAAACAAGAGAAATATTGATACATTTACTCAATTTTGTAAATATATTCATGCTTACCTTTTAATTGACAGAATTGTATGCAATAGAACTTTAAAAATTTTAATTTTTAATTATGCGTAAAAACAAAAGGAAAATCAATATTGGAATTATTGGACTTGGTTATTGGGGTCCAAATATATTACGAACTTTATCTACTATTAGTTCTGTTAATAAAATACTTGTAATCGATAAAAAAAAAGAGAGATTAAAATTAGCTAAGAAAATTAATAAAAATGTTATAATCTCAAATAATTTTGATAGTTTAAAAAAATTTGATATAGCTGGAGTTATTCTAGCAACACCAGCAAATACTCACTACAAACTAGGAAAAAAAATTCTACAAAATAATATTAATTTATTAATAGAGAAACCCTTAGTTACAAAGAAAAAACATTTATTAGATTTATACAATATTTCTAAAAATAAAAATTTGGTTTTGATGTCAGGTGATCTTTACATGTATCATCCTGCAATCAAAATTTTAAAAAAAATAATCCAAAATAAAAATTTTGGTGATATAAAATATATTTATTCGGTAAGATTTAATTTAGGTAGAGTAAGAAAAGATATTAGTATTGTTGAAAATCTAGCAACTCATGATTTTGGAATTATTAATTATCTTTTGAGCAATTTAAAATTATTAAAATTTAATATAATCAAATCTTCATTTTTACAAAAAAAAATAAATGACATAGCTTTTATAACATTAAAATATAAAAAAAAAATAACAGCAAATATTAATCTTAGCTGGTACCACCCTGAAAAAATTAGAAAAATATCTATTATAGGATCAAAAAAAATGGTGACTTTCGATGATATTAAAAAACAAATAGAAATTCACAATAAAAATATACTTATTTCAAATTATAAAAACCAATATGATAACAAGATCCCAAATTTTAAATATTTAAACAAGCCATCAAACATTATTACTGTCAATGCAGAGCCACTCAAAAATGAATTAATTTCATTTATAAATTGTATTATGAAATTAGAAAAACCTAGCACTGGTTTTAGTTTTAATTTTAGAATTATTGATTTGTTGGAAAAACTGAAAAAAAAATGAAAAAACATATTGGCATTATAACCTATGATAAACCACACCTAAAAACTCAAGAAGTTTTTTTCAATCTTGTACATAAATATAGAATAACTTTTTTTACAGTTCCTTTTAGAAAATTTAGTAAAAAAAAAACATTGTATAAACATAGACCTTATCAGTTCATAGGATACAGTGCTGAAAAGCTTGCTAGAAAATTTAAAATTGAAATTCATAAAATTGAAAACTTAAAAAAATTTAAAAATATTGACTACTTTTTAATCTGTGGAGCTGGAATAATACCAAACAAGTATATAATCAAAAATAAAATGATAAATTGTCATTCAGGCATAATTCCTAATAGCAGGGGTTTAGACTCGTTAAAATGGTCAGTTTTTAATTCAAAGATAGTTGGTGCTACACTTCATTTTATTGATAAAAATATTGATCTTGGAAAGACTATTCACCAGACCATTACCCCGATATCATCAAGTGAAAGCTTGAAGGAATTTGCCAAGAAACATTATGATTATGAGATATTTTTATTATCTAATTTTGAATTTTTTTTAAATTCAAAAAAGAGAATAAAAATTAAACAAGAAAAACCAACTTTAAGAATTCCTCTTTCAAAAGAAAAAAAGTTAAAACTTAAGTTTGAAAAATATAAAGTTAAATTTTTACAATTAATAAAAAAAATTAAATATAAATAAATTCCTAGATGCTATGAAAAAAATTAAATTATTTGACTTAACAGAAAATATCACATTTAAAAAAAAATTATTAAAAAAAGTAAATTCACTATTCATTAAGCAAAATTTTGTTAAAGGTAGAGAAATAATTCAATTTGAAAATAAATTTGCTAAATCTTTAAATGCCAAACACTGCGTGAGTTGTAATTCAGGTACAGATGCATTATTTTTAATACTTAAATCTTTAAAAATACAAAGTGGGGATGAAGTGATTACAACAGCACAATCATGGATTTCTACATCTGAAGTTATTAATAACTGTAAAGCCAAGCCTGTTTTTGTTGATACAAAAAATGATTTTAACATAAATGAAGATTTAATTGAAAAAAAAATAACTAAAAGAACCAAAGCAATAATAGTTGTTCATTTATATGGTTATCCAGCAAATATGATCAAAATAAAAAATATTTGTATCAAAAATAAAATATTTTTAATTGAAGATTGTGCACAAGCGCACTTTTCAAAATTTAACAATAAGTTCGTCGGCACTTTTGGAGATGCCTCAGCATTTAGTTTTTTTCCAACAAAAAATCTTGGATCTTATGGTGATGCTGGGTGTGTAATTACTAACAATAAAAGTCTTTTTAATCAAATTAAGATTCTAGCCAATCATGGTTCTAAGGATAGAAAAAATTTTCAGCAGAATGGTATTAATTCAAGAATGGATACAATACAATCAATTATACTAAATGAAAAATTAAAAAAAATTAAGGCTGAAATTAAATATAAACAAAAAATATTTAGATATTATTTTAAATTACTTAGTAAAAATAATAAAATTCAGTTACCTGATTATAAAAATAATAGATTTACGAATTATCATTTATTGACATTAAGATGTTCTAAAAGAAATAAATTAAAAAAATTTTTAAAAACCAAAGGTATTGAAACTGGAATATACTATGATTTTTTACTTCCAAAACTTTTTGTAAATAAACAATCAAATAAAATTAAATATAAAAATTCTGAGGAAAATTTAAAGAAAATTTTGTCTTTTCCAATTAACAAAAATCTCTCAACTAACGATGTTAAATACATATGTAAAAATATTAATATATTTTATAAAAAATTAAATTAAATGTTAAAGAAAATATTTATTTGTCATTCTATCCTTGGAAATTATTCCAAAAAAAGATATTACCTGACAATTTTATTGAATTTATTAAATTCGTGTTTTCAACTTTTTGGTGTTGGATCTTTGTTATTTTTTGTTACTTTAATTACTTCACCAGATGTTCTTTTTAATAACACCTACTATATTAAATATTTTCCACTTCAATATTTATCAAAAGAGGAACAAACTTTTTTATTTTCGGCTTGTTTTTTAACTTTTTTTCTAGGTAGTGCATTGTTAACTCATTTGTCATCTATAATGCAACAAATCGTTATATTTAAAGTAGTAAACAATTTAAGATCAAAATTATTTAATTATTTTTTTAAAGTTGATCTATCAAAAAAAAATACTTTAGACTCTGGAACAGTTACAAATCTGTTTGGTTATACTTTAGATAATATTAAAATCTTTTTGGAATCATATTTGAGACTTATAAATGATATTTTTTTAAGTTTATTTTTAATCACGTTTCTGACTTTACTAGACTATTTGTCTTTTTTAATAATAATTTTATTTATAATATTATTTTCCATAATGTTTTCGATTTCCAAAAAAAAATTAATTGATATTGCAAAAATATTACAAAATATTAACGAAAAACTTTCAAGATTTGGCTGGTATGTGGTGCATGGTCATCAAGAAATTGTTTTGTTTAATAGAAAAGACAAATTTATTTTAGATTATGAAAATGAAAACAATAAAACTTTGAAATTGAATATTCGAAATTATTTAATTACATCTTTACCTAAAAATATAATTGAAATAATTGTTTTGATAACAATTGTTTCCTATTTGACATTTAATAAAAGTTCAAATGTTATTGAACAATTACCATTTTTAACAGCTATATTGTATTGTATTTACAGATTGATACCAATTTTTTTATCAATCTATAGATCTGTAACTAATATGAAATATCACGAATATTCATTTAAAGTATTTTTGGATTTTATAAATAAAAATTTAATATCAAGCTCTGATGAAAAAGAAAATAATAAGTTAAAAAAAATATCTTTTGATAAAGAAATAAGAATTTCAAATGTAATTTTTAATTATAATTTAAAATCAAGTTCAAACCAACTGAAGTATAATTATTTAATTAAAAAGGGTGATTATATTTTGATTAAAGGAAATTCTGGTATAGGGAAAACTACTTTTTTTAATATTCTTTCTGGATTAATTAAACCAAAAAAAGGAACTATTTCAATTGATAATTCAAATATACATGAAAATATAAATGCTTACTGGAAGATTTTAGGCTATGTGCCTCAAAATTCATATTTAATGCATGGCACTTTGGCCTGGAATATAACATATAAAAAAAATTATACTAAAAAGGATATAAAACTATTAAAAGTGATTTTTGAAATATGTGAGTTAAACAAGGTAACCAAAAATTTTAAAACATTATTTGAAAATTTTATTGTTACCGATGCAAAACATATCAGCGGAGGACAAAAACAGAGAATTCAAATTGCTAGAATTCTTTTTAAAAGACCCGAAATAATTATATTTGATGAAAGTTTCAATGCTATTGACCAATCATCAGAATTGAAAATTTTAAAAAGTATCAAAAAATATTTTAAAAATATAACTCTTGTTTTATCATCTCATAGACCTAATAAGATAAAACGACTATTTAATAAAACAATTGTGATTAAATAATTTTTTTAGAACCTATGTATAAAAAATATAAAAATTTAGCTATTCCATTTCTTAGGTCAATTTTGTTGTTCTTTTACAATTATATAATTAATAAAAAATTTATTGTATGTTATTACAATTTAAACCAGCACCCGTTATCAGGTAATTTTTTTGAATTTCTTACAGAAATAAATTTTTTAGCAAAATCTTTAAATAAAAATATTAAATTAAAAATTATTAATAATGATGGTTTAAAAATGGCATCTAACGAAAGCCTTTCACAAATGACAAGATATAACTATTTTATATTGCAGCCTTTATCTTTTTTTAGTGAGATTAGAAAAATTATTATTAAGAAATCTGATATTAAAAGTATTCCACTTTTTTCATTTAAAAATACTATTGTTTATAATGGTGCTAAAAATCACAAATATATTTTAAATTATTTAAGAAAAAATCCTTCTAATTTAAATTTTAAAACAGAAAACTTCCTTCAAGTTGAAAATTGGTTAGAAAATAAAAATATAAATCCTAAAAAATTAATAACTTTGACCTTAAGGACTAAAAAAGATGCAAATCAAAGAAATTCAAGATTAAAAGATTGGATAAAATTTTATGAATTTTTAAAATCTAAAAACTTTAATCCAATATTTATACCAGATTTAGAGGGGCCAGTAGAATTTCTGGAGGATAAAAATTACAATTTTTGTTTACCAGCATCTTATAATTTTGTCTTTAGACTTCATTTAATGAAAACATCTAAATTAAATATTTTTGTGAATACTGGGCCATCTGCACCAGCACTATTTTTTGATAATAATTATATTTTTATAAAACCTATATCAAAAAACGACACATATATTGACGATTGGGTTTCAGAAAAAGCATTTATTAATCAAGGCTTTGTAATAAATAAAGATATTGAATATTTTGAAAAAAG
>MDTD01176916.1_pt1 | contig 12150 bp, 12 predicted proteins | sample 811221 | NCBI WGS metagenome assembly MDTD01 (sample SAMN05326646, study PRJNA326480) | marine metagenome | isolation source: seawater | place: Pacific Ocean: South West | collected 2011 | reverse complement strand
TTGTCTTTTTTATAAGTTTTAGTGCATTGATTTATTTTTTAATAGCAGCAATTATTGGAATTATATTATTGGAGACAGTTAATTATATTGAGCATTATGGTCTCTTAAGAAAAGTTTTGTCCTCTGGACAATTTGAGCCGGTTAAAAGACAACATTCATGGAATTCAAATCATGTACTGGGACGAATTGTTCTTTTTGAACTTTCTCGACACTCAGATCATCATTTTAAGGCAGATAAGCCATATCAAATACTTGAGACTCATGAGCAGTCACCATGTATGCCAGTTGGTTATCCGTCCATGATGCTATTGTCTCTAATTCCACCCTTATTTTTCTACGTTATGAATGATCGGGTTAAGACTGCTTTAAAAGTTGATTAATTAGAAAAAAATATTCCTGCAAAACTTAGAGAAATACTTTTAAAAAAAATCTAATTAATGTATCTTGCTGCCCCTTCTAAATGTGAAATAATGCAAGAAAACAAAATGCTTAATTATCTTAAACAAGTCCTTGGAAATATGCCTTCGTCTTGGCTCAATTTAACGACACATAGACTGGATATTTACGATGAAAAAAAGGCTAAAAGTCAATTTTTAGAAAGATTTGAAGCTTTGTTTAACGAGCTAAATTCAGAGCATTCAAAATTGAATGAACTGCCAACTGCATTTGACTACATTCGTTTGGGACATCCACTTTCTTGCATTTTAGAATGGACAGTTGCAAAATTAAATCATTTAGATCCAAATAATGTGATTAGTTTTTCATCAAGAACAATTCCTGTTTTGGCTATTTTAAGGAAAAACTTGTTGGATAATAAAAATACCAAAATTTATTATATCGGTGAATTACCTAAATCTTTTAACATTGATATTCTTAAAAATATTTATATCTATTCATTTGAGTTGATTAAAATTGATAATCCTGACGATGTTAAGCCTTTTAATGGAAGTACAATTTTGATTTCTGAAAAAGATAAAATATATAATTTCAAACATATTGAAAATATTGATTTCATTATAAATATCAGTTCTGATCTAGGGAGTATTTTGTTAATCAATTCCGATCAAAATAAAGATTATGTATCTAAAATTCAACATGTAAGAAGAAGAGAAACAATTGCTATGACACCAGCGAATTCACATTTTATTCTCAACTCATTGGCAAGTAACAACCCGTTAAATACTAAAAGAACTATTGACTCAAGTAAATCACAGGTTTTTGCTTATATAAATGAGATTACTGGAACAGACTCCGACCCTCTTGTTGCCTCTAGTGGGTTGTCTATTCAGTATGCAATTTTAATGGGGCTTATTCATGATGCATGTGAAAATCACAAACACAAAGAAATTAAAATTATTGTTCCACCCAATTGTTATGGTGGTACTAATGATCAGGCAAGAAGAATTGCAGAATGTATTGAAAATGTTGAAATTGTAGATTTACCTGTAGATGGTGGAAAAGATATGGTGGAAAGTATTGATAGGGTTTTAGATCAAATAGCAAAGATAGATGCCATTCCATATATCATTGCTGAAATTCCTACAAACCCAAGGGTTGAAGTTCCAGACCTGATTAAATTAAAAGAGGTTTTAATTAAAAAGCGTTTTTCAAAAAATGGGTCTAATGCTGTTGAGCCTGTTTTTATTTTGGATCAAACATTTTGCCCCAATGTTCATTTTTTAGGTGAGGATAAAATACTGTCTTCAACCCCTGCTATTTCATACGCAAGTGGCTCCAAGTTCCCTAGTGGTGGTTTGTGTACGGCTGGTTATTGTGTTGCAAACAAAAAAGCAGACGCATTGATGAGTAAAATTGAAATGCACCTTCATCTATGTGATAATGAGGCAACCAACCTTCAATATGAAATATTAGAACAGCAATTGCCATCTATGAATCAAAGAATATATAAAGCATATTTGAATACACGAGAATTTGTGGGTTTTATTAATGAGGTATTGCCATCTGCTAAAATTAATTTTGTTTCAGATGACTTAGCAAAAAATGGATTTACTCCATCTGTTTTCTCATTAGATCTTCCTACCAAAGGAAATACAGAAGAAGAAAAAGAAAATTATAAGAGAAAATTAAATCACAAATTAATTACTTTGATGATTAATGAAATACCAAATGAAAGCAAGTATTGTGTGTCTTATGGCCAGTTAAAAGGATGTTATTGGACAATTCCTGCAACTTCCACACAAGGAACTACAAAAGAAGGGGATAAGGACTATATAGCACGTGTGGCTCTTTCTGCAGATATGAATTTAGATCTTCATAAAAAAGTCTTCACAAAATTTGTTGAAGCGATTCAATAATAAATTAGATCGATCATATATGCTCTTTGCTAGGTTCTCTTAATTTTATCAAATTTGGATTTTTATCAACAAAATCTTCAAGAATTGTAAAGAAATTTAAAATATCTTCTTTAGAGTTGTTAGCATTAATTGTTACAAGCCTTATGAAGGTTTGTTCTTTAAAAGTTCCAAATCCCACCAATGTTATTTGCTGCTCATAGAGAACTGTGCAAAGATCTTTTGGTTCTATGTTTTTATAATTAAAACATACCGAGATTGAATCATCGAAACTATATAAGCTATAATTCGGATTATTTCTAATGTATTCCAAAGCAACATTTGCCAGTTCAAATTGTCGATCTATGATTTTTTTAAGTCCTTTGGTTCCCAGAGATTTCCATAAAGTCCAGAACTTCAGGGCATCGTTTCTTCTTCCACATTGAAATGATGTTTTTCCTAAATTAAAATCATCATTGTCTGTTTGATAAAGATAATCAGCTTCGTTGCTAAATGAATCGTATAATTGTTTTTTATTATTTACCAAAAAAATAGAGCATGTTAGTGGTGTTCCGAGCATTTTATGTGCATTATAGCTAAATGAATCAGATCGTTCAACTCCTGAAACAAGATGTTTGTAATTATTACTAAAAATAACCCCACCAGAGTAGGCTCCATCAACATGAAGCCAAATATTATATTTATTTGAAATATTAGCAATTTCATTAATTGGATCAAAAGCACCTAGTACAGTTGTACCCGCTGTTGCATTGATAAATGTAGGAATGTATCCTTCAGTGATATCAGCTTTGATTCTTTTTTCCAATTCTTGACTGATCATTCTTCCTTTAGAGTCAGCTTTGATATATCGAATATTGTTTCTTCCGATACCGCAGAAACTTGCATTTTTCTCAATTGAATAATGAGATGCTTCAGAAGTATAAATGACCATGGGTTTTGACATTCCATCATATTTACTCTTTGGATCTTTTAAGTCCCTTGCCATCACCAAAGCCATGTAATTACTCATGGAGCCTCCTGTTGGAAATGTTCCGTTACTATTTTTACCATAGCCAATTATTTCACAAGATTTTTTAATGATTTCTTGTTCAATTCCAACTTGAGGGCCAGCTACTTTGTAGGTATACATGCTGTTGTTTAAAATAACTGCAAGTAAATCTCCTAAAACAGCCTTGCTTTGCCTTCCACCAAATAACTGATTAAAAAAAAGATTGGTAGCTGTTTTTGGTGTTGATTTAATAACATCTTTTAATATAGATTTAAATTCCTCATCAATAATTCCATTAGGTTGAAGAGAGAGATCTATTGTTTCATAGAGTTTTTTAGAATCTATGCGATTTGCAACTGGGTACTTTTCTTCTTCATTTATTAAGATTTCAACCAACTCATTAAAAAGTATTAAATCATTATTCATTTCAGACATTTAATATTTGCTTTATTTCAAGTCATATATTACATTTTCAAAATTACTTATTTATATTTTGTTTATAAAATATGGCGATAAATCTTTAAAGAAATAAATTTACATTTTGGGTATAATTTTGTTATATTTTTAATTTCATTCCATCCTCACTAATGATTACATTTTTAAAAACAGCACTTGCTTCCTTTTGATGGGTATCGGTGTCTAAATATCGATTGCTAAAATGTCCAATGATTAGTTTTTTGGCCTTTGCTTTTTTAGCGAAAGTAGCTGCTTGCTCCGCAGTAGAATGCATGGTGGATTTTGCTCTTGATTTATGTTTGTTCGTAAAGCTTGCCTCGTGATACATTAGATCTACCTCGTTTAATATATCAAGATTGGATTCATTGGGCATGGTATCCGAACAATAAACATAAGAACGGGCTTTTTTAGGAGGGTAGGTGTAAAGCTCTAAGTCTAATATTTTTTCGCTGGCATCCATAATTTTTTCTCCTTTTTGAAGTCTATGTCGGTATTCAATAGCAATGCCGTCTTTTTCTATAGCTTCTTTTTTAAGTTTGCGTAAAGGTTGTTTTTCTTTTATTAAAAACCCGTTGGTTGCAATTTTGTGTTTAAGAGGAAAAGTATGTATTTCAATTTTTTTATCTTCAAAAATAATTTCTTTTTCCTTACCATATAGATTTTTAAAAGTGATGTCAAAGGCAAACTTGGAATCTCCAATTTTAAGTTGCCTCCTTAATATATCTTCAAGTCCAATAGGTCCGTAGATGGTAAGTTGACCATCTCTTCCAAGTAAATTCATGGTGCTTAATAGTCCTGCAAGTCCGAAATAATGATCTCCGTGTAGGTGAGAGATTAATATAATCTGAATGGATTGTAGTTTGATTTTATACTTTCTGATTTGAAATTGAGTCCCTTCACCACAATCGATTAGAATACGCCTGTTGTGACAATTAATAAATTGAGAAGAAGGGTTTCTTTTTGGAGTTGGAACAGCAGAGCCAGACCCTAAAATGGTTAATTCAAAATTCACTGATTCAAAAGAGCCTCAGCATCACTAAGTTTTTCAACTGATTTGATGACACTGTCAAGTTGAGCTATTTTAATCATTTTTGAAACATTATCTTGAAGCCCACACAAAACAAAGGATCCACTCGTGTCCTTGCAAAGTCTATTTGCCATTAGAATTGCACTGAGTCCTGATGAGTCACAATACTTCGTATCACTTAAATCAAGTATGATTTGATTGTGATTTGTTTTGCTTAAATGAAGCAGTTGGCTTTTTAAATCAGGTGCATTAGATGCGTCTAATTTTTCAACTTTTGAAGTCACAGTAACAGACAATCCTTTGTAATTCAAATCAAAGTTCATATAAGCTATTTTTTCAAAGATAATAATTTCCTTATTCAAAATTTATAATTTGTAATTATCATTGTTAAACAATATTAAAATATATTGAGTTTATTGTTCATTAAAAATTCTAAAGAGTTTACTGATATTAGTTTTTAGAACAATTTGATGCTTTATTTGTATATTTGTTTAAAGACATAAATTATATGGATAAAATAAGTCTAGAAGAAAGAAAAGCAATTTTTCAAAAGAAAATTGATGACGATATTAAAATTGAGCCTAGGGATTGGATGCCTGATGAGTACAGAAAAACATTAATTCGACAAATTTCTCAACATGCACACTCTGAGGTTGTAGGGATGCTTCCAGAAGGCAACTGGATTACTCGAGCTCCCAATCTTAGAAGAAAAGCAGTTCTTCTAGCCAAAGTGCAAGATGAGGCTGGTCATGGACTTTATTTATACAGTGCTTGTGAAACACTTGGTGCAGATAGAGAACAAACAATTGATGATTTGCACACTGGCAAAGCCAAATACTCTTCTATTTTTAATTATCCAACGTTAACTTGGGCAGATATGGGAGCAATTGGATGGTTGGTTGATGGTGCTGCTATAATGAACCAGGTTCCTTTGTGTAGGTGCTCTTATGGGCCATATGCTAGAGCAATGGTTCGTGTTTGCAAAGAAGAATCTTTTCATCAACGTCAGGGTTTTGAAATAATTTCTGTTTTAGCCAAGGGTACAGACATTCAAAAAGAAATGGCACAAGATGCCCTAAACCGGTTTTGGTGGCCTGCTTTGATGATGTTTGGACCTAGTGATGCTGATTCAAAGCATACTTTGCAAAGTATGCAATGGAAAATTAAACGTCATACAAACGATCAATTAAGACAACAATTCGTTGACATAACAGTCCCTCAGGCAGAAGCTATTGGTTTAACAGTTCCAGATAAAGACCTTAAATGGAATGAAAAAGAACAGAGATATGATTATGGCGAAATAGATTGGACTGAGTTTTGGCAAGTTTTAGAAGGAAACGGTCCTTGTAACGAAGACAGAATAAGAACTAGAAAAAAAGCCAAAGATGATGGTGCATGGGTTAGAGAAGCAGCTATTGCATTTTCAGAGAAAAGAAATAACAAAGCTAAGGTAGCATGAGTAAAAAAACAGAATGGCCTCTTTGGGAAGTTTTTATTAGAGGTAAACAAGGTTTGAATCACAAGCATGTAGGGAGTTTAAGAGCTTCAGATCATAAAATGGCAATAGATAATGCCAGAGATGTGTATACCAGAAGATCTGAGGGAATTAGTATATGGGTTGTTGAATCTTCTAATTTACATGCCTCCAATCCAGATGAATCTTCTTCTTTGTTTGATCCGGCTGATTCTAAAATTTATCGTCATCCTACATTTTATGATGTTCCAGATGATATTTCACACATGTAGAACAATTTAAGCATGAACAAACAATTATTTGAATATATTTTAAGAATAGCAGACGACAGCCTTATTTTAGGTCAGCGTTTATCTGAGTTGTGTGGTCATGGTCCTATTCTCGAAGAAGACATTGCGTTAACAAATATCTCTCTAGATTTAATTGGTCAAGCAACCAATTTACTCAATTACGCATCAGAAGTAGAAAATAATAACAGAGATGCTGATCAATTGGCATTTCTGAGAGTGGATAAAGATTATAAAAACTCATTACTCGTTGAACAGCCTAATGGTGATTTTGGATTTACAATTATGAGGCAGTTTTTGTTTGATTCTTTTAGAAAGCCTTTTTTTGAAGATCTGTGCAAAAGTAAAGACGAAACACTTGCCGCTATTGCTGAAAAATCTTTAAAAGAAACCAAGTATCATTTAAAACATTCATCAGAATGGGTGATTAGACTGGGTGATGGAACTGAACTTTCTCACAATAAAGTTCAAAAATCATTGGATAGTTTATGGAGATATCATAGTGACCTTTTTTATAAAGACGATATTGAAGAAGCTTTGACAGTTGCTGGCATTGCTCCATCATTAGACTCAATTAAAAAAGAATACAACAATCATGTTCAAATGATTCTTAAAGAAGCAACCTTGAAATTACCCGAAAATAAATGGGAATTTAACGGTGGCAGAAAAGGCATGCACTCTGAACATCTAGGGCACCTGCTTGCTCAAATGCAATATATGCAAAGAACCTATCCTAATATGGAATGGTAGATGAAAAAATAATATGGAATTATCTTGAAGAGGTTCATGACCCTGAAGTTCCTGTACTTTCAATTATTGACTTAGGAATTGTTCGTGATGTACAATTAAAAGAAAATCAAGTAAATATTGTAATCACACCAACTTATTCTGGTTGTCCTGCTATGAAACACATAGAAAATGACATTAAAGATGTGTTAAGGTTAAAAGGCATAGATATTGTAAGTGTCGATATTGTATTAAAGCCTGCGTGGACAACAGATTGGATTAGTGAAAATGGTAAAACAAAATTATTGGAGTATGGTATAGCACCACCAATTGATGAGCCAGACAAAAGTGTTTTATTTGCATCTCCACTTGTCATTATTTGTCCTCAATGCGGTTCAAATAACACCAAAATGGTTAGCTTATTTGGAAGCACTGCATGTAAGTCTCAATACCAATGTAATGATTGTCTAGAGCCATTCGATTACTTTAAATGTTTAAAATAAAAGGATTTTAAAATGCAGTTTATTTTTTTTCAATTTGGATTGTTTTTTTTATTTGTCAATCATGTTTATTCTCAGGATTTGAAGCCTGTTCGTATATATAAACAAATTTGGGCTGGTGTCAATCTTTCGGTTGATCATTTTCAAAATGGAGATGAAATTAAGGAAGCTAAAACCAAAGAAGAATGGAGAGAATGTTTTGATAAAAGAGTTCCAGCATGGTGTAGTTATTCAAATTCAAAAAAAAACGACTCTATTTATGGTAAAATTTATAATTTTTATGCCATGTCAGATGTCAGAAAAATTTGTCCCGTAGGTTACAGAGTTCCTACACCATCAGATTGGATGAATTTAAGGTATATTTTAAATACGGTTCCCAACTCAAACCGTTATGTTATAAGATCAGCAAAAAGAATGAAAAGTAAGACCGGATGGAAAGATAAGGGGAATGGGATTAATGATGTTTATTTGAATGGTTCACCAGGTGGTGTCAGATTGATGGATGGTACTTTTTCGGGAATTAAAAGACAGGTTGGTTATTGGTCATTTCCTGATGAATGGAAAGAAAGACCAATGAGTCATGATGCCTATAGATCCTTGTACTTTATGCTAAAATTTTATGAAGATGACATCATTGAAAGCGATAATGTTGAAATCAATGGATTATATTTAAGGTGTGTAAAAGAATAAAATTTAAATTTATATTTTAAAAAATATATGAGGTTTTCTTTATTTTTTCTATTTCTGTTTTCTTTTAATTGTCTTCTTGGCCAAATCGGTGAAAATGGTTTTATAAGGTCAATTTATGATGAAGCCTTAATCAAGGGTGAGTCCTATGATAATCTAAGATCTCTTTGTAAAGATGTAGGTGCTCGGATTACAGGTTCTGCATCAGCAGATATGGCAATAGATTGGGCGGTTAACATTATGAATAAGTATGATTTTGACACTGTATATTTACAAAAAATAAAGGTTCCACATTGGGAAAGAGGAACCCGTGAAAAAGCCTGGACAGTCAATAAATATGGTCAAATTAATCAGTTAAATGTTCTTGCTCTTGGTGGATCTGTTGCAACCAACGGAATTTTATCTGGGGAGCTTGTCATGTTTGAGTCTTTAGAAGATTTAAAAAAGGCTACCAAAAGTCAGGTAAGTGGCAAGATTGTTTTTTTAAATGAAAAAATGGATGCCAAAATGATTAATACATTTAAGTCTTACGGTCATTGCTATCCTATAAGAAGAAATGGAGCTTCAGAATCTTCAAAATTAGGTGCCAAGGCAATTATCATTCGTTCCATAGGTTTGCCAATTGATGAGCATCCTCACACTGGATCTCTAAAGTATCAATCAGGAGTTAAAAAAATACCTGCCGCTGCTATTTCTACAATAGATGCAGAGGAGCTATCTAATAAATTAAAGAAATCAACTATTTCATTAAAGTTTGAATTGAATTGTAAGACCTATCCTATGAAAGATTCGTATAACGTAATTGCCGAGCTGAAAGGATCTTCAAAACCAAAAGAAATCATCACATTAGGTGGTCATCTTGACTCATGGGATACTGGAGAAGGAGCACACGATGATGGCGCAGGGGTAGTACATTGTCTTGAAGCACTTAGAATCCTTAAAAAGCTTGATTATAAACCCATACATACACTTAGACTTGTTTTCTTTATGAATGAAGAAAATGGGAACAAAGGGGGTAAAGAATATGCCAGTTGGTCTGCTGCTCATGGAGATAAACATATTGCTGCAGTTGAAAGTGATAGAGGTGGTTTTGCTCCTCGAGGTTTTTCTTGTGACGGAAACAATCAACAGGTAGAATTTTTAAAATCACTCGAAAAATACTTGTCTTCATACGAATTACATATTTTTGAGAAAGGTTATGGAGGTGTCGACATAGGGCCATTAAAAAAACACTTTAAAGGTATACCATTGTTTGGTTTTGTTCCTGATTCTCAACGTTATTTCGATTTTCATCATTCACCAAATGATGTTTTTGAAAATGTAAACAAAAGGGAGCTTGAATTAGGGGCAGCCGCAATTGCTTCATTCATTTATTTGTTAGATTTAAATCTATAAGCTAAGTTGGCGATTGTTTTCTAATTATTTTTTTAAAAATTCGCGGAAACAAATTTTTGATCTTAACGGCATAAATTTCTTTTCCTCCAACAAGAGACTCGTCTTTCTTTTTGGCAACATCCTTTAATATTTTTTTTTACACATTTAGAAACTGGTAAACCGAGTCTTTGATTGTCATCCATTTTTCCATTTTTTTGACCATCCTTATTAAGTGCGTTTTTAGAAATTGGGGTGTTTATTTTTCCTGGACAAACCATTGTTATATTAATTCCATTGTCTTTTTGCTCTAAAGCTAAACTTTCATAAAACCCATGAAGGGCATGTTTTGATGCTGAATAAGCTGATCTTAAAAAGAATCCAAATTTTCCAGCAATGCTAGATATTACAACAATATGCCCTGACTTATTTTCAATCATGTGAGGAAGTACGGCTTTGCTTAAGGCAACATTTCCAAAGAAATTAACCTCCATGATTTTTCTATCAATTGACAGGTCAGTGTCAATAACATTTGACCTTTGGCTAATTCCACCATTATTAATAAGGAGATCTATTTTTTTGTAACTAGAAATAATGGAGTTTGTTATTCTTATAAACTCAGACGAGTCTTCAAGGTCTAATACTTGGATTTGATGTTTTTTTGAGTGTAATAGCGATTCTTTTAATTTAAGTAAGGCATCTTTATTTCTTGATGAAAGAATTAAAATAGCTCCCATTTGATCAAGTTGAATGCAGAATTCTTTGCCTATCCCCGAGGAAGCTCCAGTTATCCAAATTACTTTATTTTCGAAATAAGCTTTTGTATTCATTGTCAATATTCAATATTAGTAAAGATATATCAAATATTACTTTCAAAAGGTATATTTATATCATTTCGATTTGTTGTAAATTTGATATTGATTAATTCTATAAATTGAAGCATAAATGAATGAAGGTCAATTAATCGTTAGATTGCCTAATTGGATTGGTGATACTTTAATGGTGTATCCTATGTTGTTGGCCTTACAAAAATCAAAAGTAGATTTTGTTTGCCTAGGTCATCCTTGGATTAATGAATTGTTTTCTGGAACAAGTATCAATTTTGTAGCAAGTTCAGAAGTAAAAAAAATAAAATGGTGCCATCAATTTTATAAAAAGAATAAATTTAAACATGCCATTTTATGTACCAACACTTTGTCATCTGTTATACCTATGCGACTTGCGGGTTTAAAGCCATTTGGTTATCATTCTTTATGTGGAAAAAGGTTGAATTATGATGACTCTTTACATACCGTAGAAAACTATTTTGCATTGGCCCAATCATTTTTAAGTAAAGATTTACTGTTAAATGAAATTGATGATAAGATTCCTGTTGATAAAAAAAATAAAGAAATAGCAGAAAAAATCATCAAAGAAAAGATCAAATCAGATTTTATTATTATTTGCCCATATGCGACTAATTTACACAAGGGGAAAAATAAAGAATGGCCCTATTGGAAAGAATTTTGCGAAAAATTTAAAAATGATTTAAAGATAGTTTCATTAGTTTCTAAATCTGATCTAGCAAGGTTCAAGAGGGATTTCCCTGATGTAATGGTAATGAGTGAAGGTTTGTCTTTGACGGGTTGCCTTATGAAACATGCCAAGTATGTATTGGCAAATGATAGTGGGGCTATGCATATTGCTTCTTTTTTTGGAGCAAATGTTATAGGTCTATTTGGAGCAACTGAGATAAATAAAACCAGACCGTGGTATGGTAAATATTTAATTGGTAAAAATAATGCGTTTATTCAATCAGATGAATTAATCAATGAGATTCATAAACTTTAACACAAAATTTTCCAATTAAGAAATTGTAACAAAATTTCTTTTCAAAGTAAAAGATATTTAATTAATCTTTATTGAACTATTTAATAGGTCGTTATAATTAAGCTTTACGAGATTTAGATTTTGAAGCCTCGCTAATTATTCCATAACTTAATAAAACAACCATTATAACACCAAAAATTGATAATGCAATGAACATAATTTATTATTTAAGTTTTTAATTATTAACAGGTTATGCACCAGTATTTAAACAAAGTTATATTATAAATAACGCTTAATCTCTTGTTATTTAACATTTGGCATATTTTGTTGAATATTTATTGCTATTTAATGAATATTTTAAATTTGTAATATTCTGCTAAACAACAGTTTATGCTATTTATTTGTAAGCCTTTCAATTAATTGATTGATGCTTTTCCCTATATCAACATCAGGAAATGGTTTTATATATATCTTGTCTAATTCACACAAATTTAGATTGTGAATAGCGCTATA
>MDTD01065694.1_pt1 | contig 12150 bp, 9 predicted proteins | sample 811221 | NCBI WGS metagenome assembly MDTD01 (sample SAMN05326646, study PRJNA326480) | marine metagenome | isolation source: seawater | place: Pacific Ocean: South West | collected 2011 | reverse complement strand
TATGGTGATTACAAGAAGGACAAGTAAATACAGCTTCTTCACCTCCACGAGCTGGTTTACTTCTTCCTAAAACTGATTCTAATAACTGTTTTAATAAATCTTCTTTCATCTAAAGTCTCTATCGTAAAACTTACCTAATATATTATCATTAAGATATTTATTAGTTTCTAGTACCTCTAATACAAACTGCCACTTGCATTCTAAATATGTAAGTTCTTTTTTATTAAAAGCCACCTGTAGTATTTTTCTTTCTAAATCTTCGTTATTAGATTCTTTAATGAAGGAATGTGAACCATAATATGTTTTCCAATCACTTTCTTTTTGAACTTGTTTATAAATGGGAGGACGTCCCTTTCCTTCCCAAAGTGCTTTTTCTTTTTTTCCTAATTTTTTCTTTAAATTATAAATTAAAGATTTCTTACCTATATATTTTTTTCCAGTAGGAATATGGGTTGTTTGGTAGATAAAACCAAATGCCTCTTTAGGAAGATCAGAAATTTCTTCTATTTGTTTATCTAGATAGTACCACATAAAAGTAAATGTACTAAAAATATTTTAGGTATCCCAACGTACTACGAAAGTAGTATCTGTTTCGTTTGACATTTTAATAGGAGATGCTAATTTTCCTACTATTAATAATTCATTATTATTATTATATAAACCAATAGTAGTTACGTAAGGTTTAAAAGCAGAACTAGTTTGAAATCCTGCCATTTCTGCCTCATCTATGGATTTAATATTTCTTGCTGAAATATTAGTAGTATTATTGAATTCATTTTCTTTAATAGTACACTGATATTCATTTTCATAAATTAAATAAGATCCCCTAAATTCTAAATGATTAATAAAACCTACACTAGGATCGGATAATGCGTTTATAAATTTTGGATGGGTTATTACAGCAAAACCATTTTTATAAAAAATATTTCCTATATAAGGTGAACCATTAACACTAAGGTAATGATTATTTATCTGATCGTCTGTAAGTGCTTTATTAAAAATATTAATTTGGCTCATAGAACCATTAAGAAATTTTTCTTTATTTCCTTTACTTCCAATATATACATTAGCTCTATTTTGAGTTTGTTTTTTAGTAATGTCTGTACCCGTAACTATTGAAGATCCATTTCTAAAAATAGCCATTACACCATTTTGTACTCTACATGTAAAATGAGTCATTGTGTTTAAAGTAAAAGTACCATTTATAGTAGTAGTTACATCTCCGTCTGATCTTTTAAAAAATATTGTATTACCTTCTGCAAAAACTTCAAATGGAAATTGTGGTTCTGCAGGTACTTCATAAGGTACACTATAAATAGTTGAAGCTGAATTATGTAAATTTGGAGTTTCACTAGGTATATCTTCTTTAGTTGTACTTTTTGAAATTAAATATGATTTACCTGAAACCCCGTGATTTATTTTTGCCCAAAAATTAATAGTGAAATCTTCTCCTGGATTAAAATTAAAATCGCCTTTATGGCCTACTTTTATTGTTGATTTATCTGCAGTTACAAAATCTATACCCGGAAACAACCCACCATTAAGAGTTTGTTCGGAAAAATTAACATTTTTATATTCTAATAAATTATAAAAATAACTATCATCATATTCGTCTCCTTCTGGAGTACTGTAAGATAAAACTGGGTTTATTCTTTTTACACCATCTCTATAGAAATAACCATCTCTACCATCTATAGAATAACCATCATATACGTTTAAGTCATATTTTTTAAATCCTTTTACTGGTCCTATATTTAAAACATTAGATCTTACGTCTGTTTCATAATTTCCTAAATTTTCTCCTTCAACTATAAGATTTCCATTACCATCATCTACAAATTCAAAAATACTAGAAGATAAATATAATGAATTAGGTTTTACCTCATGTCCAAATAAACCAGCAGGTATAGATAATATATTAGCTGCCTTATATAGTGCTCTTTTATGTTTTAAATAATTTATATTATCCTGTCCTATATATTTATATCCCGTTGAAAAATTATCTATTTTTCTAAAGTTTCTATAAAATAAATTATCTATCTGATTATACCTAATTACATTTTTAGTGTCACCTCCATAAATTGAACTTGCAGAACTATATAAAGAAATAGATTCAGATGTCCATTCGGTTTTAAAATGTTTTATAGAATTTGATGCAGCGGATGCAGATGTAAACGAGTATTGTTTATGAGCATTAAATGGAACTATTGCGTAGTCTTGTGGTGTAAATTTCTTGTATACAGTCGACATTTAAATGACATTTTAATAGTCTAATTTTATTCTAATAAGAGCTTCTTTAGTAAAATCTTTAGTAATTGGTTGACTTAATTTAGCTACTGCTAATAAATCACCTGAATCATTATACATTCCTACTGTTGTAATGTATACTGTAGGATTATCTATCATAGAATTAATTAATACATTTCCATTATCATCTGTAAATGAAGGATTAGTAGTATAATTATATTCAAAATTTCTTGCCCTAGCAAAGTAAAATGTTGAACTTACTTTTTCTTCACTATCAACTATAAAACTAGCCCCTCCACTAATAGCATTAACAAACTTTAAATGATTTTGAGAATCAGTGTTACTAGCTTTAACTGGGGTTAATTCACTATTAACACCTAAAGCTAATGGGTTTAAAACAATAAAACCACTGTCAGGGTAAAAGAATCCAAAAGAACCCGTGTTAGCTAGGGGAGTATTACTAGCTCCTATTCTTACCCCATTAGATCCGGATACTATATTAAATTGTCTTCCTGCATTTGTTATAGTAGATGATCCTGATACTGATATAGAATCATCAGTTAAATGTACTCTAGTTGAGTTTGCTGTTCCTAAAACTAAGTTTAGGGATCCGGGTTTTAAATTATGTTTATATCTTGCTCTATTTATATTAATTACATAAATATCATCCGAAGTTTGATCTGTAAAATTAAAATCTTGTGTTTCATTACCAAAAACTAATTGACGATATTGACTATATATATTTCTAGTTGGACTTAATCCAAACCCATTAGTAGCATTAGTAAAGTCTAATGAACCTGATCCTCCCCTATGACCGTAAGCTACTGCATATTGTACTTCAGCTGTAGTATCAGTTTGAGGGTTTTTATCAAATACCTCTATAAAATGTGCTCCAGAACTTGTAGGGGTTCCAAAAATAGCCTGTGTAGATGATGTATGTGCAGCAGTTAGTTCATTTGTATTTCCTGTCCAAGTTGATGTAGTTAATTTTGCTGTATCGTTTACAATATCTCTTTGATCAAATCTAGTTAATGATGCCATATTTTAATTTTTTACTTTAATGTTATACCCGTTTGACCTTGTATAGATACTTGTCCAAGTTGGGTTTTACTAATTTCTACAGGTATTGTTACTCTAGCTCCTGTATCTCTTCCCTCTATTGTTAGTGTTGTTAATAATTTATTATTAGTTCCAAATAATGATGTACTATTAAGAGCTACTAAACTTACTTCATTACCTCCGCTTATTGTTTCACTAAATGCTGCTCTGGCAGTTTGAGAAAGTGTAGCATTACCACTATCACCCCTTCCACCAAACCTACTTAATAATCTTCTATCTGCTATAGTAAAATTATAACCACTAGGTTCTGATTGTGAACTAATATCATTAAAATTAAGTGTTGAAGGTTTTATAGTAGCCGGTGCTCCTAAATTTAAAGTTAATTTAGGTACATTAACTGTAATTAATGGTAATTTAGATGTCCCTGAATTTAATGTAATTAATTTATGTATCATTACATTACCTTCATCAGGTATAGCCTCGATTAAAGGCATATTTTCTATTGCTTCTCCTGAAAATTGAGAACCATTAGGATGATCTTCATTAAATAGTGTATAATCTATTTCATCATCTCCTAATGCAAATTGTGTAATATTAAATGCTCCTAAACCTCCTTGTGATAGTAATTCACGACCTCTTTTAGTTAATATAGCATCTACAGTAATTGAAGTATTATCTAAGTATCCCATTTTTATTTGTTTTGTTATAAATATATATGTTTTTAAAAAATCTTATCTCCTATCACTAGGATTTTTAAAATTAGTAGTTTTTTCTATTAAACCGGCTTTTTCTAAATAATATTCTATATTATTCTTTATTTTTGGATGGCAATTTTGGGGTATTACTACAAATCCACTTTCACCTAATCCATCCATTAGTTCACTTTCTTTATCCATGTTTACTATTAAAGTAGGTTCATCTCTTAAAACGGATAACTGGTGATCAGAAAAAGGATAAAAATAAGAAGCAACTATATCCTTAGTAACTTCAGTAGATCCTTCGTCAGCATCATTAATTTCATACGTAAATGTTCTATTTACTGAAATTGATGATGTTATTATAGATTTAAAATGTCTAACTCCTTTTAATTCTGTAATAGGGATAAAACCATCATAATTGTGATTATTTAAAATAGTTTCATCTACTGAAGAGGATTCCTCATTTTGAAAAAATGCTACCGGTTTGGCATTTTCTCTATTAAAACCACTACCAAAGGATCCAGTGGAATCGGGAAACCCTAAAGAAGTATGTGGAAAACTAATTTCCATCGTAGCTATGGATTCCTGTTTATTATTAGGAACAGCATATTCTCCTCTCATAAATGTAACAAAAAAGCTATTATTATTTTTTGCTATTTCCCAATATACAATATCATCATAAAAAGCCTTTAAACTTCCTGTTGCTAATAATGGTTTATATGAACTTCTAACTATCATTTATTATTTTTTAAGGTCCTGTTATTGGTGCTAATCCATCATCATCCGCACTAACAACTGCTGCTTCTAATCCAAAACCAACTGATGATGTTATTGGTGCTAACTGAGAACCCATTACACTTAAATCTACATTTCCAGTATAGTCATTTAACTCACTAGGTAATGATCCTACAAACTGAATTGAATCATTATTAAATAATGATCTACTAGCGGCTGTAGTCATACCATACCCAAATAATCCGGGTCCCATTAAACTACCTGTAAAGACATTTCCTTTATTATTTCTAACATTAAACCCACCAAATACTCCATCTTCAAACCCATCTTTATTAGCAGTATATTCATAAAGTTTCATTAACGAACCCCTATTAAATTTTACAAAATGAGATGTTTTTAAAGAATTTTGTACTGTTCTGTCTATTAATTTAATATTTACCTGGGATCCTTCAAAAAAATCTCTTGTTATAAATCTTTTAAATGCTTTTTCATCTCTAGTAGTTCCTGTATTTATGTCTACTATGCTTTGCCTATCTATTATTTTAACTCTATCTGATTCAATATCTACTAATAATATTTTATCTATAGTTATATAACTATGTCCATTTATACTAACTCTAGAAGGGTCTTCATCACCTCCTCCTATCACAGTTGTACCAACATATAATGCTGCTATTTTATTTTCTATTAAAGGATTTTTACCGTAAGTACTATCTCCCTCAGTAAATAAATTTATTCTAGACGCATTTAGTTGTGTACCTACAGATCTTGCTTTCCAAAATCTAGTTTCTTGTAATGCGTCATCAAATTCAACATCGAAACTTTTACTTATAGAAGCATTAGCAGGTGAAAAATATGTATTATTAGGTAATTGTGACATAACTAAAAATCAGTTTCTTTTCCATTTCTTAATGTTCGAAAATACCTATTAGAAATTTTTCCTTTTGTTGCATTTCCTAGTAATATATTTGAAGTATGTGATATATATCCAGTAGGTTTTCCTGTAGTAGGATGAGGATTTATAGGAGCTTGTGATGAATGATTATTTTCTGAATTTGAATCCCTTAAAAATGGACTAGTATATTCATCAAATATATTAATAGTAGTATTAGTTCCTTGTTCTTTTCTTTTACCATTACTACTTGTTATGTGTGATAAATTATTAGTAGTTATTACTGAACTATCGGTTAATTTATATAATTGGTTTAATTGTTCTCCAAAAACTTTAGCTTCAAAGGTAGCATGTGAACCATTAGTCATAGTTTGTCCATCACTTCTTTTAGGAAGCTCTCTAGGTATCTTGTTTCTTTCTAAATAATGTGGTTCTATTAATAAACCTGTTTTAGTATTTGCTTTCCAAGGAACCCAATTTTTTATTATTTTAAATAAAGTATGATCAAAATTTTGTATAAGTTTAATATAATCAAAATAATTATATTTAACTTTAACCTTTTTAAAATAAATATCCTTTATAGTTTTTAAATCAGTATATAGGGAAGAAGTTTGGGCTGATGGTAATGGGGAACCTATAAAATCATCTAATCTAAAAGACCCTAAAGTATAAATTATATCCTCATTAATTTCCATTGTGGGAGAAAAATGTATACCTAAATCACTAAAATCTTGAGGTTGTCTATCTAATGTAGATGTTTCTCCTTTAGCATATGGTAATAAAATATTATCATCTACATTACCTATATCCATTCTAACTTTTTCACTTGACATTGATCTACCTACTGTATCAGGTGTAGGTAAATGGTGGTCCTCTATTATTTCTTCAAATGTAAAAGCAAAATTATTATCTGCAATAGAATTAGCAGTTGCTATAGAAGTATCAGGTATGTGGTTTTCAAAAGTTTCTTCATCCGTACTTCCTAAAGGATATCTAATAACCACATTAGTAAATGATGAAGAAATACTATTACCAGCATACATAAATGGTTCAAGAGAATGTTTAGTAAGAGTTGCATCCGATAATATCTCTCCCCAATTACTTCTTAATTCTTGTATAGATCCTTCATAACCTACAGCTCCTGCGAAAAGATGGTTATCCCCACCTCCTGAAGTTATACCAAAAGTAGCATTATAATTACTGGCTCCTATAGCGTGTACTTTATTTATTTTAAAAGTATTTTTTAAATGATTAGTTTGGTAAGCACCAAAACTTAAATTACCGTCTTCTTTATTTCTGGCCATGTGAATATTCCAAAAATTTCCATTATATAAAGGAAAAAATTGTGTAGATGATAATATACTAGCTCCTTGTTTTAAGTGAATTCTACCAAATGTAGAAGCATCATTACTAGAACTTATATCATTACCTTCATATTTATCTAATTCTAATTTAAGACTATTACCATCAGACGGATCATCTAAACTTAAAGCTACACCCTCATTTCCTTTTACGGGTTTAATTCTAAGTTGTATAGTTTTTTGTTTAACATTTGTACCTACATTAGTTGCAGCCCAGGGAACACGAGCTAAATATTCACCACTACCTACTACACCATCTGTTTTTAAAGCTAAACTTGATTTTTGATAAGTAAATGTTTTATATAAATTAGCTACATCGGTATTTCTTATTGAACCAGTAATAGGTTTAGAACCACCATATTCTTTTATATTTAAAATAGTAGATGGTATACCATAACAAGCCATTAATGCTCTAATTCCTCTTTCGGTTCCCTTAGTTTTTAAAAGATATGGTGCATTATGATATAATCTTTTCCATACTTCTTTAGTTATATCTTGTTTTGCAACTGAACCAGCATTAGACGCTGTGATTAGTGTTTGTTGAGAAGGAGTATCATAAAATAAACTACCTGATGTTCCTTGTCCTAAAATATATTCTATTAAATTTGAATTTTCAAATTGGTCAAAAGCATCTATCCCTAAAGCCTTAAGTTGATACCAAACTAAATCTTTTGAAATTCCTCTTATATGGTGTGTATCATTTACTTCTGTTATATGTTTTATATGTGTCCAAATGTGATCAAAATGTTGACCTATCATATCTACAAAAGATAAATAAAAGTTATTATCTTCTCCCTCTTTTATATGATTAGGTATTAATTTTTTTAAATTATAAGGGTTACTATTATCAAATAAAGATGCAGACTGTAATTGACCCCCTGAGATTGAATCCCCATATCCTTCATTTCCTAACCATGATATTGCTTGTGACGAAGTAGTAGAATATAATTCAAAAGGATAAGTTGTAGTTGCTTTAGGCCATGTATATGGATTAGTACCCTCAGTATAATACAAAAATCTTTCATAACCATCAAATCCCTTTATTATTTTTTCTTTTTTAGAATTAATATTTTCTTTATTAGTTAAAGTAAATGTAGAACCTGCAGCATCACCTAATATTTTATTTAGATCATTTGTTTGACTATCATATAATTCTATTAATTTTAGTTTATACTCAAAATTTTTTAATCTTTCTGTAGCTGAACCAAAATGGACAAAATTTTCAAAATGGTAGGGTATATCATATTCTTCAGTACTTGAAGATATAGGTCTGACATAATCATAAGATATTTCTGGGATATCTCTATTTTCAAGTTCATGTAATAAATTTTGATAAGAGGATGTTAATGTATAGTTTAAAATATTATTAAAATCTTTAAAAGAAGATGGAGTACTAATACTATCTGTATCTAGATTAAAATTAGGTTTTAAAAATATGTCCTCTTCTTCTTCTTCACTTATATTAGATAAATCTTGTCCTAAATCTATAGTTAAAAAAATAGGATCTATAATATCTTCTACTATTTCAAATTTATTTCTTATATTAATAGAAGCAGGTAAAGGATCTAATAGTTTAATTAATGCTTCAAATTTAGTTACAAAATTATTTAATATAATATTTACCCCTAATACTTCTTCATTATCAAATTTTAATGTAAAATCTTTAAAAAATGGTGCACTATCCCTTTCCGATATAAAGGCATTTACACCTTTAGCAAAAGATTTATTATTAATATCATTAGCTATAACTCTTAATTCTTTTCTTGAAGAAGATATTTCTTTAATATTAAAAACTTTACCTCTTAATACTTTAGAACGTAATACTGATAGTTTTACTTTATATTTTCCAACTTCAAAAGCATTATCTTTTAATATTCTAGCAAAATCTATTTTTAATTCATCGGATAAATTATCACTATCTTGTTCTAATAACTCATAGTGACTTTTTGGTATATTAAAAGTAGATAAAATTTCATTATTTAAATTTAGTACTTGAAGTTCTAAGAAATCAGTTCTTTTTCCAAATCTTTTATTTAAATCTCTAAAATCTAAATCACCTAGTTTTAGTCTAGCCGTTGATGATATGTCTGTTATTTTAAACATTAATTGAACTTCCTATTTGTGTATACTTTTTTCTCTCAAGAAATCTTTTTATTTTTCTTACGGGTGCTTTTAGTCTTGCTGTAAAAGCACCTCTTTCTTCTAATCCCGTTCTTAATATCCATCTAAATTTTACAGAATCGGATGGATTAGTCCATATATAGGGTTCAAATCTAGTATCCTCTATATCATCTATTAAACTATCTAATTCGTTTTCTAACGAATTATTTGCTCTATTAACTTGAAAACTTCCTGATACCTTTACGTATTGGCTAACATTAAAGTCGGTTATAGGGCTTATATCTAATTCAAATAGATCTTCTTGATAATCTTCTAATGCATTATCTAAAAGTGATTGTATATGGTCATTTCTTAGTAAAGTTGGGTTTTGAGTATCTAATATTCTAGTATCACCCTGAAATTGTCCTTTTATACCAAATGGAGCTAATTCTTGAGGAGTCCAAGTAAATGTTCCATCTTCATTATCTTCAATAGTAAAACCATCAAATGGTATCTTAGATTTTAAAGTATTAATTAAATTATTTATTTCTACATTTTTTAAATCAGCACTACCTATTAAAGTAGTAATTTCAGTAAAATTACTTGCGGGTGGGTTAAATAAAGCATCATTTGAACTAAAATTCCAATCTGCTGCTTCATTAATAGCTGATATTTCTAGAGGATCGGTAAATTTTGGTAAACTGTCGAAAGTTTGTTGATTTATTAGGGTTATACAATTTTCATCTGATAATAATTTACCATTACCATCTATAAATCCTAAAGGTCTTTTAAGTATTGTAAAGGGAGAAGGATTACCTCTATTTGAAATTTTTCTAAATCTTCCTTCTTGCATTATACCTAAAGGGCCCGATAGATTTTGAATATCAGTTCCGACTCTAAGAGCAGTACCATTAGGAAATAAAGGATGTTCTGATGGGATTTCAATACTATTTCTTTCAAAATCTATTATTTTTTGTGTTAACTCATCTATAATAGCATCTTTTGGATCTATATAATCTTTAACATAATCTCTACTTTCCTTAATTAGTAAAGTATGTGAATTATCTCCTATTTTAGGTAAATCATAAAATAATTCTCTATATAAATTAAAAAATGTTTCCGGTGTTAAACTATCTCTAGTTTTAGTTAGTTCTACAAAAGATCTATCTAATATTTGACTTGCATCCCTAGTACCATAATGTCTTTTTTGTAACTCTACTATTTCTTTACCTTCATCATTATCTAAGGGTGTATTGTCAACAGTAGAAGATTTAACTTCTGAGTAAACAGGTTTATTGTCTTCAAATTTACTATTAGTAACTTTATAACTCATTATCTAACTACTTTAAAATGGTAATTATTATCATATATTCTAGTTCCCTCATTATTAGTATGTTTAAATAATATTCTATAATATCTTTCTGGTTGTAGTCCTTGCATAAATATTTTAAAAAACATACCATCATTATCCGCACTTAATTTTGTAAAATTATCATCAAAAGGTATAATTTCTTGTTCTGTATGAGCATCTCTTATACTATAAAAAGAAGATGTAGTAAAATATCCCACATTTAAAAAATTAGAAGAAGAAGCAAATTGTCTAGTAGGATATTTATCCCTAACATGTATTCTAAAAATAGCTTCAGCGTTTTGGTTATATTCTTCCTGATTTCTATATAAAGAAACATCTAATTCTCCATTTTGTTTTGCTTTTGATTGTTCACTATGTGAACTATCATCCCATTTAAATGTTAGTTTTGGAGGGTAAATAGTATGTGTATCTACAGAAAAATATTGAAGTTCTCCAAAACTTCCTGATGTATCTTCTTCTACTGAATCAGGTTGTTTTATTAAAAACCCATTATTATCTATACCAGTAGGGTAAGTACTATTTGCAAATAAACTAGCACTAAATTTTTGTACTATAGTTGTTACATCAATATTAGTATCTAAATTATCTCCTTTTAAAAACTGTTGGGATCCTTGAAAGTTACTACCCGTATACCATACTCCTCCTCCTTCAGTAATTCCTACTGCATTTATAGAACCCGTAGTACCTAATGCAAATACTGAACCACTACCTATTTGTCCGGAAGCAACAGTAGTTAATGATGAGGAACCATTAGTAAAAGTCCTCCATTCTGTTAAATCAGTAGTATTATCTCTAAAAACCCATGAACAACCATTTGAACTAGTAGGTATATTAGAAAATCTTCCTGTACCTTCATCCCAAGATTGGGATATAGCGAAAACCTCTAAATTTAAGGTACTTTGTAAATTTTTATGTTCTACTGTAGATAATTGAAGTGCTACCTGCGAAGTACCATTATTAAAAATAGAAGATCCTATTTTATCTGAAATAGTAGATTGAATTTCTTCATTTTTAAATTGTATTAAAATTCTTGAAGGATAAAGTCTTTGATCTGAACTTCCTTTTTCTTTTACAATTTCAATAATTTCATCTTGTCCCGTATTTAATTTAGTTCTATCAGGGTGACTATATATAGTTGAATCTTTTTCTGGAAATAAAAAATAATATGCCATATTAATATGTTGTTACTCGTCCTTTAATATCAGTATTTAAGTATTTTATTTCAAAAATGCTAGGATCTAAAGATGGGTATATTACCCCATTTTTAGTAGCACCTTCAAAATCATACTTGTATTGAGAATAACCTAAAGCTGTTCCACTTTTATTATTAAATGTAAGTTTTTCTAATGATTGTACTCCTACAACATTACTAAGTAAATTAGATACTTCAGCTATAATTATAGGTTGATTTATTTGCCATTTATCAATATCAAAATAATCCTGAAGTTCTGAGATACAATTTAATATTATCTCATTATTATTATAGTTTTTAAAAACCGTTATTTCAAAATCTAAAGAAAAATTAATAATAAATGCATTTTTAATATTAATTGCATCAGTTAACATTCTAAAATTAGTTAAATATGTTCGTAAATTTTCTTTTAATGCTTGATTCAATGGAGTTAAATTACCATTTATATTTGATCCTAAAACATATAAGTTAAGTGCTAATGGATTACTAATAGT
>MDTD01000882.1_pt1 | contig 12150 bp, 7 predicted proteins | sample 811221 | NCBI WGS metagenome assembly MDTD01 (sample SAMN05326646, study PRJNA326480) | marine metagenome | isolation source: seawater | place: Pacific Ocean: South West | collected 2011 | reverse complement strand
CTGAATTTTGCCCACCAGAATTTACGATCACTGAACTACGGAATGTGTATGAGACAATCTGGGGAACATCACTCGACCCGGGAAATTTTCAGAAGAAAGTTCTGGGCTGCGAGGGCTATTTAGAGGATATAGGGAAAACGTCTCCTACTTCGTCAACAGGCGGTCGTCCAGCGAAACTCTATAAAGCTGGACCTGCAAAAATCATCAACCTTCCCATCCGTAGCTCATAAATATATATAAATATATTTCAATGGGTTAAGGTAACCAAAGGTTGGGTTATCTAATCGAGTTCGGGCACAATGATGCAATGCGGATTCCAAAGACCATCTTCGTTGCTATTTTCGTTCTCACCGCATCTGTCGGAGTGGTATTCGGGTTAATTGCGTCTCTTCAGGATGAACTGGGATTTAAGAATGGAATCCTTGGACTTATAGCTGCAGCGGCATTTTTTTCGGCTGTTATCGCTCAGTTATTCCTTGCTCCTCTCGCTGACCGTGGATTTACCAAACCGCTGATGATTACTGCGATAAGCGTTGCAGCTCTTGGCTGTTTGTGGTTTGCGCTTGCTTCGTCTGCGTTGGAGTTAATTCTTGCCCGAACTTTGACTGGGTTGGGGATTGGGGCGTTCGCACCTGCTGCACGTGCTGTCGTAGCGAATGCTGACACCAGTAGGTCAGGTGAGCGTTTAGGGCGACTTGCAGCGGTTGAGACATCAGGCTTTGTTGCAGGACCTGTAATAGGGGCGCTTCTCAATGAGATCTGGGGGCTAAAAGCGCCGTTTCTTGTCTTCTCTTTGGTTTTGCTTTGTCTTCTTCCTAGTTTATTGAGAATTCAACTTGTGGGGGCTAGCAGCGCATCTACATCTCTTTCGAAAGTTAATTCGGCGCGACTCATCTTGCGGCGTAGAGAGGCTTTGGGAGCTATTCTCTTGGGTGCCGCTCTTTTCTTTCCTGCTGGGATGTATGAAGCGATATGGGCTAGATTTATGGAGGATTTAGGTGCGAGCACGCTCTTTGTTGGTGTGAGTTTGACTATGTATGGGATTCCTTTCGCTATTGTCGCAAGTATGGCAGGTAAATTTATTGACCGTTCAGGGCCCTGGTTGGCTGCGACGTTTGCTGTGGCAATCATTGTTCCCATGACAGTTATTTATGGGTTCTTGGTTTCGCCAGTTTTGCTTATGGCTTTAGCTATGGTGGAAGCTTTGGGCCAAGGAATCGGAGCTCCTGCGTGTCAAGCGGCAATGGTTGAGTGCACAGACGAAAGGGAACGTGCGACCGGTCAAGGTTTAGTCGCAGCTGCTAGCTCAATTGGTGCAGGCATTGCCGCTTTAATAGCTGCACCTTTATACGCAGGCCCTGGTCCCGAAATAACTTTTATTATTGTCGCTGGGGTTGTGTTCATTCTGAGTGTCATTGCTACAAAGCTAAGCGGCTTCAAATTTCGCAAGCCCATCAAAGAGGCTCTTCCATATGGATAGAAGACAGATTGTTTTTGGCATCTACAATGCCGACGGGACATTTTTCGGGGAATTAGGTTACGTCATAGCTAAGCTCGGTGGGAAAAAATCTTGTAGTCTTTGCGATGTTACACATGGTTGGAACCCTTTTGGTAAACGGCAATGGAAGGGACTCTGTAAATCGAGCTCACTTGACATTCAGCTTATTCACCGAGATGAAGCCACCGAATCACAGCTTCAAGCTGCAGCAGATTTACCCTCTTTCATAACTGAAGTAGAGGAGGGGTGGGCTCAAATAATGGCGTCAACCCAAATAACCAAACTGAAGAGCCAACCCGAGAAAATAGTGTCGATGCTCGAAGATGCAATCAATATGGAATAGTCAAAACCGCATTAATTAGGAATGGAAAATCAATCAGACGTGCGCAAGAATAGAAACCGGAAGGCAACTAGGTATGTTTATTGATTTCACAGATGAACAAAAGGCTCTACGCGAAGAGCTCCAGACCTATTATGCGAACCTGATTACGCCCGAAATCCACGAATTGCAGAAACTAGAAGAAGGGACGGGCCCAGTTCGGCGAAAGCTTGTTGAACAATTGGGTGAAGATGGATGGATCGCAATGGGTTGGCCTGAGGAGTATGGTGGCCAAGGCAAAAGTGCTATTGAACAATTCATCTTTTACGACGAAACAATGCGTGTCGGTTCGCCAGCGCCCATGCTCACAATCAATACTGTCGGACCCACCATTATGGAGTACGGCACAGATGAACAGAAGGACTTTTTTCTACCGAAGATAGCAGAAGGAAAGCTTCATTTCTGTATCGGATACAGCGAACCCGATGCCGGAACCGACCTCGCTTCGCTCACCACTAAGGCGATACGTGATGGAGACGAATACGTTATCAACGGCCAAAAGACATGGACTAGCCTGGCATTGGGATGTGACTATATTTGGCTCGCAGCCCGCACAAACCCAGATGTACCCAAACACAAGGGAATTTCTCTCTTTGCTATTCCTATAGACACACCAGGTATCACCATTGAACCACTATCGCTACTCTCAACCCACAATATCAATCACACATTCTTTGACGATGTACGCGTTCCAGCTTCGTCAATAATTGGCGAAGAAAACCAAGGTTGGCGTCTTATCACTAGCCAACTCAACCGTGAAAGAGTGACATTATGCTCATCAGCCCTTGTTGAACGAAGCATTGACGAAGCACTCCATTGGGCAAAAGATAATTGCCGAGCTGATGGAACAAGAGTTCTCGATATCCCATGGGTGCGAAGGAATTTAGCTGAAGTTACAGCGGAACTTGAATTCTTGAGACTACTAAATTGGAAAGTTGCCTGGAGCGTAGCAACCAAACACCTTGATGTAGCAGACTCATCTTCCGTCAAGGTTTACGGAACCGAGTTCTACACAAGGGCCTTCAGGAAATTGATGCAAATCTACAACGAAGTCGCCTATCTCGTAAACGATGACTTTGATAAGGAAGGGCGGCTGGAGTCTCTTTATAGAGGTCTCGTGATCCTCACGTTTGGTGGCGGAACAAATGAGATGCAACGAGATCTAATAACCATGTTCGGGATGGGTTTCCCGCGTGCAGACCGATAGGAACAGAAATGGACTTTGACTTCTCAGAAGAAGAACAAGCGATCAGCGATTTAACACGCCAAATTTTTGAAGACAAGGTCACACATGAGCACCTGCGTACGTTAGAAAACTCTGCTAACTATTTTGATAAAGAGCTTTGGAGTTCCCTTGCCGAAACAGGAATAGTCGGCGCTAGCATTCACGAAGAATATGGTGGAGCCGGCCTCAGTTTCCTCAGCATAACCGCATTACTAGAATTGGTTGGAGAATTCGCTCCCCGAATTCCTGCTATGGAAACGATTGTAATGGGAGCATTGCCAATCCAGAAATATGGAAGTTCCGAGCAAAAGACAGAAATACTTCCCAAAATAGTTTCGGGTGAAACTCTTGCAACAGCGGCACTATTGCCCTCCGCTGCACTTACCATCAAGGAAGGTCTGCTAACAGGATCCGTTGATTTGGTTCCTTTCGGTTTGGAATCTGACTTTATATTAGTTCCCGCCGGTGAAGGAATGTATCTTGTTGATTTGTCTCAGGATGGAGTGTCCAAATCACCTCGCGAAACAACATCAGGTCAACAGCAGACGTTACTGAATTTTCAAGGAGTCAAATGCGATCGTCTTGGAACAGCTTCGGTTGAGGAGATTACATCATGGATGCGGTTACGTATCGATTCAGCGATCTGCTCTATTCTGTCAGGAGTTTGTAAAGCCTCTTTGGACCTAGCTGCAGACTATACCAAGGTACGGCAACAATTTAATCGAGCTATCGCTACATTCCAAGCAGTTAGTCAACGAGCGGGTGATGCTTACATTGATACTGAGGCAGTCCGATTAACGTCACGACAAGCAGCTTGGCGCATAGCAGACGGCAAATCAGCACATGAGAAAGTTGCCATTGCAAGGTGGTGGGCATCCGAAGCTGGGTTCCGTGTCGTTCATGCTGCTACACATCTACACGGAGGCGTAGGGGTAGATAGAGACTACCCCTTGCACCGCTATTTTCTGATTATGAGACAACTTGAACTCACCTTGGGTAATAGCGAAGAGCAGCTACAAAAATTAGGGGATCTATTAGCTGCGAATTGATGGAAGCTTTACCGACGGCTCCATGGATCTGTTTGGCAATTCAGTAACTGGTTGCAGAATTCACTAATTTCAATGGCGAAATTAAAGCCTTCTTTTTCGCCATAGCCCCCGCTAATGATTCCGATTACTTGACCAGCGGCATTAAGCAAGGGACCCCCAGAATTTCCATTATTTATCGCAGCATCAATATAAATTACATCCATACTGCCCGGAATATAACCATCAAATTCAAATGATGAAGTGACCCCTGGACGCTGTACCCTTCCGGTGGACCATGTTGGCTCCCAAGTTTTACTATCCTGATAAAACCCGTCAGGAGAATCTGGAAATCCGACAGTCAAAACCCAATGTGTTGCTTCGTATTGGGTTGATATCTGAAGAGGTTTCAAAGATTCAGATCCACGTTCCGAGATATCCAATAAAGCTATATCCTTTTCGGGGTCAATTCCCCAAATTCGTGCGTTCAGAGCGTTACTCGTGTCACTATTAAGGAAGAACTTGGGATCCACAGAATTGGTAATACAGTCTTCTATGACGTGGTAATTGGTTACAAGTAGAATTTTATTTTCAACCGAAAATCCCCATCCCGTTCCTCCGGTATTTTGACAAAAGATTTCAGCTATTCCCTTTTCTAATTGATCCTTAAGTTGGCCTAAATTTGAAGGAGAATTGAACAAGCCGTCTGAGGCTAATTGATCGCTCTCAGCGTTATTATTTATCACCTTGGGGATAGTAATCAAAAGAACAATCCCTATGATCAATACTCCCAGGATGGCAACTGAACGTAGGTTAAATTGCGAGTATATTTGTGAAAAAGAGACTCGGGGCTCGGCATTTACTCCGACATTGAATTCGGATTTCGCCTCTAATGGATCCAGACTGCTGGGTTCCATTTCATCAATTATAGGGGGCTCAAGATCGTCAAGATTCGGAGGCTCTGTCTGCATGGGGGGTTCAAGTTCCTTAAACAGAGACTCCTCAATAGAATCTAGCTTATTGCCATTAGTGAAAGGAGTGTTCTTCTCCGGATCGAGCGGACTAGGCGTTTTGTCATCGTTCATTGATTAAGTTCAGCCTACGTCATCGTCATCAATGTCCGAAAACTTACCAAGCCCAGAAGGCGGAGCTAATTTTTCAGGCCCTTTTTCGGTTAGCACGTAGTCTTTTCCCGTTCCCCATGAATGATTTGTTTTGGTTTCGTTGATAGGCCTAATTAGATTGCTGAGAATTACAACTTCAGAAATGTCGACTCTCACAATTTGTGAGAAAATAGATGTCGATGAGGTTAATGTTTCCGCAGCGAAAATCTGTTTCCATTGTTCATCAGATGGTGTAGTTGATTGAAGTAAATCTCTAGGCCACCAAATATTTGTAGAAACCTTTGATTCTCCCTGAAGAGTTCCATGCGCATAATCGCCTAATGCGGCAGTAGACCAAGTTTGTTGTTTATCGGCTAAGAGTTCATTAAACGCTTTCGTGAGATCATCCGAATTATTTGAAGATTTTGAAGTTTCATAGGAATTAGTATGTTCAAGGTAAGTTTCCAGAAGCGCTTCAGTCAACTTCTGAATGGCAATGCGTCGAAGATTTCGGTCGAATTTACCATCGTAAACTTCGTAGCAGAATTCCCACCTTTGCCCGCTGCCTTCTCCACGAATTGCTTCTTCAAGAGCAACAGGGTAAGGATCAGTTTCAGGCATAATTGAGGAGGAGGCAGTTATATCATCTTGTATAAGTGATCTTCTGTTTTGGTAATCTCGAACCATGGATCGATATTGTGACGCCAACCAGCCCGGCTCACTTAATTTATTCGATGCCATCTCGCGAAATACATTCATCCCACTGCTCGTTGGGATGAGTGATATAACTTGAAATTTTTGTGCCACAGAATCCTCTGTGTCACTATCGCTAAGAGAAAAGTCATCATCTGCAGATAATCCATGCGGATATTGGAATAACCTTGCGAGAACTAACCCCGTTCCAACCCATTGAACCTGGTAATTCCTCAATAGTCGGAGATCTCTAGCCGCACGTTTAGCTTCTGCGGTTAGCCATGTAAATTCAGATTTCCAATCATCAAAGGAGCTTTCTTCTCGTTGTCGCTCTATCGAAACGTATGCCCCACTTGAAACAAATAGAGTTATAGCAATGACGAATGTAAGTATAAATCCCGTTCGGCTGTGGAAATGGTAGAAGTCGTTGTTAGCCCCGACTGTAAGAACAGCAAGCAAGTAAATAGGGAAAGCTATGTATGAAATCTTTAAAGCCAGCCCTCCCGATTCACCGAATGAAGTTGATACACGGCACAAAATACCAGAGAATCTGATAACAATAAGGGCCAGCATGACTATCATAAGGATTAGGCCAATCCACTGCGTCCACTTTCCAGATACATAATCAGCATAAATGTACCCAGTGGTGGCCAAGGCAGTTACAGAGACAAACGACAGGATATTAAAAACCTTCCTTTTGTTTGGGTCATTTGGGGCGTAGAAAGCAAATATCAGAAGAAGAATTGGGGCTGTTGCGATAATGAAAAGCCTAGCTCTAGTTATGGCATCCCAGCTCTGCTCAAATATTGTGTGGAGTGGGGAGAAGATAAGCAGCGACAACAAAAATAAGAAGATCGATGATGAAAATAGCATTTTGATAAACTTGGACTCTAGATCTGTCCCCTTCTCTTCTGGGCGCCTTAAGTTGCTAATTCTTGAAATTAACTCTCTGAGCCTCGTATCTGCATTAGAAACTTCTGAATTGAACTTCTCGGTGATAAGAGACAGTAAGTCCTTACCTCGAGCTTTGCTATCCGAGGAAGATACATCTTCACCCTGAGCTTTTCTATAAATTGTCTCCTCTTGGCTTTCATCTTGTGGGTTTGGCACTCCCATTGCATTTGCTACTGCCGCATAGCTCCCGGATGAAACTTTTGGGCCAATTGATTTAGCATCAATTGCTACCCATCGGTTATCTCCAGCACTTTGTCGAAGGTCTTGTGCCGCATCGGAACCGTCAACCACTCCCAGACAGAGTTCAAGGACTTGCGTCCATTCATCCCCAAAAGTAACTGCATTTTTTGGTTCTTCCAAAGATGAATTAATCTCGTTTATGGCTGAATCTATCTGCTCGTCTTTGTCATTATTAATTTCAGATGTTTCTCTACTTATTACTTGCAACCAAGAATTCTCTCCTACTAAATCTTGGGCAACCCGGTCTACATCTTTACGTAATTCGGACTTAAAGCCATGTTTGAGAATTTGAGGGATTGAGAGAAAATCTCTCCAGATCCGCACAATAATTTTTTTCAAGAGTGAAGTTCCGTGGACTCCTTTACCAAATTCATATTTTGACATTGGCCGGAGCTGAAAGTTTTTATGATGTATCAAACTAGCTGCGTGATCTACGAGAAAGTAGGGATTCGGGGCTGGCATTTTTCCCGGTGGCACCGGCAGGTTTCCCTCAAAGAAAGAAACAGCATTCTCTCCAATTTCGTCAAGCGAAGTAGTAGCAGTCCTGACAAATGACCGAACGACTTGTACAACTACTGAATCGTCTCCGGTATGCCCTTGATTCAATTTCTCTAAAGCACTCCCCGTTTGAGAGATCCAAAGACCACAAATTGATAGGGTTTCCGCAGTCACATGAGCGACAAAAAGAGGGCTTCCTAACTCCACTTGGGTTTCCGAAGCTTTATCTTTTGCCTTATCTGTAGGCAAAACTATCAGCCTGCTTGATGCGCCTCCCCCCAGAAAACCATCTGGTAATGAAATGGCGGTACTGTCGCCAAGGTTTGCATATTCTGGAAAGTAAATTCTGTGGTCTAGGACTTTAATCTCACCACTTGCTGATAATTGTTTTTGATTGCTGACTTCTCTTTTAACTTTAACGGCTAAGTCCATCATGGAAGAACTTTCTAAACCTACCGAGCAGACTGATATCATATCGATACGTTCCACATCAAAGTATCCGGTTAATTTAGAGATTTCTGAACTCAAATCTACAGAGGTCTTTCTTCCCTCGCGAAGAACGAATGTACTTATCGACGATTCTGAAATAGCTACGAATAAGAAATCGGAAACTTCTCCATTTGCTGACCGTAATTGGATTTCATCTAGGCTTTCGATTACCGGCTGATCGTTAGTGTGGAAGAGAATTACAGTTAAGCGGTCTTCCCCACTTAAAGTCTTCTGGATGTTCCTCACCCAACATCACCGTCATCGTCAACCTCGTCACTCCCACTCTCAAGTACGTAGCTAGATGCAGCCTCAGCCATCTGGTCTAACGCTAACTGAATCATTCTGACTAGACCTGGGAAAAGCTTATTCTCAGCAGACATTATTGCGGGATTAACTCCTAGATCTTCTCTATATTTTTCCATGTTTCTGTCGTAACTTCTCTCCCACTTGCTGATCTCAGACTTGAGAGCAGTAAGCCGAGCTTCCTGTGTGCCCAAATCCTCGTACTTTTCCAAAGTTGGGGTCGTCAGACCTTCTGATGGGAACTTTCCAGTTTCGATCCAACTTTGCAAAGGTCCTGAAAGGGTCTCATAGTCAAACAAAGATGGCTTTCCAACTTGTGTCCCAAGGTTACGCAAACGTATATAGGGGCTTAAGGGTTTGAGACTATTTCTCGTATTTACATCCATATAGGCTAAACCTAGAGACTCCAGCACAACGGACATTTCATCTAATCTGTGCCATGGCTTCGTTAAAAGCGGGAAGGGAAATGTGCTTGATTCCAATTTCCCCGGCATTCCGATAGAGATTTGGTCACTATCTTCTCCTATTTGGGATTCAGAGAGTATTCCTAACAATCTTGCAGTTATCCAACCGCGTATCATTGCCATAATTGTCTGTTGAGGAGCGGGAATAAATTTCTCAAATGGTCTAGCACGTCGCCGCAACCAGAAAGAGGACATTCCACCTCCGGCTTTCGTTGTCTCGTATGTTTCTGCAATAGGTTTCCATATTGAGTCAACTACCATCGGAGAAACTGGGGCTCCAATAAAGGTTGTAATATCAATATGGTTGATATTGGAATCAATATTTAGTCTTGCCGTGTTGTGATCACTTGTATTCGTCTCTTTATTCTCGAGATATTCCATGACCTCATTCCCAACAGGGTGAGAATCTAATGGGATTTCAGAAAAGACACGATTGAGCTCTAAACCTTTTGTGGCAGATTTTGTATGCACAGAGATCAAACACGCAGGGTCAATGTTGACAAGCGGAGCAGATGACTCATATGCCGCCTGGAACTGGGCCATAAATCTATTTCTTCGGCGATCCTTTACCGGTTCTGTAAGTTTCTCTGCTGCATGTAACTCCGTATCTCCCAAATAGGAACGGATGCTAGTTGCGAGGAAATCACCCATTGGGGTGCCTTGTTCTCGCAGCCAGTATCGAGCTCTTCGTACCAGTGAATCTTTATCCGTTTGGACTGCAACTCGGAGATTCGTTGGTAGCTCATCCATCCAGTCAGCAGATGGGTTCCATGAGCTTTTAATATCAATGGTTAATAACTCCCTTATTTCTTTTGAGTCAGTATCCTCTTTCTCCCGCAACCAATCGGTGCATAGAACTGCCCGTTGTGCACTCCTTTGTACTGCATCATCCTCACTTGCATTAGTTTGTTTTCGCATCAGGTCCATGAAGATATCCGGGTATTCTTTAGGCTCAATTAGAGTAAATTCTCCAGCGGGTGGCAATACTGCGGCAGGTGGTTCCTCATCGTTCCAAGGAATGAAAGATGCAATTGCCTTTTCGCCTTTACTTGACTCATTCCAATCGACGACTGCTATTTCTTGGGCTTCATGCAGGCTTTGCGCTAAAGGGATTAGAAGTTTCGCTGATATTTCAGTGCATAATTCTTTTGCCCTCGTCTTCCTTAGATACTCACCATAGAATGCTTCATTGTTGCAACATTTTTTATATACGGTCTGAAGGATCTCCGCTTCGCTGGGGAGATTCCCATCCTGACCTACGAGATCTTTCAGGCCAAATTCACAAGCGGCATTCCCATTACCCTCGGAATAACCATACGCTGTTTGAGCTTCTGCTTCTAAGTCATTTACAGTTTTAGTCTTGAGAATTTCTCCAGCTAGTGTGCATAGCCTAGCGGTAGCTTGGAGGCCGATTCGTCCTATGTACCACTCTACAGCAGAGATAACCCTCTCCTGACTTGTACCAACCCAGACAGTCGACTTCTCGTCCATCCCTTTTCGGTAGGCTTTTCTGTAATCTTGCTTTGCGACTGACATTGCTTTGGTGATTGCTGCTCGCCATTCATTAGAGGACTGCTTCATACCAGGTTTATCTAATTGCGATAACTTTTTAACTGTTTTATCTAGGTCTGACCTGAAACGCTTATTGTCAACTGGTGTGAGGTCGTCAATAATGTCATTTGCTTGCGGACCGATTTCATCCAATTTCGCTAGTGATAGAAATTTATCAAGATTGTCTATTGCTAGTTTCTTTGCGACTTCATTTGCATCATTAGTTCCAAGATTAGCTTTATATTCCTTTGCTATATCTGAGGTGTCGTGAAAATCTTTGGCTTGAGCATGAGCACTTCGGACAATTCTTTGCGTCGCATACTCTTCAAAATATTCCGTACCAATAGATAATCTCCCGAACCCAAGTCCTGAAAATGCTGGAAGTCCGTGTTCATCCTTAGATCCACGATTCACCAACTGATCTTGTTCAGCATCGTCCATGTCGCGACCTTCAGCTGCCATTTCCCAGTTAGTAATTGTGTAAGCGATAAACTCATCTTGAACCGTCGGACTCGTTACCCAAGATAACAAGGATCGTCCAACCATTTCGAATAACTTGATAGGAGATTCATAGTCAATTCCGCCGGTTCCTTTTCGGCCCACTAAGAAAGGGAAATTTGGCCCGCTCCTAAGGATCTGACTAGGAAGGCCAGCCCCTTTGAGAACCTCGTCGATGATAGGCGGGTTTGTTGGGTTATTAGCATTTGCACCTAAGTCTCCATTATGCCAGTGCCCATTTAAAAGTTCAGAAACAGCTGCCAATGTGTTCGGTTGTACACCCTTAGTCTGATCGCTAACGAGCGCATCGAATGCTTCAGCAGCATACAAGATACCAAAGATTTGATTACTGTACTCTTTGTTGTCCATGGCCCGGATAATGTCGCAGACATCTTGAATAAGCCCCGCCCCGGTTCCTCCAGCGAGAGATGAAACTATTATCACATGGGTTTTGGATTCCCCTGTATCATCGCCATGAACATTGTTTGAAATAGTTTTGAGTTGTGATTGCACTTCGGCTTCAGTAAGTCCGTTGAGTGCCTCAGTGATTACTTTTTTCATTCTGCTGGATGTCCACATCGCAACTGTTCGACCTATGGCCCGAAATTGTCCGGCTCCTTCATCAAGAGGAACCAAAACACGGGACGGAGGTATCCGCCATGACTGCATCTCGCTGTGAAGGTTGCTTTTGCTATCTAAGTTTGATTGAACTGCATGCATATCAAGACCAACATTAATGAGCCCGAGATATTCGTTCTCAGCCAGTTGAGGAACAATGTCATTTATTTCATTGCCATCTGGGGTAGTTGGTGTATCAATATGGAGAAATTTCCAACCTTCCGGCACCCTTGTGCCTTGCCCGTTGCTTTCCATCCATTGCTTGATGTCACGTTTTAGAAAACGTAGGGTCTTCCCTCCCGAACCACCAAGTCCTATAAATAAGAATTTTTGTAAGATCATTAATTTACCTCCATTATTTCGATGACGAAAATTTCTTTAGTTACGAATCAAACGGGTGTTTCAGAGAGAACCCGATTTAAGTCATTCAATCGCTTTCATTCTTCCTTTGTCAAGTAGCTTTTCAAGTTCGTTTTATGCAACATCAGTATCTGGCTTTCTAGGATGGCCCACCATCGGGCGGAGCTTGCGAAGAAGAACCAGAAGCATCAGGGCCACCATCAGGCGGAGCTTGCGAAGAAGAACCAGAAGCATCAGGGCCACCATCAGGCG
>MDTD01032797.1_pt1 | contig 12151 bp, 21 predicted proteins | sample 811221 | NCBI WGS metagenome assembly MDTD01 (sample SAMN05326646, study PRJNA326480) | marine metagenome | isolation source: seawater | place: Pacific Ocean: South West | collected 2011 | reverse complement strand
TAATTACAAAAGATGCAGAGTTATGAGCTGCTGTTTTTATGTTTAAATAAACTGGTGATGTATTTTCTCCAAATTCTAACAACATATACTCTTCGTCTAAACTTGTACCAGCAGTTACACTTGAACTAGTATTGCTTGAAGTGTATTTTTTCGATTTTAAAGATAATGGATGGAATGTACCATCAATGTTTAAGTCTGCACCTACTCTCAAATCATCATTTATCCAAATACCATTGGTAGCAGTTGTTGCTATTCTATAGTAATTACCATTCCAATCATAAGTTGTATACTTACCATCATTGCCTGTGCTGTAGTGGTAAAGGTTATTACCATTACTTGAGTCACCAAGATATATATGACCAGTTCCATTAGCATATAAAAATAAACTTTGATTTGTAGCGGCAGATATTATTTGGGGTGTTTTTAATTGAGTAGTTTGTACTGATCCTTTAACCGTTGCGTTACCAGTTGTTTGTGCAACTTGAAATAAGTGGACTATATCTGTTGTGTCGTAAACATGAAAAGCATTTGTTGAACTTGCACCGATTGCACCTGTACCTTGTACAGATGATCCATTGTTTCTTCCTAAAACTATTTGTATGTCAGCATTTGTAGCTTGAAATTCAGCACCATAAGTAAAAACTTTATCTGCAATAGTTACACCAAACCCAGCTTCATAATTTGCATTTGAAGCACCAACTTGTAAATCATTTGCAAAAATTGCATTATTATAAAAGTTTATTGTATTAGAAGTAGCTTCTGTGAATCTCATAAACTCAGAACCACCTGTAAAGAATCTTAATCTGTCATTAGTATCCTCAGATATGTAAGTATGACTACCACCACCAAAAAATAATTTTTTAGCTACAGGAATACCTATATCACCTGCAAAAGTTGCACCACCAAGAACATTTAATGGTGTTGTAGTATCTCTATTTATGTAAACTAAATCTGTATTATCATTAGTACCAACTCTACCTCTAAATTCTAATCTATCATCTGTGCCATTGTAATTTAAATCAAAATTTTCGAAACCACTTACTTCTGAAAATACTATTTGACCACTTGGGTCAGTATTCGAACTACTATCAAGAAAAGTTAGTTTTGGATCTGTTTTGGAAATTAGAATATCTCCTGAGAAGGTTGAATTTTGTGAATTGTCTATAGTTAATGCTACAGTAGGATTTCCATTGTGAGGTTTAGTTAAAAACCTCATTGTTGTAGCAGCTCCATCACCCATATTAGATACAAAATCTGAATATCTCATATATGGAGAACCAGACACAGCATAATAATGATTTAATATTAAACCTGTTCCATCTGATGTCGAGTACGTTCTTACTGCTGCACTTATACCTTCTGTGTCAGCAATTCTTAATCTATTACCAGAGTTGTTACTATCAAAAGCAACTGTAATATTTGATAAAAATTTTTGTGCCATTTCATTTAAGTTACATTACTTTCTGTATCAGAACTCTGTAATCATCGTCTGTTACTGAACTAGCAAATGCAACTTTAACTGTATCAGCGTCGGTTCGTGTGATGTCGACGTGTACTGTATCGTATGTAGGAGTTCCTGCTGAAATATCAACAACTTGAACAATAACATCAAATGAATTTAATTGATGATCTACTGTATAAGTGTTACCTGATTTTGTAACAGCTGACTCTCCTGCATCTAAATCAACAGCAAAGCCTGTTGCTGCTAATGCACTATCTACATGAGCTTTAACTCCTGCTGGTGTAACAGCTCTATTTGTGTCTGTACCAGTAGTTGCTTCTGTATTTGTTGCTAATTCAAGAGCTCCTCTTTTTGTTGTTGTTCCTTGAACAACGTTAAATTCTAATTGATTGGCTGAAGGGTTTGTTATTGTAACCCCGCCATGCTCTGAAGTTGTACTTAAAAATTCTACCGCTTCAGTACTTGCTACAGATGCTCCACCTGTAGTATTACTTCCATCTAATTTTAAGACCCATCCTCCATAGTTATCAGCTCCACCTAAATCTGCAAGAGTTAATGTTCTTGTAGTGGCTGCTGTAATTACACCATCAGTTAAAGTTATATCATCAATAACTGTTGCTCCTGATGTTGTTATATCTGTGTCTGTTCCAATTGTTGGGTTGAATTCACCAGTAACTAAAAGATTGTAATATGTTGATCCGTCATTAGTAAATTTCCATCTATCTGCACTTTCAATCCATTCTAATGAAACATTTGTTGACGTTCCTCTTTCCACAAGAATACCCGCATTTTCTGATGGGGTTCCTGTTTCATTACTGTTTAACGTAATTATATTATCTTCTATTAATGTAACTTCAGAAGTTTTAGTTGTTTGAGAACCTGAAACTGTTAAGTCTCCATTAATAGTAATATTACCACTAAATGTTCTTGCTCCACCAATAGTGTCTTTAAGATTGAATGTTATTGATTCTGAGCCTTCTGTAGTAACCTCTGTAATTGAAATTGCATCATCATCTCCTACAAATGTTACTGCATCATCATCCCCTGAACTAGCGTCTAATTGTAATATTGCTGTATTAGCGGCACCAGCTGCAACTTTTAAATCATATGTTGTATTATCAGATGCTGGTACTGTAACTGTCTTTGTATTTACTCCTGTAATGTGACCTCTTGCATTTGATGTTATACTATCAATAGCTGTGAATGTAGCGCCATAAGCTGGGCTTGCACTAGAAGTTGTGTTAGTTCTTGTAACATCTGCGTGACCAATAGTTAATGTGTCTGTTGCTGAAACTGTTGCTTCAATTTCGTCTGATTGACCTACAGTCAAAGTGTTACCTGAAGCAATAGCTTGATTATTACCATTACCATCTTCGATACTCCATCCTGAATAAGATGCAACTGAATTTGTTGTAACTCCTGTTATTCTACCTTGCGCGTCTATTGTAATAGCTGGAATTGCTGTAGCTGAACCATGTGTTCCTGCCACGCCTGATATATCTGTCAATCCTAAAGTAACACTAAATGCACCGCTTGTTGCTGAATCGCTGCCTGCCTCTACCTCTAAACCTGTACCAGCATTAACTGTTACAGATGAAATATCACCCGATCCATCTAAAGTTACCCATTGACTACCGTTTGATGAACTACCGTTATGAAATTTGATAGCATTATCTGATGAGTTATAAATTACCCTTCCTTCAAAGTCAGCTCCTACATACGTAGGGTCTGAGGATACAACATCTAATTTCGCGTTTTTTAATTCTAGGTTTTCTAGAGAAATATTATGTAAAAATTTTATAGCCATCTTTCAATTTTTTTAGTTAAAATATGCAAAACCCGCAATGCTCTTTCCAAATCTTATAGTAACATTGTTAGCATCCACATATTCAATCTTCCCCATTACTTTATGCTCCTGGTCATCTACTATCGTTACACTTGGTTTTTTATTGAGTCCATGATTCATTGACCAAGTAGGTGACGGTGTAGCTTGTTCTATCGCTTTATGCTTATCAAGGTCGTCAAACCTAAACAACAACAAAGATAATAAATAATCTTCTTCATCTTGTAGGCTTCCATTTCCTCCCTTAAACACAACGCCTATATCATACAAATCTGTATTGTTTGTATTTTGTGTAGAACTGTTCCATTCAAACACACCAAATTGTGTTGGGTCATCTGCTTTTTGCAATAAAACTAAACTTTTCTCTATTGCTTCATAGAATGTATTTATGTCTACGTCTGCTAACGATTTTTTATGTAGTCGGAATGTAGATATTGTAGAGAATGCTACTGTTGCACCTTGGTCTACTGGCAGTTGTAAAAAGCCAAATGTTTGTGTATTATTGGAAGGTCTGATAAATTTAAATCTAGAACCAGTAGTTTCTACAGATCCACTTTTGTTTAAAAAATCAGTTATATCTGATATTTTATAGTTTCTTGTGTGTGTGCCCGCAGAATCAGTTCCGATTACCTTATCGTTCTTCGTAACATTAGAGTCTAACGCATAAGTACTAATTCTTGCCATTATAATTTTTTATATATGCAAAGATAATATTTTAATCAAAGTGATTATCTGCCTTGACCCCTATATCTCTTCTTATAGTTTTTACTACTTACGCATTTTGAAGTTTTAGTTTTTGCGTGTACGCCAGGTCTTTTTTTTCTTCGAGCTTTTACGTAAGGCTTATATATTATTTTAGGCATTACTTTTTTAACTCATATACAACATCTTGTATATCTCTTCTAGTTATAGCTAGTTTAAAATCCAAGCCTGCTTGAAAAGTTCTTACAATTTTACCGTCTTTTTCAATTAATATTACAGGAACAGATTTTATCTGACTTTTTAATTTAGGGCCTTGATCTTCTAGCCAAGCGTAATCATATTTACAACTTCTTAAATCTTCAAGATATAATGTGTTTTTTTCATTCCACTTAGCATTGATTTGAACTACTCTAATTTGTTGGCTATAGCTTGTATAACTAAAAAATAAGAATAGAATTATAATTAAATTTCTCATCTTTTATAAACTTTATCTTCTATTTTATTTATTCTTTCTTTATTGTCTAATATGTCTTCTTTGAGTACTACTGTTGATTTTTCTATTTGTATGATAGTGCTTCTCACAAGCTCATCTTTTAATTGAAACTCCATTTTTTGCACGAACTCTTCGCTGCTAAAACCTTCAATTTTGTTGTTCAATTCCTGTATATCTCCCTGTAGAGTAAACCACATGCTAGCAAGAGCTACTGTTCCCGCCACTAACATTCCTATTGTTTTCAAATCAAGTTTTATCTCTGTTTCTTCACTTATTTTTTTTGCCATAGTTTTTCTTTATTTATGTTCACAATCATTACTTTTTAAAAATACTCGTTGCTTTTTCTGTCGTCCTTCCACCAAAATAAGCTAAAACAACAGCCATCATAACCTTCTCAAAAGTGTCATTCCAAGTTACACCAATATTAAAAGGTATAGACTCAACACTATCTAATATACCTGCTAATGAAAAAATAGTTATACACCAAACTAAAACTAGCGGACGTACATTCTTCGAAAGCCATGAATCGCTTGTAGCGTCTGCTTGCCATCTGTTTGTGATTGATTCTATTTCTTTGTTCTGCTGATCATAAATAAGTTGTTGTAATTTTATCTTATCTTCATTGCTAACATCAGATTTTCCAATTGCAGCTATTGCTTCTTTTGGACTTGTAACACCCTGTAGTACACTTCCTAAAGTTGGATTTATCATACCAGCAGCTCCTAACAATAGTTTGCCTACAGTTGTGTTTTTAAATTTTTTCTTTTCACTCATATCACCATGTATTTAGTCTTACCCTCTTCTTTATATGCCTTCAAACACCTGTTTCTATTTTTTTGCGCATCTACATATGAAACGTGAACCCAAGCTGGGTTTTCATCCGTTCCAAACTCCCAAATCATTTGATCAAAATCAAGATTTGCTCTTATCCAGTCGAACATTGCTGCATTAGACGCATGACCATAAACGTCATCAATATCTATTGCCTGGCCTTTACAATGTTGCGATACAGGCTTGCCGTTCTTTGTAGCCCCTCCTACTGCTTTATTGAGCGCTGGAGATCTATAAAAAGAATTAATTTTGATAGGTCCGCCCACCCAGTCCCTCAAAGGTTGAAAAATCATTTCAGCTACAGTCATCATGTTTCCAAGATGCTCATCTGTAGGTGTGTTATCTATTCCTCGCCTTTTTGCTGTTTCGGAGTGTATAGCCTCTTGATAAGATACATTTTTAGATAGTCTTTCCATCATTAGCAAGCGTTACAAAAAGGGCAATTAAAATCGCATTCCATAATATTATTTTTTTTGTGTTAATTTATATAGCCTTTCATCCATTTTAAGCAATCGTTCTTTTATTTCACCAACATCTTCTTTAACAGAATTCACATCTAATTGTATTTTTTCTACTGTGCTTCTTACTAATTCGTCTTTGTATTGCAGCTCTATTGAGCTAACTTCAGGTTCTGGCAACTCTCTAGCTTCTTGTATTTGAGCTTGCAGGCTAAAATATGTTCCTGCAAACATTATCGTCCCAAATATCATAATACCTATTGTTCCTAAATCTAATTGTACTTTAGTGTTTTGACCTATTTTCGTCGCCATTTTATTTCTTTTTGCCTCCGCCCCTGGCTCTGTTTGATTTTTGTCTTTCTAAAACCAATCTTCCGCCTCGGTGCGAACAATCTAACTTATCACCTTTACGTGATGTTTTGTTTTTTCTATTAAATAAATTACATTCGACTCTTTTGCGCACAGCCTCTTTTTTCTTCTGCGCTTTAGCACTTGTTTTTCTGTGCTTTTTTCGAGCTTCAGGGTTGTCTCTGTAATATCTTGCTGTTCTGCTTAACATAGCTTCCTTTATTTATAAGGAAACATCCTGTTAAGTGAATCTCGGCGTTCTGAGCAGCCACAGTCTTTTCCCATTTTTTTTGAAATAGTCTCTACAACTTTCTTAACGCCAGTTGCAGTTGTAACCTTTTCAATAGTGTCTCCTAAACCTCTACTTTTCATATTACAAATTTAATAAAAATATGATATTAATATTTACCCTGTCTATTCTTTGGAGAGGACTTTGTAGAGCCGCCTTTCCCAGCCCATAATTTTTTACAAGCCCAATACCTAGCGGTTAGCTTGTTAGTCGCAGATGAGCATTTATGTCTAGCTTTGAATGACTTTCTAGCTTTATCTGAGTAGTTGTGTCCATAGCCTTTTGCTCCGAAATGAATTATCTTTTCTTTTCCATTTGCACAGGCTTTAACCATCTTTTTTTTGCCCGCTCTATCACTAGGACGAACAACGTTGCATTTCATTTTTGCCTTGTCTGCCATTACGATACTCTTATTTTAACTACACTTCCTGTTCTGTATAGTCCATTTACTGGTACATTTCCTGCAGCAGCAGCTGTATCATCAGCATAATCAGCTAATCCAGTTATAGATGGTGAAGCAAACATAAAAGTTCTTAAAGCTGCAACCGTGTAGTTTTTGGTTTTTCCACCGTCAGCTCCAGTAGATCCGTCTGTTCCAATTAACTTATCTGCTGCTTCTACAGTTCCGTCATTGTTATATGTACTAATTTTTGCCATAATTATCTATTTAGTATAATTTTTTGTTACTTTTCCAGCTTTAGTATTACTAACAACTGTTTTTCCTTTCCTGCCTTCTCTTTTCTTTTTTCTGGCAGTTTTAGCTCTTTCTGCTTTAGACATTGACCTAGCTTTTGCTAACGGTAAACATCTATCAGGGTTTTTCTTATCCTTACTAGTTCCACATGCTCCCTTTATAGATCCATCTGAACCTATACGTACCCATTTTTGTTCACGCCATTTTTTTAGCTCACCCATTATCCTTTTCTGTTTTTCCTGAGCTTTTTAAAATCTGCTCCAGTAATCTTGTCAAAAGGAGGTGCAAGCTTTGCAATTTTCATTTGCGCAGGTGTCAGTTTCTTTTTTTTCTTAGACTGAGACCTTCTTCTTCTATCTGAATCTGCTCTTCTATTACTCATTTTTTGTGAACTTTTTGCATTTGAAAGTTAAACGTTAAACTTCCTCCCTTATGTGGCTTATAGCCACCTTTTGGGTTCTTCATTAATTTTGGGGCTCCTTTACCAGATTTCATCCAGTGATAGCCTTTTGGTGCTTTTACTTTCATTAGTATCCTTTTTTCATTTTAGACTTTTTCTTTTTCTTTTTCTTTTTCACCACTTTCTTTTTTGGTTTCATATATGCCATAGTTACTTCTTTTTTTTACTACCCTTAGCGTAATTAGGGTCTTTACAATATTTACTAGCTGCCATATTCGCATACGCGGACGGATATGTGTCAAATGTTCTTTTTGCCCAAGCTATACCAGCTGCGCAAATTTTATTACCTTTTTTCTTTTTTTCCTTTGCCATGATTAAAATGTTGTTTTTACTCTTTCTGGGTATTTTTTCCCGAAAGCTGTGTTAAACCTGTTTTGAAATTTTTTATAACTAGTGTTTTGTCCACCACTCACAACACTTCTGGTTTTCATAAAAGAAATGTTTCTTGCGTTATATAAACCACCTGTATTTTGGTTGCCCATTGTTATATTAGATTTTTTATTGGATTGATTCAATTTTGCCTGTGTATCAAAGTTTTTATATGATTGAAATATAGGATTTGCAAAAGTTGTTGGTTTACCACCAGCATGCAAGCCCGTTCCTATTTGTCTGTTGCTTTTTCTGTTTTGTATAGCTCCTTTAAAATAAGATTTTTGTCTTACATTAGCGGCTTTACCACCAATTCTACTTGCTATCTTTTCTACTTTTTGTGTGTATTTACTTCCCATCTTAGTAGCTTTCTTTTGTAGCTTTGTAAGTTTTTTCTGACTTACTGATCCTGGGGTCATTACAGCAGAAAGATATTTGCCATATGCTTTTTGTACTTTAGGTGCAAATCTTTTAGTTGCTTTCTCTATCTTTTTTTCACCTTTAGATATAAGTTTTTCAGACTTAACATAACCTTTTTGAATTGTTTTAAAACTTTTCCCATACTGCTTTAATCCTTTATTTACAGCAGTTACTTGTTTTTGATTCATTACCACTCCTGTTCCGCTTCTCCTTCTTGATGTTTGAGATGTTTGTACGTTTCTGCTATAATAACTTCCTTGTCCTGAAGCAAAGTTTCTTCTGACTTGTTGATTTGCTTCATTTAATCTTACACCTTGGTTGTGAAAACTAGTTGGTAAAGCAGGATTTATATAAGCTTGATTTCTTCTAATGAAGTTTTTGCTTAGTCCTGTATTTCGAAATGGACTATTACCGTTTGACATACCTTTAAATTTTTTTCGTTTATTTTGTAACAAAGATAAATAAAAATAACATTGAATATTTTGGATAAGAAAGGTGTAAATCTAAATAAAAGAAAAAAACCAAGATTACAACCAAGAGAAAGGAAATATAACTTTTTAAAGTATTTAAGGGTAGTAAAGTATTATATTCGTAAAAAATATAAAATTACTTCTTCAGAACTAGATATGCTCCTTTATCTATATGATGTTCCTTTTTTTAGAAAAGATGAATTTAATTATTATGAAAACTCTATGTCCTGGGACAAAAGAAGATTTTATAGAATGATACAAGAAGGTTATATCAAAGAGTGGAGGTCTGGGGGCACAAAACTTGGAAAAAGTAAATTATATGAATTGACACAGAAATCTAAAACGATTTGTTCTAATATGTATAAAAAGCTTATGAAGGAAGAATTAATATCAGAAGACCCAAGATCCAACCCAATATTCAAAAGAGAAACTTATACTGACAAGGTATATAAGAAAATTATAGAAAAAATGAACTCTAAATAGCGTCTTCGTATTTTTTAACTGCTTTTTTTAAAATACTGTAATCTCTTATAGACGTTAACTTTTTTAACTGCCTCATCTTAATTTTATTGCCACCTTCAGTTAATTCATCAATAGCCTCTATTGCTTTAGATATTAGATTGGTTTCTTTAATTATAACATTTAGATCCTGAATTTTTTGAAGTACACTGTCATCAAAATACCATTTAACCATATATCTTGTTGTTCTAGCAACTTCAGCAACCTTGCTTATTGTTATTTTTATATTATCCTGCCAAAGTTCTTGAACTATGTTGTCTAGATATTGTTTTGCTGGTCTTTGCTTGGTGCTTATTAAGTTGCCAACAATTTTCATTTTTTCCTTTCTATCTATTCTTTTAGAAGGATTAAATATTACTTTTCTTTTTCTAGCACAATATGGGGTTTTGTTTTGTTCTGATACAGTCAAAACCATATTCTCCACTCTCACTTGACCATAAGTTCTGATAATGTGACCATTACTCCTATCTGATAAATCTAAAAAAAGCTTAGTCATCAGGGGTATATCAAAGTTTGGATTGAGATATATAAACTTTTCTGCTATATATTGAAGTTCTTTAAACGAATTTATCTTTCGTGTAGTTCTATATAATCTGTAATAATTAACACCTTTAGGAAAAAACAAGTAATCTTTTCCGTCAAAACGAAAATGAGACTCCATGATGATCCTGTGTTTGTTGTAATCAAATAACGGAATTAACATCTTTCATGGTTACTACAACGTCCTGTTCACGTATAGCTTTAAATTTCTCCCCTTTTATCCTTAGGTCAGAACCAGCTACTTTATCAAAATAAACAAAACTCCCTGGCTCTACTTCTTTTACCAAGTCGCCTACAGTTATTACTTCGCCAATTATATATCTGATGTTTAAATCTGATTGTTCTGTAATTATAAGTCCTAATTCATTTTTTTGAACTACCTCGTCATCTTTAACAATTATAAAGTTTCCTACTGCTTTCATTGAGTTTGTGGTAATTTTGGCGCCCTTTTATAATTTATATTGGGCTTTTTATCATCATCAACATTCCACTTTGTAATTACCTGTCCTTCCAAATCTATTACAGTATAGCCTTGTCTAGCTAGAAGCTTTATAGCTCCGTTTACTTGTTTTGCTTGTTCCCTAAAATGAGTAAAAATTTGATTCTCAAAAGGGTGGTGATCGTGTTTTGCCATAATTTAATTTTTATTTATTTCTTCTTTTTTAATTCTTTTGTTTGATACAACGCAAGATGTTGTTAAAATAACACCTGCAACAGATGCAGCATTTAAAACTGCATTCTTTGTAACTTTAAATGGATCAATAATACCAGCTTTATACATATCTGTAAACTTTTTATTCTTGACATCATATCCATAATTCAACCTACCTGCCATACATACTTTGTATACAGGCTTTGGATCTTCTCCTGAATTCTCTACTATCTTCATAAAAACTTCAGACAGCGCATCAAAAACAATATTATAGCCTGTCTTGAATGAATCGGAAGAGCTTCGAGGGGCTTTTTTGCGATTTTTTTTCTTAGTAGTGTTTAACAGTGCTGCACCTCCACCAGCAACTATACCTTCTTCTAAGGCTGCTTTTGTTGCATGGATGGAGTCATCGACTCTATCTTTCTTTTCTTTCAGCTCTACATCTGAGTTACCAGCTAATTTAATAGTGGCTACACCTCCAGCAAGTTTTGACAACCTATCTTTAAGGTGCCACTTGTCAGATTTGTTCTTTGTAAGCTTTATTTCATTAGTCAACCACTCTATTGTTTCTAGCTTTTTTGGGTTTTCTTCAGCTTCAAACACTAAAATCGTCTCATTTATGTCTGAAATCATGGTTTTACAGCTTCCAAGGTAGCTAGAATCTATATTTTGTGCTGAATCACCAGATAATTCTGAAATAATACGAGCTCCTGTCATCAAACATAGGTCTTCAAGCAATTCGAACCTCTTAATTCCTATTCCTTCTGGTGTTATAAAGTTTGCAGTTAAGTTTTTCTTGTTAATATTCTGTGTAATAAACAATTTTACTCTATCATCGAGCTCAGATATGATTAAAAGTGGTCTTTTTTGCTTGATTGATGCTTCAAAAGCAAAATGTAGTCTTTCGTGCATGTCAATTTTAGTGTCACTTATTACTATTAATGGATTTTGGAACTCAACTGTACGTTTTCTTAGATTATTGACAGAAAAAGGGGTGCCGTATCCTTTTTTTATACGTGTACCATTAGTTACTTCAGTATAATCTTCATTTGTAGAGGACTCGTCCATAGTAACTACTCCATCTTTACCTACTTTATCGTAAGCATCCGCAATCATATTACCTAAATACGTGTCTCCATTTGCTGAAATCGTCGCTACTTCTACCAAACTAGCTTTGGTGACCTCTTTTTTGTTTTTTTGCAAAATTGACACCACATCTTTAGCAGCCTGCTCTATACCTTCTTTTGCCTGTGTTACATTATCAATCATTTCTATTTCATCAAAACACCTATCTATGATCGCTTTTGCTAAAACACACGACGTAGTTGTGCCATCTCCAGCTTCTGACGCTGTTTTTTGAGAGGCTTGACGTAAAATACTAACTCCTAGGTTTTCTACAGGGTCTGATAATACTATGCTATTTGCAACAGTTACTCCGTCTTTAGTTACGTGGGGGGTTCCAAATTGGTCTTCTATAATTACCGTTCTACCTGAAGCTCCAAGAGTGGAACCAACAGCTTCTGATAATATATCAATACCCTTTTTAAGGTTATATCGGCCTTCAGAACCGAAAGATATGTCCTTTTCTATCATAAAAATCT
>MDTD01023365.1_pt1 | contig 12151 bp, 9 predicted proteins | sample 811221 | NCBI WGS metagenome assembly MDTD01 (sample SAMN05326646, study PRJNA326480) | marine metagenome | isolation source: seawater | place: Pacific Ocean: South West | collected 2011 | reverse complement strand
GGCAGCCTGAATTACGTAACTGTATTTTACAATGCCATGCTCATTTTCGCAGCTAAACACTTCGAAGGAGGCCAAGCTACTTTCTACAATTGGTTTATAAGATTAGCCATTTACGGAAGAGCTTCTCTATCAATTGTACGCAGACTTATGTCAAGATTGTTGCTGCCAGCTGTTGAAGGTGGCACATTGTATGCAACACTATTTTTCTTCTTAAAATACTATTCATCTACAACTGGGATTGAATACGATTGGAATCACGCAAGCTTAGCCTTGGGGGCTTACTCTGTTTGGTGGCTTTTGATGCTATGGCTTTTTAGTGGATATGATAAGCCATGGGTTCCTAGAAGAGTTTTAAAAGGGATAGCTTTAGGATCAATTGCCCTTATCGCTGCATATGGTCTTTTGCCAGAGTCAGTGCGATTTAGTAGGGCTGTATTGATTTTTGGGTCATTTAGCTTCTTAGGTATTGTTACAATTGGTAGAGTTGTGTTTGGTGGATGGAGATTAGGAAAAAAAGTATCAAACAGACTTGTAATTGCAAATCCAGATGAAGCCGATTCAATTTACACTTTATTAAACTCTTTAGAACCCCACTTGGAATCACAGGAACATACAAGAATGGTGTTAACTCCGAGTAACCTTAGTTCTATTAATGATTTTGTGAGAATACATAAGATAGGTGAAGTGATATTCAGCGGTAGGGATGTAACTGCTAGCTCAATAATTACTTCGCTTTCCTCAATTTCAGGATCTGTAGTTTGTCGTATTGCTTGGACTGATGATGGTTCTGTTATGGGAGCAGGAGGTCCAGGACCAGATCCACTTACAGAATTAGACGGAGCTATCTATGGACCATCAGCAAGAAGGTCAAAAAGATTGCTTGATATTGGTCTGTCAATTCTACTAATAACACTTAGTCCAATTCTGCTATTGACAAGAAGATTTAAATGGGTAATTAGTGCGTTTAAAGTGTTGTTTGGCATTAATACTTGGGTTGGAATAAATATTCCTGGAACAAATAAGGGAGCATTTTCCAAGCCATTTGTTGTCTTAGCAGTTGATTCTGACGACATTAGGGTCCGCGAAAGATTAAGTTTATCATACGCTAGACAATACCATCCCTTTGAAGACCTAAAGCTTGTCTTGAACTCACTACTTTTGCAAAACGAAATCCGATAGTATGGCAGTTATAGAAATTCTACTTCCAAAGATGGGCGAAAGTGTAGCTGAGGCTACAATTACTAACCTACTTGTTGAACCAGGTGCTAATGTTGAAGCAGATGAAGCAATTGTTGAAATTGCTACAGACAAGGTAGATAGCGAGGTTCCAGCACCAGAAGATGGAGTTCTTGTAGAATGGTTAATTGCTGAAGGCGATGTTGTGCCTGTAGGTGCTCCAATCGCTAAATACGAAATTGGAGGTGAAGCAGAAGCAGCGGCTCCGGCCACAGAAGCTAAACCTGAACCAGCACCAGCTCCAAAGCCTGAGCCTTCAACTCCAGAACCAACACCAGAAGTAGTAGCTGCAGTTTCAGCTCCACTTGATTCAACTCCAGAAAGAACAGGCCCTTCAGGACGTTTTTACTCTCCACTAGTAAGGAGCATTGCTCAAGAAGAGGGGATTAGTATGGAAGAGTTAGAAGCTATTCAAGGTACTGGCTCTGAAGGAAGAGTTACTAAGAAGGATATGATGTCTCACCTCTCAAATAGAGGTGGATCAACAACAGCTCCAGCTCCAACAGCAACTCCTGCGAAACCTGAACCCAAACCAGTTTCAGCGCCAACTTATAATGTTAGCGCTTCTTCGCACGAACCACATCCAGCATTTAAGTCTGTAACAGGAGGTTATGATATAGTTGAAATGGACAGAATGCGAAAGCTTATTGCTAAGCATATGGTTGATTCAGTACATACATCTCCTCACGTTACATCTTTTGTTGAGGCTGACGTTACAGCTATGGTTCAATGGAGAAATAAGAACAAGAACGCTTTCTTTGAGAAGTATGGTGAAAAGCTGACTTTTACTCCGCTTTTAGCAGAAGCAATTATTAAGGCCATCGGTGATTTTCCAGGTGTAAATGCTAGTATTGATGGAGATAACGTTGTTATGCATAAGGCAATACATCTAGGAATGGCTGCGGCATTGCCTAGTGGAAATTTAATTGTTCCAGTTATCAAGCATGCTGATCAATACAATCTTCAAGGCTTGGCGCGACAAGTCAATGATCTCGCGAATAGAGCAAGGCAGGGGCAGTTAGGTCCTGATGATATTGCAGGAGGAACTTACACAATGAGTAACGTAGGTACGTTTGGTAACGTAATGGGTACGCCTATTATCAATCAACCACAAGTTGGTATACTAGCACTTGGTGCTATTAGAAAGCGTCCTGCAGTTATTGAAACACCTGAAGGCGATGTGATCGGTATCAGACACATGATGTTCCTTTCTCATAGTTACGATCACAGAGTAGTTGATGGTATGCTTGGAGGAAGCTTTGTTAGAAGAGTAGCAGACTACCTTGAAAGTTTCTCAATCGATAGACCTTTAGAGGGATAATATTTTTCATTTCCATGCGTACCTTGTAGAGGTAAATTATTGGAATATGGGATTAGAAGAAGGATTGAAGAATCTTAACCTTAAGCGACCACTTGTTGTTTTTGATTTAGAGACTACTGGAACTCAGGTCGGTATAGATAGGATTGTAGAGATTGCCATGATAAAGGTTGAAGTTGACGGGACAGTCATTCGAAAGCCTGAACAATCTGGAACTGAAAACAGAATACTTGTAAATCCTGAAATGCCAATTCCTATTGAGGCTAGTTTGATACATGGAGTTTATGATAAGGACGTGGAGGGTAAATACACATTTGGCCAAATAGCACCTGGACTTGCCAAATTTCTAGATGGGTGTGATTTAGGAGGATACAATTCAAATAGGTTTGATGTTCCAATGCTTGCAGAGGAATTTTTGCGTGTGAACGTGGATTTTGGTTTAGAGGGAAGAAATCTAATAGACGTCCAAAACATTTTTCACAAAATGGAGCAGCGTACTCTTAAAGCTGCATATAAATTCTACTGTAACAAAAATCTTGAAGGAGCTCATGAGGCTATGCCTGATACTTCTGCTACTTTAGAAATACTTGTAGAACAATTAAATAGATACAAGTCTGCTACTTTTGAAGATAGTCACGGTGATACAGTTGGGCCTGTGCCGCAGGATATGGATGACTTACATGCTTTTTGCCAGAGATCTAAAAATGCGGATTTAGCTGGAAGGCTAGTGTATAATGATGATGGGGAAGTGGTGTTTAATTTTGGTAAGCATAGGGGAACTCTTGTGAAAACTTTACTTGAGCAAGATCCAGGATATTACGGTTGGATGATGAATGGTGATTTTCCACGATATACTTTGAGAGTATTACAACAGATTAAAGACGGAACCTTTGGTAAATGAGGATAGCGGTTTTAGTTTCCAATGACTTGAGTTTTGACCAAAGAGTCCAAAAGACCTGTAAGGTCCTTGAAGACGCTGGTCATGAGATACTTCTTGCTGGTCGTGAACTAGAAAACTCAGTGCCGTATAAAGGTCCAGGAGTAGCGACGAGGTTCAAGCTAAAGCACAACAGAGGTGTTAGGTTCTATTGGGAGTTGCAAAAAGCATTGATCAAGTGGTTGAAGGAAATTGATGTAGATGCTGTTTGGGCTAACGATTTGGACACTCTTTACCCAGCAGTTAAAATTGGACGATCAAAGAGAATTCCTGTTGTTTACGATTCTCATGAGTTTTTTACTGAAGCAGCAGGTCTTACAAATGCTCCATTTAAGAGGTTGGTTTGGCTTGCAATTGAAAGATTCACAGTTCCTAAGGTGGGCCAAATGATTACCGTAAACAACTCAATAGCAGATAGCTATAAAAGTAGGTACGGCATCAAAGTAGACGTAGTGAGGAATATGCCTGTGCTTTCAGACATCCCTGATGTTCAACACAGAATGCCTTTTGAGAAATACGGAGTACCAACAGATAAGCCTATAATGCTATTACAAGGCGCATTTATGGACCGGGATAGAGGCACAAAAGATGCTGTCGATGCTTTAGAAGAAATAAAAGATGCAACTCTAGTATTAGTGGGTGCCGGCATAGAGTGGGAGGAGAGCATGGAAAGAACTGATGATCCAAGATGGAAGGGGAGATTGTTTTGTATTCCTAGACTTCCTTATAAAGAATTAAAGGAGCTCACAGCTTCTGCAGATGTAGGTCTTAGTTTGGATAAGGCCCTTCACACGAACTATCAGTTGAGTTTGCCAAACAAGCTTTTTGACTTCATTCACGTGGGTTTACCGATTGTTGCAAGTCCTATGGTAGAAGTTAAAAAGGTGGTTGAGCAATATGGTGTTGGAGTTGTTGCAACAGAAGTATGCACACCAGCTATAGCTAAGGCTGTAAATGAGGTGCTTTCTAAACCTAAAAGTCACTGGCGTGATGCGTGCTTAAAAGCTAGAGAAAATCTGCATTGGGGGGCTGATGCCCACATTATTTTAGATCAACTAAATAATGCTAAGAATCAGCCTTGGGTGAGATCTTAGCCAATTGCTTTTTCAGGTACTTCATATTAGTCCAAACCGCCTGGACCATTGCACTAATTCCTCCCCCTAGAGCATCTTTCTTAAGAAGTCTTTCTTCAGCATATAATCTGCGATTAAATACTCTACTTACTCCACCTGCATCAACCTCAGCAATTGTGAAGTCGTGACAAATGCACAACGCCCCATCTGACCATAATTTTAAGTTAAGATGGTAGTCTGCTAGAATCTTGAATCTAGTATCGTACATGTATTTCACCATGCTGGATTTTCTGTAAATAGCGCCTTGATGATGTAAAGTGTTGCGCCATTTAAGATCTCCAGAAAAATTGGGGGTGTAGTGTCCAGGAACACCAGGTTCTAAAGGTGGTAGGAGCTTTACGCCAAACCCGTGAATGTCACTCTCACTATCAGATTTAATATGCTCTAACACATTGTCTATTGCGCCTTCTTTTGGCATATCACCTGTTCCTAAAAACCAAAGCCATCTTCCGCTACTCAATTCAATGCCTTTATTCATTGCATCGTAAATACCATTGTCAGGCGCAACTCTTATTTTGTCTATATCGGATTGATTATCTAGAATCCACTGTGCTGATCCATCAGAAGATCCTCCATCCACTACAACAATTTCAACCTCACTAAATCCCTTAACCTTTCCTAAAGTCTTTTTAAGTCCTTCAAACTGATTGAATGAAGGAATAATAATACTTAAAATAGGAGAGGAATTTGAAACCATGATTACGCAACTTCAGCTACAACGCCATTTTCACATTTAAGCTGCTTACCTGGGAAATTGTCCATTGTATGGTGATCGTGAGTAGCCATGATTACTGCACACCCATGTTTAGTCAAATCGTGAAGTAATCGCAATATGTTAGATGTTGTTTCAGGATCCAAGTTGCCTGTAGGTTCATCTGCTAGGATCAATTTTGGTGAATTGAGAAGTGCTCTTGCTATAGCAACACGTTGTTGTTCTCCTCCACTCAATTCATGGGGGAATTTATATCCCTTATTTGCCAAATCAACAGTAGATAGGACTTCAGAGATTCTAGACTTCATTTTGTCCTTTTTATTCCAGCCTGTTGCCTTGAGTGCAAACAATAGATTATCCTCAACTGTTCTGTCAGTCAACAACCCAAAATCTTGAAATACGATCCCCAGCTTTCGCCTGAGTAAATGAACGTTCTTCCTATTTACTGTACTTAGATTGATGCCACAAACTTCAGCACTTCCAATTGAAAGAGGGAGGTCGCCGTACATAGTTCTTAGTAAGCTGGATTTTCCACTTCCAGTTTTGCCTATTAGATATATGAAATCCCCTGCTCTGACGCTCAAATTGATGTCAGTCAAAACCTGATGCTCAGCTTGTTTTATACTAAGCCCCTTTATAGAAACTAAATTTTCAGGATTGATTTCCACGTTAGTTTAAATTGAATTTGTTGGTGTCAATTTCTGTATTGATATCAATTGTACTAATTCTTAGATTCATAGACTGAGGACCTTCTTTTGTTAAAACTTCAAGAGGATACACAACATCTGAATTTAATTTAATGTAATTATTGTATTTAGATGTAGAAGTCATAGGTCCTTCTTCAGTTTCAACAATTGACTTACTAGAACCTAGAATTCCAGTTTCTACGTTGAAATAGTAAAATTCACTGAAACTTTCCGCTGGTCCAGTGTATTTAAGAGCATAATGATCAACGCCATCAATATTTTCAATCCCTAAAAGCTCTGCAGAAACACCATATGCTACATAATCTAAAAGGTGAGTTGGAGATAGTTCTTTCCATTGGACTTGTACTAATTCATTTCCTTCAAGTTTTTCTTTGGGCCCCATTTGTGACTGAGATCCTCCATGAGGAGTAACAGTAACTTCTACAATGCTTTGGCCTGACATGCTTATGCTTGTATGGGAACCAATAGATCCTTTCTTAAAAGAGGTAGTGTTTTCATAGCCCAAAGTCATCATTCCACCTATCTCCATCGATCCTTTCTTAACAACACTCTTCAGTTTAGTATGCTTTTTCAATCCACCAGTAGCATTGTAATGACCTTTTGCAACAGACTCAACACTTGTTCCTTCAGGAGCTTCTTTACGATCTACAAGTCTTTGCCCATATGCATCATAAAGTTCAACTGTTCCAGAAGATGAAAAAGGAGCTAAAAGTTCAGCCATATCAGGAGAACCAACACATGTGATGAAGATTTGGTCTGGCTTTAAATACTTTTTTGCAACTCTTTGAATGTCTTCAACTGTTACAGCATTTAGCTTTTCTAAATACGTTGAATAGTAATCCTGTGGGAGATTGTATCTCTCAATATTCAAGGCAAAACGAGCAACAGCTCTAGGACTTTCAAGACTTCTTGCGAAAGATCCAGTCATATAGCTTTTGGTCATTGAAAGAGAAGCATCATCGACTTGTTCGTCAAGCATCCTTTTGATCTCATAAATAAACTCTGTTACAGAGCTATCTGTTACTTCATTACGAACATCAGCATATGCTGTAAATGATCCAATTAATGGATCGCTACTTAATGAAGATCTCGCTCCATATGTAAAGGCTTTGTCTTCACGAAGGTTTTGCATTAATCTACCTGAGAATGCTCCACCGCCTAGAATACTATTCATAACAGAGGCGGCAATTGCATCAGTTGAACCCGGTCTAATATTAACAATGTGTGTAAGCTTAAGAAGGCTTTGGACTGAACCTTCAAGCGGGGCTAGGCAGACTTTTTGGCCTTCTGGTAAAGCAGGAGTTTCCCATCTCTGGTAAGGTATTTTCCCTCTAGTCCATGAACCAAATCTTGATTCAGCCACTTCTAATGCAGCTTCTGGAGTTATATCACCAACGACTACTAAATACGCAATGTTAGGTTTAAAGTATGTACTGTGATGATTGACAAAATCCTCTTGTGAAATGGCTTCTAAAGTAGCTGACGTGGTAACGCCTCCATATGGATGATCAGCACCATAAAGCAATGTTCTTGTCAGATTACTTGAAATGTCATTTGGTGAAGTCTCTGATGCTGCAAGTCCAGATAAAGCCTGTGTCTTCAATTTGTTTAATTCTTCCTCAGGAAATGAAGGATTAAACATGATGTCTGTCATCAAGTCAAGCAAAGTGTTTGAATGCTTAGTTAGTGACGATCCACTAATAGAGCTAGATGAAGCCCAAATCGACCCACCTATAAAATCAATAGCTTCATCTAATTCTGCCTTGTTCATAGAACTGGTTCCAGCCCTCATCATATCGCCAAACATGCCTAACATTCCCACCTTGTTTCCTTCAGAAATAGGAGTGTGCTCAAATGTGATACTCCAACTTACTTGAGGAAGTCTGTGGTTTTCTACTACAATTACCTTCAATCCATTTTCTAGTGATGTAACAGTAGATTCACCTAATTCTATGATAGGAGCAGGTCCAGGCTCTGGAGCTTGGGATCTATCTATTTGAGCAACTAGCGTTAGTGGTGCAGTCAATAAGATTGCTGCAAATACTTTAATTAGTTTCATTTTTCGTCGTTGTGTTTGAAGTAAATAGTAACCCTAGAGTCTTCATTGTAGTACTCATTAGCTGCTCTTTGAATATCCTCAGCTGAAATCTTTAGGTATCTATCAATTTCAGTGTTAATCAAATTAGCGTCTCCGAAGTATGTGTGGTAATTAGCTAGAGATTCTGCAATCCCTGCCATTGAAGAATTAGATGTGACAAAATCTGCTTCTATGCTGTTTTTTAGTTTCTGAAGCTCTCTGTCAGAAATTAATTCATCCTTAAGAAGCTCAACTTCTTCATTCATTGCTTCCTCAACTTCTTCAGGAGTTCTTCCCATATTTACCATTGCAAAAGCAAGAGTTAGCCCAGGATCCTCTAGACCAAAACTAAATGCCCCACAATACATTGCAAGCTGCTTCTCGTCCACAACTCTAGAATTTAACCTGCTCGATGCTCCTCCACTTAGTACCTGATTGAGCATATCTACTGCATAATAATCTGGAGTTCCCTGTGCAGGAATTGGGTAAGCTTGAACCACAAGAGGCAATCTGTCCTTTCCATAAACAGTTGATCTTCTCTCTTCAGTTCTACGTTTTTCAACTATATCTGGACGAGGTATAGCATTTGTTCCTCTAGGGATGTCTTTGAAATAAGCACTGATTAGTTTTTTTGTTTCAGCTATATCTAAATCCCCTGCAATACTCAAAGTTGCATTGTTTGGTACATAGAAAGTCTTGTAAAATTCCATGAAATCTGCGTGATCAGCAGCATCTAGATGCTCCATAGATCCTATTGGTGTCCACTTATAAGGGTGATCATCATAACACGCTTCCATGGTCTTTTCCAGAAGATTTCCATATGGTTGATTATCAACCCTCATCCTCTTTTCCTCTTTAACAACCTCGTTTTGAGTGTCAATTCCAATCTGTTGAATCTTTGCGTGTAACATGCGTTCTGACTCAAGCCAAAGCCCCAATTCTAATTGATTAGATGGGAGAAGTTCGTAGTAAAAGGTTCTGTCTTGGGTCGTGTTTGCATTTAAAACACCACCAGCATTCTCAACATATTTGTCAAACTCACCTCTTGCAATATTTTCTGAACCCTCGAATAATAAGTGCTCAAAAAAGTGAGCCATTCCTGTTCTAGAAGGATCCTCATTTTTAGATCCAACATGATACATTACAGTTACTGCCACAATTGGAGTGCTGTGATCCTCATGAAGAATAACGTGAAGACCATTGTCTAAATCGTACTCAGTGAATTCTATTGGGTTTGCTGTTTGGCCCCAAACACTAGAAAATACTAGTAGTAAGCTTACAAAACTTATAAGATGTTTCATATTAATTTATGATGAATAATGGAGGCACAAGTTAACCTTGGTAGGGGTATCTTTATCGCATGAAAGCGTATAAATCTATGATGGTAGATAGTAAGTGGTGGAAACTTGATGATGTGTACTCAAGATTAGAGTCAACAATATCTCCAATTATGGATGATGAAGTTGCGCAGAGAGTGGAGAAATGCCACAGTTACTTGCTTAATAGGATTGCTACTAATGGTGATACTCTTTATGGAATAAATACTGGTTTTGGCTCTTTAGCAAATACTAGGGTACCAGTTGATCAGTTGTCTGATCTTCAACGCAGAATATTGATTTCACACGCTTGTGGAGTGGGAGAGGAGGTGCCAACTGAAGTGGTTAAAGCTATGATGTTGCTCAAGGCCAAAGCTCTTGGTCAAGGTCACTCTGCTGTAGCAAAATCAACCATTCAGCGCATAATGGATATGTTAGCTGAGGATATCATTCCCGTTGTTCCTCGTCATGGATCGTTGGGTGCTTCTGGGGATTTGGCCCCTTTGTCTCACATGGTGATTCCTCTCATAGGTGAAGGCTCTGTTAGAATTAAAGGTGGTGAACCTGTGGCTTCTAGCGTTATGTTAGACCAAATGGGCTGGCAACCTCTCGAGCTTGGTCCTAAGGAAGGACTTGCCTTAATCAACGGAACCCAGCTGATGCTTGGTTACGGTGTTATGGCGATTCAAAGGATAGAGAACATCATGGCTTGGGCTGACGCTATTGGAGCTTTGTCATTAGAATCTTGGAGCGGTTTATCTTCTCCCTTTGACGACGACATTCATAGAATAAGAAATCAAGAGGGAGCCAGGAAAGTTGCAGAATCTGTTAGAGGATGGCTTGCTGGTTCAGAGCGCATGCAAATTCCAAGGGATTACGTTCAAGACCCGTATTCTTTCAGATGCATCCCTCAAGTTCACGGTGCTTCAAGAGATGTTCTTAAAGGCGCGGTAGAGCTTTTCGAAAACGAAGTAAACGCCGTAACAGATAATCCGCTTGTATTTCCTGATTCAGATAAGGTCCTTTCTGGTGGAAACTTCCACGGTCAGCCACTAGCAATAGCATTAGATCGACTCGCACTTGCCACTCATGAATGGGCTTCTATTTCTGAAAGAAGAATTTTTAAGCTTATGAGTGGAACAAGAGGCTTACCTGCATTCCTAGCTGAAAATCCTGGATTAAACTCTGGATTCATGATAGCCCAATACACTGCAGCATCACTCGTTTCCCTTAACAAACAACTCGTTACCCCAAGCTCTGCTGACAACGCAGATAGCTCAAACGGACAAGAGGACCACGTTAGCATGGGAGCAAATGCTGCAATTAAGCTTTGGGATGTGGTAAATCATGCAGAACAAGTTCTTGCTATTGAGGCTCTATGTGCAGCTCAGGCTTCAGACCTACTAGATGACAAACCAATGTCACCTCGACTTTCTGAAATAAAAGTAAGCCTCAGAAAACATGCTCCTTACATAAGTGAGGATGTCTATATGAAACCAATGCTAGATTCAGCTCTTGCGTGGTTAAAGGAAAACAACCCCAATAGCATATCTCCATGCCGCTAGTTGAGGATTTTGAGAGAACCGGAAATTGGTTGTTTAAGTGGCGTTCTTTCCTGCCTCTTCTCATTGTCCCATTTGCAATTTGGGTTACATTAAATGATGATTCCTACCCGCCCTTCAATGATCTAAACTGGCTATGTACTTGCTTGTCTATAAGCTTTTTAGGTCAAATCATTCGCGCACTCACCATTGGTTATGTTCCTAAAGGAACTTCAGGAAGAAATACCAATGAAGGTCAGGTAGCTTTAACCTTAAACACAAAGGGTATGTACAGCCTAGTTCGTCATCCTCTTTATCTAGGTAATTACTTTATGTGGCACGGCATTATGCTTTACGCAGGATCTTATGAATTTGTCATTTATTTCACGATCGCATTTCTTCTTTATTACACATTAATTGCAATGGCTGAGGAGAAGTTTTTGAAAGAGAAATTTGGAGACGAATACGTAGAATGGGCAAATGGTATACCAGCATTTATTCCTAGAAAATTATTCTGGACACATCCAGGTGTATTCTTTTCATTAAAAAACGTTTTAAAAAGGGAATACAATGGCGCATATGCTGTTGTGATTTCTTTTGCAACGCTCGATATCACTCATAATTTCAGGGAATTAGGAGTTCTTGAAATGAGTGGATATATGAAGGTTTTCTTAGGAATAAGTACTGTGCTATTCCTATTGATGAGAACAGTGAAAAAGAATACTAAATGGCTTGATGTTGAAGGCAGAGAGTATACTTAAGTCACTGCTGCTTTTCTTATAATTCTTCTCAATATAGCAGGGAAAAATCTTTTTAGATATACGGCTAGAATTTCACTACGTCCGATTAATATTTCAGGTTTCTTCTTGTCAACCCCTCTAGCTAGTTTAATTGCACATTGCATAGGCGTCATGCCAGTACCTGTTTTTTCGTCCATTGTGCCTTGCTTACTTCCATCGCCTATTACTGCATTGCGACTTATGTCAGTTGCAATAAATCCAGGTAAAACCATAGAGATGTTTATTCCATCATTGTAAACCTCTGCTCTAAGTGATTCAAAAAATCCGTGAAGTGCGTGCTTTGCCCCGCAATAGCCTGACCTTAAAGGAGATGAAAACACGCCCATTAGGCTTGTAATAACTACAAAGTGGCCACTTTTGTTTTTGATGAAATG
>MDTD01023473.1_pt1 | contig 12152 bp, 9 predicted proteins | sample 811221 | NCBI WGS metagenome assembly MDTD01 (sample SAMN05326646, study PRJNA326480) | marine metagenome | isolation source: seawater | place: Pacific Ocean: South West | collected 2011 | reverse complement strand
CCCGGTTGGATCTCCTTCGATTTACCGGGAGGCTCTGGCGGCAGGAGTCCCGGTGATTCAGTATGTCCACAATTTTCGGCCGTTTTCTGTTGGTGGAACTCTTTGGGCCGGCACACGTGTTGCAGAGGAGAGTCTGAACGGGAATTACTGGGCGGAGATAATGAACGGGGCCTGGCAGGGATCGATTCTCAAGTCAGGCCTCTTTGCGCTGGCTTTAAAAAGGTTGCATAAAAGTGGATGGCTGGACGCGGTTAAGGGCTGGGTCGGGATCTCCGATTTCATGCATGATACCCTTCTTCGCGCGGGCCTGCCTCGAGAACAGGTGTTTGCCCTGCGGCACTCATGGGACCATTTGGAAAACGAGCCAGAGCAGAAGGACGAGGGCTACTATCTTTACCTGGCGAGATTGGTGAGGGAGAAGGGCGTGAGGACCTTACTGGATTCATGGGAGAGATTAGAGAAGTCGCTGGGTGAATCCACTCCCCTGTTAAGGGTGGGGGGAACCGGGGATGAGGAACAGCTGGTGCAGGCTGCGGCCTCCAGGAGTTCCAAAGTGGAATACGTTGGTTACATAGATGGAGATGAGAAAGAAGAGATGGTCGCCGGGTGCCGGGCGATGCTTGCACCTTCGGAATGGTGGGAGCCTCTCGGGCTAGTGACCTACGAGTCCTATGATCAAGGCAAGCCGATGCTGGCATCATCTTCGGGAGGGTTGACAGAGACCGTGGAACACGGAGTGACAGGACTGCTGTACGAAAGTGGAAGCCCTGTCGCGCTCGCCGAAGCCGTGCAAAAGATGGAGGCAATGAGCCGGGAGCAACGAATGCAGATGGGCCTTGCGGGCCGCGAGTGGCTCAAGGAGCAGGCTGATCCCGCGGAATGGAAAAAACGGTTCGAGCAAATCGTCAGGCAGGTTGTCGCACAGGGAGAAAAAGAACCAGTCTAAGCCCCTTTGTGCCTGCCAAAAACCTGCACCTTTGAATCATGAGCAAATCGACCAGTATCTCTCGCCGAGCTCGGCTATGGGTTATGAAGCAATGTCCGGAAACATATGTGAAGCTTTCCCGAGCCTACAATTCGCTGCTCTGGAAGAAGGAGCAACGGGGGTTGCAGGGAGAAATCATGCCCGAAGGGCCTCCAAGTGTCTTGTTCTACAGTTATTATCGATGTGGCTCGATGTTCCTTTCGCGGGCCCTCGAGAAGCTCGCGGTTGCCAATGGGCTTGAGCACGTTGATTACTGCAGCTATTTCGTCAAAGTTCACCCGGATCAGGGGAGCCAACTTTTTGACAAGGCGACTCTTGCCAGAGCCTTTCATCCCACGGGATGCCATTATGGCACCTTGCGGAGGGCTTATCCTGTCCCCTCTCATGAGCTCTACCGGTCGGTCCTTTTATTGCGGGATCCCAGGGACTGTCTCGTATCGCATTACTATTCAGTTCGAGACTCACACACCTTGAATAATCGCGGAAACTTGGAAGCTCGCAAAGAGGCGCTTCGAACCGACATAGACCAGTGGGTGCTCGGCAAGGCTGGCCAATACGCACAAGATTTTGAGCAATTTCATGCCCGGCTCGTTGGGAAGCCTGGCGTGCTTTTCCTGCGATACGAGGAAATGGTAACGGCTTTTCCCGATTTTCTCCGGAAGGTCGTCACACACACGGGGCTGGACAAAGATCAGGAGGCCGTTGCCCGTATACTCGAGAAGGCGGATTTCGAGGTTTCCGGAGAAAACCTGCTGTCGCACAAACGATCGGTCAAACCCGGGAACCACTTGAAAAAGCTGAAGCCGGAGACCATAGACCGGCTCAATGGAGCTCTGGCAGAGGTTCTGGAACTTTTTGATTACCGGTGAATATGGATCGCGACGACTGAGTTCTTGCCAGCCTTGACCGTTCGGTCTTGGGTATGCCCCTCTCATGAGCAGCCATCTCACTCTATTTGACAAAGGTCATCGTGTGCCGCTTGCGGTGATGCTTTGTTGCGCGGTCTCTGTGATGGGATACCTCTATTTCGGGTTTGGTTACTCTACAGGATACATGTTCGAGAGATCGACCCTGTGGAGCAACATGAGGCAGGGTTATAGAATGGAGCAGGCAGAGTGGGCCTTTGGATATTTCGTGCCCCCCGTGGTGCTGATTCTCTTTTATGTGACCAGAAAGCGGTTTGCAGATATTACTCCTAAGGCAAGTTACCTTGGGCTCGTGGTTCTGGCGTTGGCGTGCTTTGTGTATTTTGGGGGCTATAAGGCGAATGAAAAATACGTTGGCTACTTTGCCGGTCAACTTTTCGTGGCTGGCTTTGCCCTCTGGTTTCTCGGTCTCGAGTTTTTTAAGCGGGTATTCTGGTTATGGATTCTCTTTGGACTAACTTGGCCGCTGGTGTTTTTAATCGAGCCCATTGCCAGCCCACTGCAGCTTCTTATGACCCGGCTAACCGAGGGCTATCTCAAGCTCACCGGTGTTGAAGTCATTCGCTCGGGGACCTCCCTGTTTTCCCCGCCTACTGAGTCTCTTGCTGCCGGGGAAAGATTTTCGCTGGGAATTGCAGTAGCCTGTTCAGGCCTCCGGTCGCTCTTCGCTCTGGGCATGGTGAGCCTTCTTTATGGGTATATTTCCCTGAGGAAAGGATGGCACCGGCTCCTCCTCGCGGCCTGTGCGATCCCCTTTGCGGTTTTTGGCAATCTCGTGAGGATGCTTCTCCTATATTATGGCACAATCTGGGTCTCCAAAGAGTTTGCAATCGGCTCTGACGATCACCCCTCTGCGTTTCACACGGGTGCTGGTATCGCGGTGTTTATCGTTGCTCTTTTGTGCATGGTAATTCTGGTCGAGATTCTCAATCGAGGCCTCAAGTCTCTGGGGAGAAAACGTGTGCGATCCCGAGTTGTGGGAGAGGCAATGGAAAAGCAGGAGGATTCGACAGGATGATCACAACGAGACACGCAGTAGTGCGCAGCGGAGTAGCGCTGCTCCTCGTTTCAGTGACGATAGCGCTTTGTGTGTGCTTTCCAAACGCCGCGGAAAATTCGGCTGCGGGTATGATTTTGAAACTCCCTGGCCGAGACGCCGTCAGTGGACATGTGGGGTTTACTCGGCCTGTGACCAAGGAAGAAAAGAAATGGCTTCCTGCGGATACCGGTATTCTTAAAATGCTTTATGTGCCGATCGCTTCAAAGGTTTCAAACGAATCAGAGGCGACGGAGGCAGGAATCTCAGCAAGCCTGATTCTGAGTGGGACAGACCGGCGGAGCCTGCACCGGCCAGAAGTATGCCTTCGCGCGCAGGGTTGGAGGATTGCGGGGAAAGAGGTCGTGGACGTTTCGGTGGGAGACGAGACGATCAGTGTCACGGATTTTACGGTCGTTCGGAAGCTTAATGAGAAGGACGGGATCATTCGCAACATCCGGGCTCACTATTTTTACTGGTGGATCGGGGCAGAGCGTTCGACCCCTTCGGATTTCGAGCGCATCCTTTTCACCGTTCTCGACAACATGTTTAAAAATATAAACAACCGTTGGGGATATCCGAGCGTGATGGTGTATGCCGAACTGGAAGAAGGAATGACTCCAGAGGAGGTTCAAAATTCTGATGAGAAAGCACGGGAGCGGGCATTGAATTTTGTGCGGCAGTACGCCCCGATGTTTCAGAAATCTCTTGGCGCGATTGAGGCTGAATGAAGGCCCTCCTCCGCAAGCTACATGCGCCCGTATATGAGCGACGGCAGAGGTCCCTTCTCCGCCTTATCGGTGGCTGTCTGCCTTCGGGGGAGTCCCTGCTTGATGTTGGTTGTGGAAGCGGGACTCTTTCCGGAGCTCTGGCGAAGGAGCGTGGTCTTGAGGCTCAGGGGTTGGAAACCCACCCGCGTAAGCAATGCGAGATACCAGTCGATCCCTACGACGGAGAGACCATACCTTATGCGGACAACTCTTTCGATAACGTCTTGTTGGCCGATGTCCTGCACCACGAGGAAGATCCCTTACGTCTTCTCGAGGAGGCGTGCCGTGTCGCTGCGAGGAGGGTAATCGTCAAAGATCACAAGACCGGCCCGATTCTGGCTTGGCCTCGCATCAGCCTTATAGACTGGGCTGCGAATGCAGGTTATGGAGTGCGCTGCCTCTACCGCTATCCTGACCTGAAGGGATGGCATGATCTCTTCAAAGAATCGGGCCTTTCGATTCACAAAGAGCATAAATCACTCGATATTTACCCTTGTTTTCTCAACGCTTTGTTCGGAAGGAGACTCCAATATCTCGCGGTTCTGAATCCTGCGACACTATGATGAGAATACGTCGGTCCGGGACAATGCGCCTTGCTGCTTCTGTAGTAGCGGTCTCGTGGATATGTCTGGAAATCTGGGCAGTGGGACCCGTCATGCGGGAAAGCGACCAAGCTTCGCTCTTGGAAGGATCCCTTCGCCTGATCGCCAAGGATAGAGCGGTAGCTGCTAACGATAGTTATAACTACGACAAGCAGTATTTGTCATACTGGATTACCGCCGCATGGCTCAAGGTGCGTTTGGCTGGTGATCAGAGATCGATGGAGATAGTCCGAGAAGGCAACCTTCTCACTATTACCCTCTTTGCACTGGCTCTGCTCGCGGCAGTGTGGGCTCGAAAAAGGTGGTCAGGAGTGCAGGTCGCGGCTCTTTACGGTGCACTCTTCACGCCTGTTCTTGCCTTCTCAGGAGTGTTCCTCTCTCCCAACATGCTTTCGGCCGCCTTTCTGCTGCTGCTGGCGGTAATGCTGGGGCATGACCATAAGTCATCAGGGCGGGACAAGTCTGCAGGCGCTCAGTCAAGGGTCCGGGTTTGCCTCGTGGGAATACTTGCCTGGGCAGCTACTGCTACGCGCCAGGACGCTCTTTTGCTCATGCCTCTGCTAGCGCTCTTTGCGGCACAGGAGGAATCTGTCCGTGCGACCCTCCGGGACCAGCGAGTACAAGCCATGATTATTGGCACGGTTTTTGCCATTATTCTTGGACTGCTGCTGAGTGAGAAGTTCGCAGCATTACCTACCCCGTTTTTTGTCCTCCCAACTTTCTTTGCCTTTGTCGGAGGAGGCCTGGGAGCGCTTCTTCTCCTGTTAATCAGCTTTGCGATGGGTCTAGCATCCAGAGGATCGCTCTTCCGAGCGCTGATGGCTCTCTCGGTGCTGCTTCCGCTGATTTTTTACGGGTGTGTGCTCTACACGCCTCGCCATCTTTTTTTGCCAGCTCTGGCAATTCTCCTCACTCTCTTTTCCGACCGCGGTCGTGATTGCTGGAATCATCTCGCACAAGGGCGATTGGGCCGGCTGGCAGTTCTCATCACTCTGCTAGGGACTGCATTGCCGTGGGTATTCGGGGTGCGGATGGCCGCTTGGAAACAGGCAACTGTAGTTATCTCTGCTCCGACTTTATATCCTTCGACTGATGGGTTCTGGCCGATGGGCTCCTATGGAGACTTTATTGGCCGACTGGCCGATGGTGCGAAAAATCCTGTTGACCACAATCAGCGAGTTTGGGATGCGTGGAGTAGAATCGCACCTGCAGACCTTCCTCCGGGGAAGGGGGCTGTGCTTAGTAGCGGGCTTGTTTCTTATGGGGCCTTTCACCTTGCACTTTTTGAAAGAGAGAAGGCTTCTTCGGTTCAGGATGCGGATTATGTGCTTTTCGATGAAAGAACCCTCGGGAAGAGGCAGCGCGGGGTGAACGCAACTGAGGGGTCAAACCGTTCTACTCTGCTTTCATTGCTCGGGAGGGGCCACCTCCGGCCAATAGGAGGTGAGCCAGGTGAGCGTGTTTTCCTCTGGACCCGTGAAATGAAACCTGCCCCTGCTCGACGGCCAGACTATGGAGTTAGCATCAAGCTCGCTTTACATGACTACTTTAATGGCAATGATTTTATTGTGCGTCCGTGGGGGAAGGAACGGTGGAAACCCAAAGAGCTGTCAGGTCATCGCGGGGTGGTCGCCGCTCGAGACAGGAGTGCCCTCGAGGGGCTGGCAGGGAGTCTCAACGCTCTAGGGGATCTAAAGGAGCTAGGGAGCTCATACGATCCCGCTACCTGGTGGATGGTCCCGATTTCCGCAAAAGAATGGAACACCTTGGCTGAAGGGCCGGTGCCCGAAATGAAGAATCTCTGGGTAGCATTCGGAGCGTTGCCGAATTTTATGGATGTGAGGAAGTATGCGGGAGCAGGGTCAGGTCGTTGACCACGAGAATTATGGTCGGGAAAATAGTGGGCCTCCATCAGGGATTCTAATGTCAGGGACATCAACAGCATTGATTCGAACTCTGATCTGCAGGTGGCTGGTTTCCCTGCGCGTCAATCACTGGACGAAGAGTGGGTTCTGTCTGGCGGCTCTTCTTTTTCACGGAGCGGTCTTTGATGGTTCGGCCTGGTTTGCGGTTTTACCTGCGGCGATTTGTTTCTGTCTGGTTTCCAGCGCAGTTTATCTGGCAAACGATATTTTCAATCGAAAGGAGGACCGCTGTCACCCTGACAAACGGGATCGACCGATCGCAGCCGGGCATATTGCCGTTCGGGTGGCGTGGGTTGTAGTAATCGTCTTGGTCGGCACCGCACTTGGTCTTTCATTTGTGTTTTACGGCGGAGGCAGTGTGACCCGGGTGTTAATCGGGTATTACCTGCTTTCATGGTTGTATTCCTTCTGCCTTCGAGGCCTTCCTCTAGTTGATGTCCTTGTCATTGGGCTTGGATTTGTTGCCCGGGTTGCAGCTGGGGCGTTCGCTCTTCAGAGTTTTGATTTTACGGCCCATCCCACCGGATGGCTCGTGGGATGCACCTATTTCCTCGCGCTTCTTCTGGGTTTCGGAAAAAGAAAGGGAGAGTGGTTGCTTATGGAGAGCTCGGGCATGGCTCTTGGTTCAACACGCCGGGCTCTTCGGGGATACACCGCCGAACTTCTGAACGTTCTAATTGGGTGTAGTGCGTTATTCGCTGGGTCCATTTATTTGGCCTACTGTCTCAGCAGGTCGGATCGAATGCCCTTCATCCTGACCGCTGTTCCTGCTCTGTGGGGATTGCTGAGCTATCTGAAGCTGGCGTGGGGATCGACCTCCGTGGAGACCCCGGAGTATTTGCTCCTGCGGAGCCGGAGCCTTTTAATTTCTCTGATAGGCTGGTTAGTCTTAGTCGGGTGGTTTACCGCAGTTCGCTGAGACCAAAATCTCTTCTTTTTCAAGGTGCCGAAGTAATGAAAAATCGAACGTTTCAAGAGGGACAGAAGGAGAGCAGATGGCTTTCCTGGTTTGCGTTGATTTGTCTGATGGCAGGGTGGCTCGTTGCCGTCCTCATTGGGGGAGGGCTCGAGCTCCACCGCAGTGCCGTGGCCGTTCCCTTGGTTGGCCTGGCTGCATTTCTAGGGCTGACGGACGCGATTCGATCTGGTCGGGCGATAAGCTTGCCCCTGCTCATTGGGGGGGGGCCTGTGTTTTTGTATTTCGCGGCCAGAGCGTTCTTCTCAGATGTCTGGGACCTTGGTCGCCATGACCTTCACTTACTCAGCATGGCGTGGCTGACTCTAGCAACGGTGTCGACGTGCGCGATTGGTCGTCGTGAGCGGCTCCTTGTGTTTGTTGGGATTGTTGTCGTGCTGGGAATGCAGCTGCTCGCAGGGCTTTACCAATACTTCTTTGATCCGAGCTTCACCTTCTTTCGACACCAGCGTCCCAGCAGCGAGGGTGTGAGCGGGCTTTTCTGGCAGTGGAATAACCTGGCAGGGCTTCTTGCCATCACAATGCCACTGTGTGCCGGTCTCGTGCTCTGCAGGCCTTCGTGGATGCAGAGGGGGCCTCTATTGCTTCTTGTCCTTCTCGGGATCTGGCTTGCATGGTTGACCAAATCCCGTGCTGGTTTCGCGGCTATGACGGGAGGGGTTGGCTGTGTCTTTGCGATCTTGGTTTTCTTGCGGGTAAGAAGTCGGGCTCTGGGCGCATGGGTTATGGGTTGCGTGGCGTTTGCCGCTCTCGGCCTGGTTGTGCTGGCCGTAGTCTCTCTGTCGACGTCAGCTCTGAGCGAGGAGAGAGGTCAGGACTCGGAGGTGGGGAATCTCTTGGGCTCAAGTTCGCGACTAGGACTTGCAGCGGTTGCTTTTGAAATCTGGCAGGAGAAACCTTTGTTCGGTAACGGAAGCCAGAGCTATCGGTATCTTGCAGTCCAGCACTGGGATACGGACATTCCCAGCTGGGTCAATGATCCGGAGCTTGCGCATAGCGAATATCTCCAGGTGCTGTGCGATTATGGGATGGCGGGCCTCATTCTCCTCGTTGGATTCCTGTTGATCGTTGTCTTGGGAGCAGTGGTGAGAATTTCCCGGAATGGCTCAGAGGGGTCCTCTTTCGAGCGAGGTTTGGGAGTAGGTTGTGTTGGGGCCATGGCAGGCGGAATGCTTCATGCCGCATTTGATTTCCAGACACATCTCCTTCCTATTCTAATGCTGGTAGCGCTAGTGACGGGATTACTGTTCCCCTCACCCGGGGTTATCCGTGCAACTTCAGCGAAGCTTATCCACGGAGCGCTTGTGGTTGTCATGATCTCTCTGGGAATGTTTGCCACCGGCAAAGAAACTCTGCACATGGGCCAATGGCTCAAGTGGGAAAAAGAAAGGGCGACGAATTACGAGGTGAGCCTTGCCGAGTTGCCAAGATTACGCCAGCTCGTGGAAAAGAGCCCTCATTACTCCTCTGCAGAATTGTATGGGCGCCTTCAGTTGAGTGTCTATGCACTCACGCCTGATGAGCTTCGCTCTGAGATGAGGGTGTGTCTGGAGGAAGCTCGTTGGGGCTTGGAGGTTGCGCGCAGGCGCCATCCCCTGGATGCCCGCGCTCTGGTTGAGCTTGGACTAGTTTATGATTTACTCGGAAATTTTGATGAAGCGGCCGACGTCCACCGGGAAGCAATCCGGGTCGCTCGACGAAGAGAGCGCAAGTTTGGGGCCTTCGCAGGACTTTCTCATCATCTCGCTCTTCGAGGCAAACAGCACTGGTTTAGTCGCAGGCCTGAGGAAGCTCTCGGCTGTTTTCTGCTCTCAAGGGAATACCTCGAGCTTTCAATTCGTCGGGGGTATCGCTTCAGTCAGCCGCAGGAATTCCGACAGAGACGGGAAATAGTGGGATTCTATATAAAATCATTGCAGGATGGAAAAATCCGGCCTGACTTTCCGGACGATATTCTCAGTCGGTTTCCCAAGCCGGTAGACCCCGAACAAGAGTGATGGCCCAAGGACGCAAAGAAGCGCTTTCAGTACAAGCACTGCAGTTTGCCGATGCCGCACTGGTCTACCTGGCCTTTGTCATCAGTGCCTCAGTCCGGGAGGATCTCCTGAGGACTCTCATAAAATGGGGGATATGGCCCGGAGGGGGTAATCCGGTTGAAGTTGGACTTACGGACCTGATTCCCCTGTTGGTCGTTATTGTGCCCCTTACTCCGGTTGCACTGGGAGCCTTTGGGTTTTACCGCCATCCCTTGCGCAAACGTATCAGGGACTCATTATCCCAGATGTTTAAATCCCTCATTATCGTAGGAGTGGTTGTAGGGGCGTTAGTGGTGTTTCTGAAACTTGGCGACACTCCGAGGCTTACGCTCGGTGTAGCAGTGCCCATCGCGGTGTGTCTTGTGCTGGCACGGGAGGGGATGGTTCGAAGCTTTGTGCTGCATTCCGTGCGAGCAGAAGACGCAAAGGAAGCGGTCATCTATGTGGGATCGAAGGAGGCTATCACAGAGTTTGAGACAAGCCTCTCAGCAGAGGTTCTCGGTCAATACAAGGTGGTGGCTCACTATCACCCCACCGAAAGCAGCCCCGATAATTTCAGCAGGGTGCTAAAGGATGAATCAGTTGCGCGGGCGATCTTTGCTCCCAAGCAGACCGAGTTTGGCGAGCTCGCAGAGCTGATCGAGATTTGTGAACTACAGGGTGTAGAGGCTTGGATTTCAGCAGGATTTCTCCAAGCGCAGGTGGCGCGACCGGATTTTGACAGTATGGGAGGAAACCCAATGCTGGTTTTACGTTCGACCCCGGAGCTGTCATGGGCCCTTTGGATCAAGACGATGGTGGATGTTGTCCTGTCTGCTGTCGTCCTTGCGATTTCTCTCGTCCTGATTTGGTGGTGGGTTGCTCTTGCCATCAAGATAAGTAGCCCCAAGGGTCCAGTCTTCTTCCGACAGAAAAGAGCAGGACGCCATGGAAAGCCTTTTATGATGTGGAAATTTCGGACGATGCATCCGGGTGCTGAATCTCAGCTTGATGCCGTTAAGGAGTCTCAGGGAAATGAAATGTCAGGTCCGGTTTTCAAGCTCGAGAAGGATCCGAGGGTCTTCAGGTTTGGCAGTTTTCTTCGTCGAACCAGTATCGACGAACTGCCCCAGATCCTGAATGTGTTGCGCGGGGAAATGAGTCTCGTGGGTCCGCGCCCCCTTCCTACCTATGAAGTAGAACAGTTCGCCAAATCGGAGCATCGGCGTCGTCTAAGTGTGAAACCGGGAATTACCTGCCTCTGGCAGGTTGAAGGTCGGAACAAGATTACCAACTTTGATGAGTGGGTGAGACTGGACCTTGAATATATCGACAACTGGTCTCTGGGTCTCGACCTCAAGATCCTTCTCCGGACCATTCCTGTAGTGCTTCTGAGGCGGGGGAGCAAGTGATAGGCCAACAAACCTGAATTCTCAGGTCTGAGTGCAGGCTCTGATCGATTCTACTCGCCCTGTGCGCCCGAAACTAATAACCAAAGTGTCCCCACCAACTTCATGAAACTTCTCACCGGGAACGCCCACCCCTCGCTCGCTCAGGGAATCGCTGACCAGATAGGCAGCCCTTTGGCCAAGGCGGAGGTCAGCAGTTTTCCTGATGGAGAAACATACGTGAGGATCGATGAAAATGTTCGAAGGCAGGATGTGTTCCTGATTCAGCCCACTTGCCCGCCGACTAACCAGAACCTCATGGAACTGCTCATAATGGTTGATGCCGTTCGTCGTGCCAGCGCCGAGCGGATAACGGCAGTGATTCCATTTTTCGGTTATGCGCGGCAGGACCGTAAGGATAAGCCCCGCGCCCCAATTACAGCGAAGCTAGTAGCTAATCTGATTGAAGCTGCCGGTGTTGACAGGGTTCTCACCATGGACCTGCATGCCGCCCAGGTGCAGGGTTTCTTCGATATTCCGGTGGACCATCTGTATGCCAAGCCGGTCCTGCTCAAGCATCTGCGTGAACAGCGCAAGAACTATGACCGGGAGCTCACCGTGGTTTCGCCCGATGTGGGAGGGGTCAAGATGGCAAGAAGCTATGCGGATGTCCTTGGGGCGGAACTCGCAATCGTTGCGAAGCAGAGAATTTCTGCAACTGTGGTAGAACCGATGAAGCTCATTGGAGAGGTTGAGGGGCGCGATGCCATCATTGTGGACGATATGACGGAGACGGCTGGAACCCTGTGCGCTGCTGCGGAGACTCTGAAAAGTAACGGAGCAGGGCGGATTTTCGCAGGAGTCTCTCATGCAGTTCTCGGGGATCTTGGATGTGAGCGGATCATGGATTCTGCAATAGATGAGCTGATTACTACAAATTCTACTCCTCCTCCACCCGATGCCTGTCGCACCAAGGTGACTTCTCTGGACATTGCGGGGCATCTCGGAGAGGCGATCCTCAGGATTCACAATGGAAAATCGGTTAGTTCTCTCTTTGACATCGACGGTGGATCCGTGTAGCTAACCGCCCCCCTCCTGAGCGTAAAACGCTTTGTGGGAGAAACAAACCTCGCAGACAAATGGCTAAAACGCACTCACTCAGAGCGGAAGATCGGAAGCGCACCGGCAGTGGTGTGCTTAAGCGCATGCGCCGGGAAGGGTTTATCCCCTCCGTGGTATATGGTGGCGGTTCTGAAAATCGGAATGTCAAAGTGAGCGCCAAGGGGGTTCGTGAAATGTTGGCTGATACTGCGTCTACTAACGTTCTGGTTGACCTCGAACTGGATGGCGGGAGCAGCCAGCTAGCCTTCCTCAAGGACCTCCAGCACGACCCGCTCAGCGGAAAGGTGTTGCATGCTGACTTTATTGCCGTCGACGACAAGACTGAGATCACGGCACAGATACCCGTCTCGCTTGTGGGCGAAGCGGTAGGAGTGAAGCTTGGCGGCCAGCTGGAACAGATGATCTAT
>MDTD01200431.1_pt1 | contig 12153 bp, 16 predicted proteins | sample 811221 | NCBI WGS metagenome assembly MDTD01 (sample SAMN05326646, study PRJNA326480) | marine metagenome | isolation source: seawater | place: Pacific Ocean: South West | collected 2011 | reverse complement strand
GAATATTGGCTCTGAAGAACTAAAGGGAAATGAGATTATAAAAGATACTTATAAAATTTTAAATGAAAAAAAATCTAAAGATTTTAATTTTGCTGGTTACATTGAAGGCAATGAATTAATGAATGGAAAAGTAAATGTAATTGTTTCAGATGGTTTTACAGGAAACGTAGCTTTGAAAACTGCAGAGGGGACAGCAAATTTTATAACCGATGAACTTAAAAAAGCATTAAGTGGAACATTATTAGGAAAATTTTCATCATTATTGAATATCTCAAATTTGAATAAATTTAAAAAAAGATTAGATCCACGTTTATATAATGGGGCAATTTTTATTGGTTTAGATACACCAGTTGTAAAAAGTCATGGTGGAACAGATTTTATTGGTTTTTCAAATTCATTAGATGTTTGTAATAGAATAATTAAAGGTAATCTGATAGATAAGATTAAAGATAATATTTAATAAATGAGAACAAATTTAACTAAAAAAGATTTAGTTAATGCAGTTTACATGCAAATTGGTTTCTCAAAACAAGTATCAGAAAATCTAATTGAGGAGTTTTTTTCATTAATTGTAAAAAATTTAATTAAGGAAAAAAAACTTAAAATATCAAAATTTGGAACTTTTTCTATTAGAGAAAAAAATTCTAGAATAGGACGTAATCCAAAAACAAAGGAAGTAAAAAATATTTCCCAAAGAAGTGTGGTTTTATTTAAAGCATCTAAGGAAATGAAAGATTACATAAATAATTCTTATGATTAAAAGTTCCGAAGCTTATAAAACTATAGGAGAAGTTGCAAAAATTTTAGAATCTAGTTCAAAGAATACAAAATCAATTACAACACACACTATACGTTTTTGGGAAAAAGAATTTAAACAAATTAAGCCTAAAATTTTAAGTGGAAAAAGAAGATATTACGATAACAAAAATATAGAATTATTAAAAAAAGTCCATTTTTTACTTAAAGTTCAGGGTATGACTATTAAAGGTGTCAAAAAAATTTTAAGTAATAGGGAGCCTTTAAAACTTGACGAAAGTTCAAATCATTCTATAAGAACATTAAATTTTAAAAATAAGTTAGAAAAAATTTCTAATATAATAAAAAGTATTAAAAAAAAATAACTCAAATGGCAAAAAAAACACACGTAAAAGTTAGACTGGTTCCTGAAAACAAACCTGATAGTTCTTTTTTTTATTATGTAAAAAAACCAGCAGGCGGAGAAAAAGCGAAAATAAAATTAAAAGCTAAAAAATATAATCCAGTTACAAGAAAACACGAAGTTTTTGTTGAAAAGAAACTTCCACCACACAGCAAATAATTATTTTTTTTTAAAGTTTCTCCTTTCAAAATCAATATATGCAGAAATCATATTCTTCCAAATTTTGTTTGTAATTTTTGGATCTATATTATTTTTTAATGATTTTTTTTTGATATTTTGTAATATATTTTTAATCCTTTTTTCATCAACGATTTGATTTTTCTTTTCTTTTAAAGCTAAAACCTTTTTTACTAAATTTGTCCTTTTTTTTATCAATTTAATTAGAGAATTATCTAATTTATCAAGTTCAAATCTTATTTTAATAAGCTTTTTTCTTTTTAATGGCGACATTTATATATTTGGTTATTTAAAAAATTATTATATTTATCCGAATATGTATAGCGTAAATCCAAAAATTAATAATCAGTTATCATTATGGTTAGTTATAATGTTCTGGATTATTTCAATTATGATTGTGGTAGGCGGTTTAACAAGATTAACCGACTCAGGACTTTCTATTACAAAATGGCAATTATTTTCGGGTTTGCTCCCACCACTAAATAATAATGACTGGATAGTTTATTTTAATCTTTATAAAGAAATTCCGGAATTTAAGTTACAAAACTATGACATGAGTATGAAAGAATTTAAAGTTATTTTTTGGTGGGAATGGGCACATCGCTTTCTTGGACGATTAATCGGAATAGGGTTTTTGATACCTCTTATATATTTTTCTTTTAAAATTAAAATTTCAAGATTAATAAATTTTTATTTAATATTTTTTTTAATTTGTCTTCAAGGTTTTATAGGTTGGTATATGGTAAGTAGTGGTTTGGTTGATAGGGTAGATGTTAGTCATTTTAGACTCTCTGTTCATTTATTAATTGCGTTTTTAATTTTATCTCTAATTTATTGGAATTATCTAAAAATTAACAAAAACTTTAGTATTAGAAATAAAATGCAACCAATTATTCCTTTTATTTTCTTGTTTTTAATTTTTACACAGATAGCTATTGGAGCTTTTGTGTCTGGTATGGATGCTGGTAAAATTTATAATTCATGGCCATTCATGGGGAACAATTACTTTCCTGATGATAATAATATTATAAATTTGTTCAAAATATCAGCATTGAGTGATCCATCCCTAGTTCAATTTATTCATAGAAATTTAGCATATTTGATTGGCTTATTTTATTTATATATATTTTATAGAATCTATAAGAATAAAATGTATGAGTTATATAAATCTGTAAATTTTTTAGGATTTTTTATAATCTTACAAATTATTTTGGGTATATTTACAATATTACATGGTGCACAGATTTTAATTGCATCAATGCACCAGATAAGTTCAATTTTTTTGGTTAGTTCCTCTATTTATTTCTTTTATATAAATACAAAAACTAACTAACTGCTTTCAAAGTTCCTTTTGACGATTTATTAAGGGCCTGATCTAAATCCTCTATTATATCATCTATATGTTCTAAGCCAATACATAATCTAACATAACTTTGAGTGACACCAGACGCAGCTAATTCTTTTTCATTAAGTTGGCTATGTGTTGTACTAGCTGGGTGTATTGCTAAACTTCTAGCATCACCAATATTTGCAACATGATAAAACATTTTTAAGGACTCAATAAATTTTTTTCCTGCTTCCTTACCACCCTTAAGTTCTATTCCTACCATTGGTCCATTGCCACCAACAAGATATTTCTTTGCTCTATCTGATATAGATTTTTCATGTTCAGTTGAATAAATAACCTTAGTAACTTCTTTATGTTTTTTCAAAAAATGAACAACATTTTCAGCATTATCACAATGCTTTTTCATTCTAAGGACAACTGTTTCTAGACCTTGTATTATTGCAAAAGCATTATCTGGAGCTAATGCAGAGCCTAGATCTCTAAGCAAACAAACTCTCGCTCTAACTGCAAAAGGTATATTTGCTCCTGTAAGTTCTGGCACTGCCTTTCCCCAAACAACACCATTATAGCTAGCATCTGGCTCATTAAATAGAGGTTGTCTTTTAGGATCGGCTGTCCAATCAAAATTTCCACTATCAACAATACTTCCTGCTATTGCAGTTCCATGTCCGCCAATATATTTTGTTAACGAGTGAATAACTACAGCCGCACCATGCTCTATAGGATTACAAATAACTGGAGCAGCAGTATTATCCATAATTAGAGGTATATTGTACTTTCTCCCAATATCAGAAACTTCTTTTATTGGAAACACTCTCAAATATGGGTTTGGCAAAGTTTCTCCATAAAAAGCTCTAGTTTTATCATCAATTTTTTTTTCAAAATTTTTTGGATCTTTTGGATCAGCATATCTAATTTCTATTCCAAGTTTACTTAATGTATGAGTGAATAGAGAGACAGTTCCACCATATAAATCTGTCGAGCTTACTATATTGTCTCCAGCCTGAGCTACATTTAGCACAGAGAAAGCAGAGGCGGTTTGTCCTGAAGATACAGTCAAACAAGCAAGACCTCCCTCTAAAGCTGCTACTCTTTTTTCAAGAACATCATTAGTTGGGTTCATGATTCTTGTATAAATATTACCAAACTCTTTTAATGCAAAAAGATTAGCTGCATGTTCAGTACTTTTAAATTGATAGGAAGTAGTTCTATAAATTGGAACTGCTACCGCGTTTGTCGCTGGATCACTTCTATAGTCACCCCCGTGGATAGCTATAGTTTCTAGGTTTTTTCTTTTTTTAGTCATCTTACTCCTTTTTTAGTACTTAAGCTTTATGCAAGGCGTACAATATAGTTCAAATGCCTACCGATTTTAATGAAGTTCCTCTTTAGCTGTTATGCCCGCAATAGGATCAAATCGGCACTCTATTTATAGCAAATTGCTATAATAAAACAATATAAATATAAATTTGACTTTAAAATTATTAATAGTATTAATCCTGGCACAATGACAAAATTTACAAAAAAAGACCAAATATCATCATCATGGTATGAAATTGATGCAAAAAATGCAGTTGTAGGAAGATTAGCAACAATAATTTCAAAAATTATTAGAGGAAAAAATAAAACAACTTACACCCCTCATATGGATGATGGAGATTTTGTTGTGGTTAAAAATATAGAATTGATAAAATTTACTGGTAAAAAATTTCAAAATAAAAAATATTATAAACATACTGGTCATCCTGGTGGTATAAAAGAGATAACTCCTGAAAAACTTCATGAAAAAAAACCAAGCCAAGCATTAAAATTAGCTGTCAAAAGAATGTTACCAGGAGGTGTATTAGGAAGAAAACAGCTTACAAAATTAAAGATTTATGCAGGAAACGAACATCCTCACAGCTCACAAAATCCCAAGATAATTGAATTAGGACAAATTAATAGCAAAAATATTATAAGAAATTAGTATGGAAAACATTCAAGATAATATTAAATCACAAAAAGTAAAATTAGATTTTAAAGATAGCAAATATGCTACTGGAAAAAGAAAAACCTCTATAGCTAAAGTTTGGTTAAAAAAAGGGACTGGAAAAATATATGTTAATGGAAAATTATATAGTGATTATTTTTCAAATGATAATCACAAAATGCAAATAGTAAGACCTTTTGAATTAATCAACCAGCCAACAGATTATGATGTTAGATGCAGTGTTAAAGGCGGTGGTCCAACAGGTCAAGCAGGAGCTATGGTACACGGTATTTCAAAAGCTTTAGTCTTATTTGATGAAAATCTTAAAACGACTCTTAAATCAGAAAAACTTACCACAAGAGATTCCAGGTCAGTTGAAAGAAAAAAACCTGGCAGAAAAAAAGCAAGAAGAAGCTTTCAATTTTCTAAAAGATAATTTTCTTTTAAATTTAAACTGTTATAATAAAAAATGCACAAGCTTAATGTATTAATCGCAGGTTCAACCGGCTATATTGGCATCCAGCTAATTAAGTTATTGTTAAAACATAAATACGTAAAAATTAAATATCTTTGTGGTAACAATTCAATTGGAAAAAAAATTTCTTACTATGAAAAATCATTTAGAAATAAAAAATTACCAAAAATCGTAAAATTTGATAAAAAACTTTTAAATGAAGTCGATGTGGTCTTTACGGCATTGCCAAATGGTGAAGCTCAAATTATTTCTAATTACCTTAAAAAAAATAATACATTAATCGATTTAGCGGCAGATTTTAGATTAAAAAAAAGTTCAGATTTTTTAAAATGGTATAAACAAAAACATAAAGCTATTAAAAATATAAAACATAGTATTTACTCTTTGCCTGAAATTACTAAAAAAAAAGTACAAAAATATAAAATTATTTCATGTCCAGGTTGTTATCCAACCTCTATATTATTGCCATTAATTCCTTTAGTAGAAAAAAAATTAGTAAAATTAGATAATATTATTATTGATTCAAAATCTGGTTACTCTGGAGCTGGTAGAGGTGTTCATAAAAAATACAAAAAAGATAACCTATATGAGTCTCTTAGTGCTTATGGTATTGCAAATCATAGACATAATCCTGAAATTGAAGAAGCTTTAAATGAGTTTTCTAAAAAAAAGATTAAAATTAATTTTACCCCACATTTAGCGCCTATGTTCAGAGGGATTTTAAGCACAATTTATATTGATGTAAATAAAAACGTAAGTTTTTTAAAAATTATTAAAACTTTAACAAGATATTATTCGAAGCATACTTTTATTAAAGTATATCAAAATGAGAAACTATTGAGCACTAATAACGTTATAAATACTAATAATTGTTTTATCTCTATAAATAAATCTAGAAAAAAAAGAAAGTTAATCATATTATCAGCTATTGATAATCTAATTAAAGGCGGTGCAGGTCAAGCTGTTCAAAATTTGAACTTAAAATTTAATTTTCCAACTACATCAGGATTAAGATGAGTAAAGTCTTTAAATTCATATTTATATTGATAATGCTTAGCAATTGTTCATATAATCAAAATTCAAAATCTCAGTCAAAAAATGAAAAATCAGAAAATTTAATGTCTCTTTCTTTTTCAGAATATAAAATCTTTATAGATCATTACGTAAAAAAGAGTAAATATCCAGATATTAACCAATGAATAAAAATGTTAACATAGCAATAGTTGGATTAGGGCAGGTAGGCATCTACTTGTATAATGAAATAAATTCAAAAAAAAAGGACATAGAGAAAAAATCTGGAAGAAAAGTTAAGATTATAGCTATCTCAGCAAAGAATAAAAATAAAAAAAGAAGATTTTCAATTTCAAAAAAAATTTTTTATAAGAATCCTCTTCAAATCTTTGATAAGGAAAAAGTTGATGTATTATTTGAATGTATAGGTTTATCAGATGGAATCTCAAAAAAAATTGTTGAAAAAGCTTTAAAAAAAAAGATACATGTCATAACCCCAAACAAGGCTCTTTTAGCAAAACATGGTGATTATCTATCTAAACTAGCTGAAAAAAATAAAGTAAATTTAGAATTTGAGGCTGCTGTTGCTGGTGGTATTCCAGTTATCAGAACTATCAAAGAGGGTTTGGCAACGAACAAAATAAATAAGATTTATGGTATTCTTAACGGTACAACTAATTATATTCTGTCAGAAATGGAGAACACCAATGAACCATTTAAAAAAGTTTTAGTTAAAGCTCAAAAATTGGGTTATGCGGAACCAGGGAATCCAAAATTAGACTTAAATGGATTTGATGCTTTTGCTAAAGTGAGAATACTTTCAGCTTTAGCTTTTAATAACAAAATTGCAAAAAATAATTGCATCATGGAAGGTATTGAAAATATTGAATTAAAAGATATCAAACTTGCAAGTCAACTTAACTTAAGAATAAAATTATTAGGGATCTCTGAAATAATAAATAATAAATTATTTGAAACTGTTCATCCCTGTTTAGTGAGTAAAAATACGTATATTGGTAACGTAAATGGGGTTATGAATGCCGTAATACTTAGAGGAAAGCCGATCGGAGAAAGTGTATTACAAGGCGAAGGAGCGGGTCCTGGTCCAACTTCATCTTCACTATTGTCTGATTTACTATCTATTTTAAGAGGTGATATTAAATATCCTTTTGGTATTAGTTCAAAAAAAAGAAAATCTGTAAAAATTTTTGATAAAGATCAATATTCAAATTCTTTATATTTACGATTTGAAGTTAAAGATAAACAAGGAGTATTATCCTCAATAACAAATAGACTGGCCAAATATAAGATATCTGTAAAAAGAATAATTCAAACGCCAGAGAAAAAGATTAAGAGTGCTACTATTATAATTGTAACACATAAAACTAGTGAAATTAATGCAAGAAAATGCTTATCAGTTTTTAAAAGAAATAAAAATATTTTAAAAAAACCAATTTTAATAAGATTATATAATTAATGGAATTTTCAATAATTATTCCTACAATAAATAATTTGAAATACTTAAAATTGGTAATTAAATCTTTAATTAAAAATTCAAAATTTGAACATGAAATCATTGTACACCTAAATGGAGATGATTCTGATACTTTAGATTATCTTAAAAAATTTAAGATTAAATATACTACTACAAAGACTAATGTTGGACTTTGCAGTGGTGTCAATTTAGCTACAAAAATTTCAAATAAGGACTATATTGTGTATGCTCACGATGATATGTACTTTTTACCTGGCTGGGATTTGGAATTAAAAAAAAATATTGATGAAATAGGTCATAATAAATTTTATCTTTCTTGTTCTCATATTTCTTCTCATATTCCAAATAAAAGTAAATTAAATCATATATTTTACGATTGTGGAGATAATATAGAAAACTTTAATGAGGAAAAATTGCTTAAGAACTTTAATGACCTGGAATTTTATGATTTACAAGGTAGTCATTGGGCTCCACATATAGTTCATAAAGAGCTATGGGTAAAAGTTGGTGGTTTTAGTGAAGAATTTGATCCAGGCTTTGGTTCTGATCCTGACCTTAATATGAAGTTATGGATGGAGGGGGTGAGAATTTTTAAAGGTGTAAATAAATCAAGAGTTTATCATTTTGGGTCATTAACGACTAGAAAAAATTTGAATATTAAGAGAAATGATGCAAACAAAACTTTTTTATTAAAATGGAAAATTTCAATTAATTATTTTGTCAAATATTATTTAAAAAGGGGAGGTGTCTACAAAAGTCCTTTAAATGATTTCACTTTTTCCTTAAATAGCTTATTAGATTTAATTCTTTGCAAAATAAAATATATGTATCTAGTAATAAAAAATTAAAATGATTAAATTTTTTGATTTATATAAACAAGACAAATCTGATCACACTAAGATAGTTTTAGAATTTAAGAAAATTCTTAATAAAACAAACTATATATTAGGTGATGATGTTTCAACTTTTGAGAAGAATTTTGCTAAGTTTGTTGGAAGTAGGTATGCTATAGGATGTGCAAATGGAACTGATGCTTTAACGATTGCTTTAAAATCATTAAACTTACCCAAAAATGCTGAAGTAATTATTCCAGCTATGACTTATTGCTCAACTGCTTTTTCAGTTATAAACTGTGGATTAAAACCTGTACTCGTTGATATTGATAAATACTCATCTTCTATAGATGTTAAAAAAATAGAAAAAAAAATATCATCTAAAACAAAAGTAATAATGCCAGTTCATCTTTATGGATCTTCTGTTAATTTAAGTTCAATAAAAAAGATAATAAAGAAACAAAAACAAAAAATCTTTTTAGTAGATGATTGTTCTCAAGCTCATGGTGCTTTAGATGATAGCGATAATAAAAAAAGAAGAATAGGATCAACGTCAGATATTTCATGTTTTAGTTTGTATCCAGGAAAAAATTTAGGAGCTTATGGCGATGCTGGAGTAATAACTACAAATTATAAAAAGTTTTATTTATTGATAAAAAAATTAAGGAATCTTGGGTCTGAAAAAAAATTTATACATGAAAATGTTGGGTTTAATAGTAGGCTAGATACAATTCAGGCTTCGATATTAAATATTAAATTAAAAAAATTAACAAAATTAAATTTGAAAAGAAAAAAAATAGCAAAAGAATATAATGAAAAAATTAAGAACAAAAATGTAATTAAAATATCATACTCAAAAAATTCAGTTTATCATCAATATGTGATTATGGTAAAGAATAGAAAAAAATTTGTTAATTTTTTAAAAAAAAACAAAATAGGATATGGATTTCATTACCCTTATTCTATTAATCAACTTAAAGTTTTTAAAAACAAATTTAAAAATGATCAATATAAGAATTCTAATAGATTAGCAAAACAAGGTATAAGTTTACCTATTGATCCAAATCTCACCACAAATCAAGTTAATTACATTATAAAAAAGATAAACTCCTTTGATAATAAATGAATGGAAAAATTATAGTAAGAATTGCAGAAGGATTGGGAAATCAATTTTTTATGTATGCTAATAGCTTAGCGTTATCAAAAAAAATAAACTATGATTTATTTATTGATGACGAAAGTGGTTATTTTCAAAAAAAAAATATTCGATCATACCAATTAGATAATTTTAATATAGAAACACCTATTTGTGAAAAAAGATATAAATTCAACAATCAATTAAAAAATTTAAAAAGAAAATTTCTAATCAAAACTGAATTTTTCAAAAAAAAAAGAACTTTTTTATTAGAAAAAAAAGATAAATTTAAAAAAACTTCTTTTAATAATCATGATTTGGGATCTTTGTCAAAATTCCTATTCATAGAAGGTCATTATGAATCCGAAAAGTATTTTATAAATGAAAGAAAAATATTACAGGATAGATTTACACTTAAACATCAAAATATTTATAAAAATAACGAATTTTACTCTCTTATAAAAGATAATAATAATGTAGTTTCAATTTGTATTAGACAAAATAGATTTTCAGAGAGAATTTCTAATCGCAATAATATTTTTCAAAAAAAAAAATCTGATCAATTAACTCAAGATACCATAAATTATATTAAAAGAGCTGTAGATTTTATTGATCAAAAAAAACCTAATGTTCAATATTTTATTTGGAGTAATGATTTTTCAAATTTAAGAGAATATTTTCCTGTAAATAAATTTACTTTTGTTGACATTAAAGAAAAAAAAACTTTAAGTGATTTTTTTTTATTGTTAAACTGTAAACATTTTATTGTTGGTCCTACATCTTTTCATTGGTGGCCTGCCTGGCTAAATTCAAAAAAAGACTCATTTATCTTACGACCAAAAAATATTAATATTTCCAATAATGTAAACTTTTGGCCAGATGATTGGTTAGCGATATGAGTGATTTAATTGAAATTGGTAAAAAATATCCTTCTAGTAAAAATAGATTTGGTTTTATTAAAATTTATGAAAAATATTTCAATGAAATTAAAAATGATAAACTTAATATTTTAGAAATTGGAATCGATAAAGGTGATAGTTTAAGAATATGGAGAGATTATTTTCCTAACGCAAATATTTGTGGTCTCGATATCGAAAAAAAAAATTTTGAGATAAAAAATGTTGAACTTTTCTTCGGAAACCAAACAGATAACGTTTTTTTACAAAGTATAATAGATAAGTATAAAATGTTTGACATAATTATTGATGATGGTAGTCATATTTCGAGTCATATAATCTCTAGTTTTAATTATCTTTATCCTTTTTTAAATGATAATGGTTTTTATGTTGTCGAAGATCTTCAAACATCTTATATTCCAAGATATGGTGGGAGTAGATTAAGATTGAATAAATTTAATACTTCAATGAATTTTTTCAAGAGGTTGGCCGATTGTATTAATTACGAACAAAATGACAAACCCTTTTTCAGTAAAAATAGATTTGATGGACTGGTAAAATCAATTCACTTTTATCAAAACATTATTTTTATAAAGAAAGCAAAATCAGAAAATTTCTATCATCCAATAAAAAAAGAAACTTCATTTTTAAATTATTTAAAAAAATTATTTTCTAAAATTTTTTATTAAATTTTTATTTTATTTAAAGCATTATTCTTAAATAGATTTGCTTCTTGAATATATCTTCGTACCATTTGAGTTGTTTTATGACCTGTCATTGCCATTATGTTTCTCTCTTCTGCTCCAAATTCGGCAGCTGTAGTTGCAAATCCTGATCTTAAACTATGTCCTGCATATCTAGCTGAATCTAAGCCAGCTTTTTCTGCATACTTTTTTAGAATTAGAGCAACTGATTTATCTGATATTTCAAAAACTTTACCTTCATTTTTAACTGCAAATTTTTCCCTAAAATAATCTTTAAGAGCTACAACTGGACAGAATTCTTTATTTTCAAAATAGGGGATTGCCTTGACACTTCCTTCTCCAGATTGATCTGTTTTTGATCTTTTAATAAGAATTTTTACACCTTCAGTAACAAATTCAACGTCCTCATAATCTATATTTACAAGTTCAGATCTTCTAAATCCACCGGCAAAACCAATTAAGATTAGAGCTTTATCCCTACTTTTTTCTTGATCTATTGCTTTAATAATTAATTTTAACTCATTGATTAATATAGGTTTTTTTGCTATCTGTCTTGAACCTAAAGTTCTTTTAATACCATGTAAATTTTCCATTATAATTGGGTGTTTGGTATCTAGATAATGCCCTTTTAATTTATGTAAGACGCTTATTGATGCTATTCTTCTTTTTAATGTGCTAAATTTTGATGATTTCGAGAGATGGGTGATATATAGAGCTATGATTTTTGGCTGTGTTGGCATTGAAGAAAGACCATTTTTTACACAGAATGCTGAAAAGTCCCTGTAATCAGATTGATAAGCCCTTAAAGTATTATTGGCTTTTGAATTCCTCAGATTTTTTAGAGTTTCAAGTTCTAAGCTTTTTACATCAGTTATTATATTATTCATATATATTTCCGATAACCATTAATTATCGGAAGTTATATAATAGGTGATTTTTAATGTCAATAGT
>MDTD01095685.1_pt1 | contig 12153 bp, 7 predicted proteins | sample 811221 | NCBI WGS metagenome assembly MDTD01 (sample SAMN05326646, study PRJNA326480) | marine metagenome | isolation source: seawater | place: Pacific Ocean: South West | collected 2011 | reverse complement strand
GTTTCTGGATTCAGTATTGCCGCCTCTGCTGGTCGTGATGCTGGCTGTTCCCGCTGCGGCAGCCTTTGGGGCTGTCTGGGGGGTGATCCCAGGCTGGCTTCAGGCCAAGCGCGGCAGTCATATCGTGATCACGACTATTATGTTTAACTTCATTGCCTCATCTATCATGGTCTGGCTTCTGGCAGGTATGTTGATGGCCCCTGGCCAGATGTCACCGGAAACAAGAAGCTTTGCAGACGGCATCAATCTGCCCCTGGTTTATGAGGTGCTGCAGATGGCTGGATTTTCAGTATCGCGCTCTCCTCTAAATCTATCGTTTGTGATTGCGCTACTGGCCTGTTTTGGGGTCTGGTATCTGATCTGGCGGACTAAGCTGGGCTATATTATCAGGGCAACAGGCCACAGCGAGCGGGCAACCATATATGCAGGCCATAATCCGGCAAAGATTATCATGATCGCGATGGCTATCTCTGGCGCGCTTGCCGGCATGATGTCGCTGAACGAAATTCTGGGCGTGCAGCAACGTGTAATTTTGAATTTCACATCAGGATATGGGTTTACGGGCATTGCGGTGGCATTGATGGGCCGTAATCATCCCATTGGGATCGTGCTGGCCAGTCTGCTGTTCGGGGCTTTATATCAGGGCGGGGCAGAACTTGATTTTGAATTCCAAACCATAACGCGTGAAATGGTCCTGATGATCCAGGGCCTCATTATTCTGTTTTCAGGAGCACTTGCTTATCTGTTCATGCCTGCCGTTGTCCGGGTCTACAGCAGTCTGCGCAAACCAACAGGGAGCAGACAATGACTGACCTCTGGCTACAATTTGTCCTGACGATTGATGCAACCCTGCGGGTTGCCGCACCGCTTATTCTGTGTGCGATGGCCGGCCTGTTTTCAGAACGCTCAGGTATCATTGATATTTCCCTTGAAGGCAAGATGCTGATGTCGGCTTTTGCGGCCGCCAGCATGGCCGCTTTGACAGGTTCGCCTCTGCTTGGTCTTGCCGGCGGCATCCTTGTCTCTGTTGCGTTGAGCTTAATTCATGGCTTTGCTTGTATTACTCATAAAGGCAACCAAGTTATTTCCGGGCTGGCCATCAATATTCTGGCATCAGGCCTCACAGTGACATTGGGCATAGCCTTATTTGCGCAGGGTGGGCAGACACCGTTTCTGAATAAATCTGAGCGCTTCACGGATATTGTACTGCCTTTTGCCGAACAAGCTGAGCATGTTCCCGTGCTGGGGACAATTTATAAGGAGATCATTTCTGGTCATAATCTTCTGGTCTGGGTCGCTTTGTTCTCCGTGATTGTCACAAGCTATTTGGTATTCAGAACCACATTTGGCTTGCGCCTGCGGGCGGTTGGCGAAAAACCGGAAGCTGTTGACAGTGCAGGGGTCAGCGTTTCTGGGCTGCGGTATCAGGCTGTTATTGTTGCAGGTATTTTATGTGGGATTGCCGGCACCTATCTGTCAACAGCGCATGGCGCAGGCTTTATCCGTGAGATGGCTGCAGGCAAAGGCTATATTGCGCTTGCGGCGCTAATTTTTGGGAAATGGCGCCCTGTGCCTGCTCTACTGGCTTGTCTTATGTTTGGCTTTATGGATGCGCTGGCGGCAAGACTGCAAGGTGTGGAAATACCTGTGATCGGTCAGATATCAACAGACTTGATTCTTGTTCTACCGTATCTTTTGACGGTGATTTTGTTGGCGGGTTTTATTGGCAAGGCCTCACCACCACGGTCAATCGGGGTGCCTTATATCAAAGAAAGATAATCTATGTGTGACAAATTGATAAAAGCAGCAATTGCTGCGATGGAAAAGGCCTATGCCCCATACAGCGGTTTTGCTGTCGGGGCCGCGATATTGGATGAAAAGGGAAAAATCCACAGCGGTGCTAATATTGAAAATGCTGCTTATCCTCAAGGCTGCTGTGCTGAGGCTAGTGCCATTTCAGTGCTGATTATGGCAGGTGGACGTCAGATCCGGAAAATTGCTGTGGCAGGTAGAGGTGAGTTGTTATGTACACCCTGCGGGGGCTGTCGCCAAAAAATTCGTGAATTTGGCACAGCAAGTACACAGATTATGATTTGTGATGAGGCAGGCTTACGCCAGACTTTTACCCTTGATGCACTTCTGCCTTATAGTTTTGGGCCAGATAATTTAGATAAGTCATCTGAATAGACCACCTTTTAACCATTTATGCTAGAAACCAGCAGGCCTGCGGGAACGGCCTAAACTGTGTTATAAATCCTGTCACCTGCGTCGCCTAGGCCAGGCAGAATATAGCAGTTTTTGTCCAGCTGTCGGTCAAGGGCGGAAGTGATTATCGGTATATCCGGATGCGCATTCTGAAAGGCGGAGACGCCTTCTGGGGCTGCAATCAGACAGACAAAGACAAGGCCGTTACAGCCTTTTTTCTTCATACGATCAGCAGCCATGATGGCGGAGCCGCCGGTTGCGAGCATTGGGTCAGCAATGATAACCTGCCGCTGATCAATTTTTTCTGGAAGTTTTTCATAGTAGTAGACAGGCCTGTGCGTTTCCGTGTCACGCTGCACACCCAAATGACCGATGGCCGCTTCTGGCAGGATTGCTGACAGTGCGTCAACCAACCCGTTTCCTGCTCGTAAAATAGATAAAAAGCAGGGAACAGGGTTTTGCAGATAGTGCCCGGTCGTCATTTCAAGCGGAGTGGGTACATCACGCGCATCATAGCGCAGATGGGCAAATACATGAAAGCTCATCAGTCCGGCGATTTCATGTAAAGTCCGCCGAAATTGCTGTGGTGGTGTGCGTTGATCGCGTAATGTTGTCATCTTTATCCCAACCAAAGGATGGTCTAGAACGGTGAACATCTGCGCTGATTCCGCTTGCTGTGACATAATTACTTTCCCACTCTGCTTTATTAGCTGCTGAAGGTGAAACGATAAGATGTTTTGAACCTGATTTCAATTCTGTCTTTGCCTGAGGAGCATAACCTGTTTTAGCTGGACTTTTTGGGCCAGTTGATTTAGCCAAGGCCAGACCCTCTGTATTCAAATTTCAACATTGAAACGATTATCGTGGCTAAGCTCTATTTTTCTTATTCAGCAATGAATGCTGGCAAATCAACGATTCTTTTGCAGGCGTCCCATAATTACCGCGAGCGAGGGATGAAGACGTTACTGCTGACTGCTGCCTTTGATGACAGGGCAGGCAAAGGTCGGATTGGATCACGCATTGGTCTAGGTGCAGATGCGCTGACCTTTGCATCTGATACAGATATTGAACAGTTAACGAGGCGTGAGCATGAACAACAGGCGTTGGACTGCCTGCTGGTTGATGAAGCACAATTTCTGTCTGTTGATCAGGTGTGGCAGTTGAGCGGTGTTGTTGACCAGCTCAATATTCCCGTTATGTGTTATGGTTTGCGCACAGATTTCAGAGGTCAGCTTTTCCCCGGTTCAGCTGTTCTATTGGCCGTGGCAGATACTTTGCGAGAAATCAGAACCATTTGCCATTGTGGGAGGAAGGCGACCATGGTGACTCGCCTGACAGAGACAGGCGAGACGATAACTGATGGTGCTCAGATTGAAATCGGGGGCAATGATAAATATGTTTCTTTATGCCGGGCACACTGGAAAGAAATGACAGGATTACACAAATGACCAGCAAACTCGATTTGAAAGCAGATAATACTGCCCTTCTAGTCATTGATGTTCAGAATGATTTTTGCCCAGGTGGCCAGCTGGCTGTCCAGGATGGTGATCAGGTGGTGGCGCCGATTAACCTGATGATCGCCTCTGCTGCTCATATAGTGGCAACACAAGACTGGCATCCTGATGGGCATGCTAGCTTTGCAACAAGTCATGCAGGTCGAAGACCCTTTGATGCAATAGAGTTCAGCTATGGAATACAGACCTTGTGGCCTGATCATTGTGTTCAGGGCAGTGCCGGTGCTGCCTTTCATCCCGAGTTGCAGATTAATGCGGCCAATATGATTATACGCAAGGGATTTCGTTCGGCCATCGACAGCTATTCAGCGTTTTTTGAAAATGACCAGACCACAGTTACAGGCCTGCATGGTTATCTTCAGAACAGATCTGTTGGGCAGCTTGTCCTGGCAGGCCTGGCAACAGATTACTGTGTGGCCTACTCAGCTCTAGATGCGGCGAGGCTCGGTTATGATGTTCATGTTGTTCTTCCTGCCTGCCGGGCCATTGATCTTGACGGTTCAATGACAGCTGCTGCACAGCAGATGCGCGCGGCGGGCATCACACTTTGTGAAACGCTCCTGTAACAGATAGGCCGTCAACTTTGCCTGCTCTTTTTATTTCAATGTCTAAGTGACAGTTAGGGATTTATTCGGATGTCTGAAGAATTGCGGAATATTGCAATCATTGCCCATGTTGACCATGGCAAGACAACATTGATTGATTCAATCTTGCGCCAAAGCGGCATGTTCCGTGATAACCAAAAGGTTCAAGAACGGCTGCTGGATTCAAGTGATCTGGAGAAGGAGCGGGGCATTACCATTCTGGCAAAGCCAACTTCTGTCTTATGGGATGGGGTGCGTATTAACATTATTGATACGCCTGGCCATGCTGATTTTGGCGGCGAAGTTGAGCGGGTTTTGCATATGGCGGACGGCGTTATTCTTCTGACAGATGCAGCAGAAGGGCCAATGCCACAAACGAAATTTGTTCTTGGCAAAGCGCTGGCGCTAGGGCTTCGGCCAATCGTTATTGTAAATAAAATTGACAAGCCAGATGCTCGCCCTGATGAGGTGATTAACGAGGTATTTGACCTATTTGTCTCTTTGGATGCAAATGAAGAACAGCTCGATTTTCCGATCCTTTACGCATCTGGGCGTGATGGCTGGTGTGTTGACCAGCTTGACGATGAACGCGTTTCTCTGCGCCCATTAATGCAGAAAGTACTGGCACATGTTCCTGCACCAGAAGGTGATCCTGCAGCGCCATTTGCGATGCTAGCGACGCTGCTTGACTCAGATCAGTTTCTGGGCAGATGCCTGACTGGACGGGTGATGCAGGGGACAGCATCTGTAAATGAAGCGGTGCGCGCCTTGAGTTTGAATGGTGAGGTGACAGAAACAGGGCGTCTGACAAAGCTGTTGCGTTTTGAAGGGGCGGGGCGTGTGCCAGCAGAGTCTGTGAAAGCAGGAGACATTGTCTGTATTGCTGGACTAGCAAAGGCATCTGTTGCCGATACGATTGCGAGCCCCTCTGTCACCACACCCATGCCCTCCACACCAATTGATCCTCCTACAATGGCTGTGACTATCACGGTAAATGACAGTCCCTTTGCAGGCACCGAAGGCAAGAAAGTCACATCAACAATGATTAGGGAGCGTTTGTTGGCTGAAGCAGAGGTTAATGTTGCGATTACATTTTCAGAAAGTGACAACAAGGACAGTTTTGAAATTGGTGGCCGGGGCGAGCTGCAGCTTGGTGTACTGATTGAGACAATGCGCCGTGAAGGCTTTGAGTTAACTGTATCGCGTCCGCGTGTTTTATTTAAGATAATAGGCGAGAAGAGGTGCGAGCCGATAGAAGAAGTCACTATCGATGTAGATGCCAATTATGCCAGCCCGGTAATTGATGCGCTGAACCAGCGCAAGGCAGAGATGCTGGATATGCGCACGTCAGCAGCAGGCAAGACACGTCTGCTGTTTCTTGCCCCGTCCCGCGGCTTGATCGGGTTTCAGGGAAAATTTCTGACAGAAACGCGCGGTACAGGTGTTCTGAACAGGGTGTTTCATAGCTATACCCCTTATAAGGGGGATATCACAGGACGGCGAAATGGCGCGCTGATCTCAACTGAAGCTGGTCAGGCTGTTGCTTATGCGCTGTTCAATCTACAGGACAGAGGCGTTATGTTTGTCAACCCGCAGGACAGGGTTTATGTGGGTATGGTTGTTGGCGAGCATAATCGGGGTAATGATCTGGGCGTCAATGTTCTAAAAGGAAAGAAGCTTACAAATGTGCGTGCTTCAGGCTCTGATGATGCCATCCTTCTTGTACCCCCACGGCGCCTGACACTTGAAGATATGATGGCCTATATAAACCCAGACGAGCTTGTTGAAGTCACTCCAGTTTCGCTTCGCTTACGTAAACGTTATCTTAATCCGCATGAGCGCAAACGGGCAGCCCGAGCTGGCCAAAATATATAGACCATAGTTTTCATAATCTGTCTCCTATGTTTAAAATCAGGCGGCTCAGTAATAGTTCTGTTCGCTCCCGCAGGCCACAGCTATGGGGACAGAATGGGCTTGTGGGTGTAATCCTGAAAGTGTGGAGATTGTGGCACGTAATTTCAATGTGGTTCTGCTGCTGATTGTTAGTGCTGGTGCATGAACCTATCAAATGTGACGGGTAGATTTGAGTTGGTAGGCAGCTGTTTATGCCCAGACCGAATGACCTAAAATTAGGCTTAACTAATAACAAGGCAAAGAAAGAGACGCAAAAAAACGTAAATTTGAGCACAATTGTTTACGTTAAAATTCGTTTGATTGGCTAGAGTTGACTGCAGCCGATATAATTCTGCAAAACACAAGATTGAGCTAATTGCTGAGCTGTAGAAATATCCTGTGGCACCATTTGCTTAGCAATATGATCTCGATAGTCACGTGCAGCACTATTGCCCTGCGAAGCAGCTATGTTGAACCACATATGAGCTTGAATATAGTTTTGTATGGAGCTTTCTCCTCTAACGAAAACCACGCCTAGATTTACCTGCGATTGAATATGCCCATTTTCAGCGGCAGCTAGGTATAATGATGCTGCTTTTTCATGGCTTTTGGATACGCCGCGGCCAGCTTCATACATCATGCCTAAAGCATACTGTGCGTTCGTATTTCCCCTGTCTGAGGCTTGTTGATACCAGAATGCGGCTTTTGACATGTCGGTAGGAACGCCTAAACCATTTTCAAGTAACAGGGCTAGATTATATTGGGATGGAATATGCCCCTGTTTTGCAGAGAGTTCGTAGAATTTTGCTGCACGAGCAGGCTCTTGAATGCCAGCTTGTCCTTTTTCATAAAATATTGCAGTTCTATACTGGGAAAGCACATGACCCTGAAGTGCAGCTTGTTCATAAAAATAAGCTGCCTCCTTTATATCCTGCTTGATAAGGTTGCCCCGATGCAGCATTTCCGCCAACGTAAATTGAGCTAGCATATGCCCACTATTTGCTGCCTCTCTGAAGTTTAAGACTGCATCTTCAAGGTCTACTTTACCGCCTTCTCCCAGCATGCGCATCTGGCCCAAAACAAATTGTGCTTCTCTATCCTGCTGTTTAATTGCAAGATTCAGGAAAGAAATTGCTTTTTCATAATTCTGGCTCAGAGATTTGCCGTTTCGGTAAGCTTTACCAAGGGCGCGTTGGGCACGGACATCACCCTGACGAGAAGCTATGAGGAATAGGCGTTCCATTTCCTGAACATTGGGAGCCATTCCAAGGCCTTCCCTTGCTAAAACGCCTAGTCTCCAGTTTGCATCTAGATAGAGTTTTTCAGCTGGAAGTTGATAGTAGCGGACAGCTAATTTGTGATTCTGGGCTGTGCCTCTGCCAGCATCATAAAGTCTGGCAAGAAAGTAATGAGCCCCAACATGCCCTTGATTTGCGGCTGCTTCATAAAAAGGCAATGCATCCGCAGCAGTTTTATTCTTAATTGCACCGCTGTTGTATATTTGGGCTAGCCGAAATTGAGCTTCCTCTACTTCTTGCATGGCGGCCATAATCAGATAATCTGCCGCCCGATGCTTATCTGCAGGAATGACACTGCCTTCATCATAATAGATGCCCAAAACGAGCTGGGATCTTGCATCCCCCTGTTGCGCAGCTTTGTCAAAAAGTATGATGGCTTCGTCAATATCAGTCTTTGATGCTCCCTTATCGCTGATAATTTTAGCTAGCTGATATTGTGCTTCCATAATATTGGCGTTTGCTGCTAGCCGGTAATAGCTGACAGCTTTGGCAATATCGATTTCGGTGCCTCTGCCTGCGCGCAGCATGTCGCCAAGATAGCGGGCGGCTTGTTTGTGTCCCTGATCAGCTGCCATGCGCAGCCAGATAAGGCTAGCTTTGTCCTGTGGGGCTACTCCTCTGCCATCCAAATAGCCCCTGCCAATTCGATATTGAGATTCTATATGATTCTGCTCAGCTGCATTCTCATACCAGAACATCGCTTCAGCAAGATTGGAAACGAGCCCTGTTCCTGACTCATAGGCCATGCCTACTTCAAATTGCGAGTTAGCATCACCCTGATTGGCGGCTAGCAAAAACCATTCTGCAGATAAGCTTGGGTCATTTTTGACAGCTCTGCCCGTCTTATGCGCAAATCCCATCCAAATTTGCGCTTCCATAACTCCCTGCTTTGCTGCTTTTTCATACCATCTCGCAGCATTAGATAAATCAGCTTTTACATCTTTTCCATTTTCATAAATTTTAGCCATTTTGATCTGAGCAGCAGCTAGACCTTGCTGAGCAGCTAGTCTGAAATAACTCAACGCCAGTTCATTATTCTGTTTCACACCGCTTCCAAATGTATAGGCCTGGCCCAGCCTGTATTGTGCAGGGGCATAAGCTTGATCTGCGCTTTTCCTATAAAAATGGGCAGCTCGTGTTTTATCTTCTATGTAGTCAATTCCTGATGAGAAGATTTCAGCTATTAGATATTGTGAGATAGCATCACCTTTTTCAGCGGCAATTTCTAAATATTTTTTAGCTTGAAGCATGTTTTTCTTTACGCCTCTGCCCGAAAAATACAACCGCCCTATAGCCGCCTGTGCTGGTCCATAATCAGAATTAGCGGACTGTAAATACCATTTTGCAGCTTGCCCGTGATTTTCATCTGTTCCAATGCCTTGCTCATAAAATTGTCCTACTTTAAAACTAGCCTCGACATGTTTTTTTTCAGCCGCAAGCTGATAAAATCTGAGAGCTTTAACATAATTCTTTGTGAAACCTGTTCCTGTTTCATATCGATTTCCTGTTAAAAACTGTGCTTCGATGTCACCTCCAAGAGCTGCCTGTTGGTGCCAGTAACTGGCTGCCTTATCATTCTGCTTTACACCGAGGCCGTCGTCGTAAGCAGATGCAAGAGTTGACATTGCATTTAAATTTCCCCCCATTGCCGCTCTCTCTAGCCAAAACATCGCCTTTTCAATATCCTTTGGCAGACCATCACCGTTCTTATATAATGTTGACAGTCCAAATTGGGCATCTTTATTGCCCCTTTCAGCTGCCTTGCGATAAAGTTCTGCGGCAAGGGAAAAGTCTTGAATGACGCCGCGCCCTTCGTGATAGAGCTGCCCAAGTTGAAATTGTGGGTCTGCATCGGTTGATTTAAGAAATTTTTGATAATTTTTGAGCCATTGTGAAAATTCTTTGCTTACATCAAGCTCGTTTGAATGAAGTCCCATTAGGCTGGATAGTGCTATTTCGTCGCCCTGAAGAGCGGCCGCCTTAAACCACCTAGCGGCTTCAGAAATGTTTTGCTCGACACCTTCGCCTGTTTGGTAGAGAGAGGCCAGCATAAATTGGCTGTCAACATCACCTTGTTTTGCAGCCATAAGGTAATACCTGGCTGCCTTTGAAAAATCCTGCTTTACCCCTTTTCCGCTGTAATGAAAAAGGCCCATTATATTCTGAGCTGTAGCATTTCCCCTTGCGGCAGCTTCTTTGAACCAGATAATTGCTTGGTCCAGATCGCGTTTAACACCCTGTCCGTTTTTATATAGAAAAGCTAGGCTAGCTTGGGCTGAAGCATCTCCGTTCTGGCTCAACGGCAGCCAAATATCAAAGGCCGCTTTGTAGTTTCCATCGCGTTCGGCGTTTTTGCCATCCTGAAAAGATTGGGCCTGAAGGTCAAAGGTGAACAGGATAACTGTTAGAGGGATCAGAAATTTAAACGCGTTCAACATGCGGTTGTCCTGTGCAGACGTGCTGGCAAAAACCTTACTATTCTGCCACTTGGGTGTTTAGTCTCAAGCGCAAAAAAAATCGTTGGTTAGAAAACGACCAAAAACTCCTCTAGGTTAACAAAAACACTAGACCCCTGGCAAATTACAATATATAGACAGAAAATATTTGCCACATACTTCATATGGTTGTATCTTTTCTTTATTGTGATGTAAATTGACATGTGCATAGGGTGTGCCGAAGCCATGTTGTTTGGGCGATGCTTTATGGATTTGCAGCACAGCAATGAAGATTGGTTGTTGTGATCATTGCGTTTAATTGTGAGCCTCCCTACCTTGCCGTAGTTTCGTCCATGTAGGAACTGCGGCCACTTTACATATACAAAGTTTCAGATAAGTTGAATAAGTATCCATGGTTGAATGGCGTTCTTTATCAATCATTAAGAAGGGTTGGCCTGAAGTGGCTGGCTCTGTAAAAAAACACAGGAGGACTTTGGGTTAGTTGCATATAGTCTGTTGCTTGATGCGGCTGATTTGGACGCTGTTTGTCTGCCTGCATGGGCTATTAGTCTGACGCTGACTTAACCGGTTTATTTCGATTTGGGAGGTGTTTGCAAGTCTGCTCACATTGGTGGGTGGCAGGTAGCAAACGGGCTTATTACGCTACAGAACGTTCTTGAAATTCCGAGCAGTAAGCGCACATTAATGAGTGATGACTAGGTAAGATAATAGCAACAGCTTAGAAGAGTGGTTTAAGTGGCTTACACCACAAGGTGGCTGCAAACCAAAATACATAAAGACCCTTAATTTAGGTACAGGTAAACTAATATGACATTAAGATCGCTTCTTGATAAAGGAGTTGGTTCAGCCATTGCTTTGAGCGCTCCAGCCCGACATCCACTGACCTATGTACAGTTGCGTCGCCACGTTGATACGATTGGGCGGCAATTAGCGGGGCAAGGCTTGAATGCCTCTAACAGGGTCGCTATTGTGCTGCCGAATGGCCCAGAAATGGCCTCAACATTTCTGGCTGTCGCCAGCTATATGTCAGCAGCCCCGTTGAACCCCAACTATAAGCGGAACGAATATGAATTTTATCTTTCTGATCTTAAACCAGCACTGGTGATTGTTGAGCAGGATAGTGATAATCCAGTCTGCGAGGCGGCTGCAGCTTTAAACATTCCTGTAGCAGAAGCGCGGGTGACAGCAGATATGTCAGCTGGTGAGTTTTTATTGTTTGATGAAGAAGCAGATATAACGCCTGCTAATGCAGAACAAGAAGCTCTTGTCCTGCACACATCTGGCACCACCTCGCGCCCGAAAGTGGTGCCTTTGTTGCAAAAAAATATACTGGCCTCGGCGCGGAATATCGCAGCAAGTCTGGAACTGAAAAATCATGATCATTGCCTGAACATCATGCCATTATTTCACATTCACGGTCTGATTGCTGTGCTAATATCCAGTATGGGAAAAGGCGCATCTGTCTGTTGCAGTGCTGGTTTCAATGCGCTGAAATTTTTGGAGCTTGCCAATTTAGAACAGATCACTTGGTATTCTGGTGTGCCGACAATGCATCAGGCGATATTGCTAAGGGCAAAGCGCAACCCGGAACAGGCACAGGCTCTGGGCTTGCGTTTTATACGCTCATCATCAGCTTCTCTTCCCCCGGCTGTATTCAAAGAGCTTGTTTCTGTGTTTGACTGCCCAGTTATTGAAGCCTACGGCATGACGGAAGCAGCCCACCAGATGACGTCAAATCCGCTTGGAGCAGGACTTCAGAAGGCTGGATCCGTAGGAATTGCGACGTCACCTGAGGTTTGTATTCTTGATTCTGAAGGCAAAGTGCAACCGCTAGGTAAAGAGGGAGAGGTTTGTATTAAGGGCGACAATGTGACGCCAGGTTATGAAAATAATCCTGAAGCGAATGCGTCGAGTTTTACAGGCGGTTGGTTCAGAACTGGTGATCAGGGATATTTTGATCAAGAAGGCTACCTTAAAATTACAGGCCGGTTGAAAGAGATCATTAACCGCGGTGGAGAAAAAATATCGCCATTGGAAGTCGATAATGTTCTGATGGATCATCCCGCGGTTCTTCAGGTGGTAACCTTTGCCGTTGCGGACAAATTATTAGGCGAAGAGATCGGGGCAGCAATTGTCCTAGCGGATGGAGCGACTCTGAGCGAGGCTGAATTGAAAGCTTATGCAAACCAGCAACTGGCAAAAT
>MDTD01165193.1_pt1 | contig 12154 bp, 7 predicted proteins | sample 811221 | NCBI WGS metagenome assembly MDTD01 (sample SAMN05326646, study PRJNA326480) | marine metagenome | isolation source: seawater | place: Pacific Ocean: South West | collected 2011 | reverse complement strand
GCTTGTGGAAGAGATAAAGTTGTCATTCTTCGGAAAGAAGCTGACAATCTCCTCTTGTTGCTTGCTTCCCATGACTTTGCCCCTGTCATCGAGAGTGACCACCACACTGTGAAATTTGAGCACCACATTTTCCGGGGTCGACTTCAAGCAGGCCATCGAAAGAACATAGCGCTGATCCCGGGTAGCTCCGCGAGCACCATCTGCCCGGAATGGCACCACTTCGGCATGCCAGACGGTGTTGAGCCGGTCCCTTTGATGTCCGAACTTCAAGGTGACCCTGTTCTTCAACCAGAAACTTTGTCTTTTCTCCGCTCCACTTTGAAAGTCCTTTTGAAATGTTTCCAGATCTCCGCTTTTAGTGAAGGTACCAGCCATCCAGTCCGGCACGGGAAACCACTGCACCCTGACAGCCAGATCTCCTTCTTTAAGAATCTGACCCCGGCGAAAGTTCTCCGGAACTTCAGGCAGGTAATCTTTGTGCTCTATTTCGGCTTGTATTATCTTGGCTTCCAGTGGACGGCCGGAGAAGACACAAAAGAACCCCAGGAAGACAATTCCCAGACTCAAAATAGCCGATGATTTGGTTCTTAATAGACTCTTTCTCAAAAGTACGGATGCTTTCCTGACTGATTTTGCTCAGACTTGATCATAGCTGATTCATTGCTGATAAATTGAAAAGTTGAGAAAAGAGATAATGAACCATCATCAAGCAATAGAAACTCTTCAGTTGATTCATAAGTGACCATGAAAGACAACCGCTATTTCAGGCAAACCATACTCCCGGAGATAGGGGAGAGCGGTCAGAAGAAGCTGAGTGATTCCAGCGTTTTGATTGTCGGTCTGGGGGGTCTGGGATGTCCGGCGTCCTTGTATCTGGCTGCGGCAGGGGTTGGCCGCCTGGGACTCTGTGACCCGGATAGAGTCGACATAACAAATTTACATCGCCAGGTTCTCTACTCCGTGGCAGATACTGAAAAATTCAAGGTAGACCAGGCTCGCATTCGACTATCCGGGGTTAACCCGGAGATGAAATTGGTCGAAATGAAAGAAAGTTTTGACGAAAGTTTCTCCACGGAATTGCTTTCCTCTTTTGATCTGGTCCTGGATGCCACCGACAATTTCAAAACCAGATATCACATCAACAAGCTCTGCCATGACAATGCCATGCCCATGGTCTACGGAGCCCTGCACAAATTCGAAGGGCAGGTCGCAGTCTTCAACAGCGCTGAGGGTCCTTGCTACAACTGCCTGTTCCCGGAGGATGACAACCAGGCAGAGATTCCGGATTGCGCAACGGCGGGAGTACTTGGAGTTCTACCCGGGATCATCGGCAGCATGCAAGCGCTGGAATGCCTGAAAGTCTTGCTGGGTAATCTCGGTGCTCCCTTAACAGGCAAGTTGCTGCTCTATGATGCCCTTGAGCACAAGACTAGAACCATCGCCCATGTAAAAGATCCCGAATGCAAAGTCTGTTCCCTACCCTCTCGTAAGAAAGATACTAGAGCGGCAATAGATAGATCATCCAATCATCTCGAAGAAGGGATTTCGGCAGACGAGCTGAGAACAATGCTCGCCAAGAGTGAGAAGGACAAGTCGGATGATGTCCGCAAGATAAAAATAATTGACGTGAGAACCCATGAAGAACATTTAGTCGGGCGGATACCAGGCAGCATCTGTATTCCCCTGGATGAGCTGGAAGAGTGGGTGGAGGACAACGGCGATCAAAAATCGTGCTATCTGGTCTACTGCCAGTCCGGCGCCAGATCCACCAGGGCCCTTCACTTAATGCTCAGCAAAGGCTATACCGACGTCAAAAATTTAATCGGTGGCTATCAAGCCTGGTCATTGATTCACAGGAAACAAGACAATTAATCAGGCACCACCGGCGATATTAAACCCATTGCAGATGCGAGCCCATAAAATTCAAGCATGTTTTTACAAAAGCTCACCGGGTGGAATAAAAGTCTTGTGGGCAATTAGAAATTCGATGGGCTTCTACGACCCGGTTGCAAAGAGAACATCGGACTACTAATTGGTTACAATGCTTCCAGAACAAACTTTTCAAGAAATTACCAGGCATCTCCAGGAATCATTAGAAGAAGAAGGCAGGCAGTAATGCAAACCCGTTCTATAAAGGCAAAAAAGCACGGTCGCTACAAAGTTGACACAAGACCTTTATGCCAGGGAATGCCTTTCGTTTTAACCGACGCCGCTCACCCCAGAATGGTTTTGAAGAACGGCAGCCATTTTTTGGTCCTCGATCAGGGAGCCAGTATTCCGGCATGCAACACCCTGGGCTATGGTTATTATCGTTACGACACTAGATACTTGAGCGAATGGGAACTCCTATTAAACGGTGTTCCTCTATCACTCCTCTCGACTAACGTAGCAGAAGGTTACACAGCCACATTCCTTCATACCAATGTGCAAATCGAGGATATTCCCCAGCAGTCTATAACGGTTCGCCGAGAGGTGGTCCTCCACGACCTTTTCTGGGAAAAAATCATCATCGAAAACTACCTGAACGCCTGTGTCGAATGTGAGTTGACTATCCGCTTTCAAAGCGACTTCGCAGATATGTTTGAAGTCAGAGGCTTGAACAGAGAGCAGCGGGGAGAGAGAATGATTCCGGTGGCATCCAGGGATCTATCGGCGCTATTTCTTGCTTACCGAGGCACCGACAATATTCTTTTAGAATCTTTGATCGAGTTTCATGGAATGAAGCCGACTAAAATCGAAGAGGGGGAAGTCACCTTCAAGATAGCGCTCAATGGCAGAGAGAGACAAGAGTTTGAAATGAGCCTCAGCTCGGCCGTAAACGGCAAAGAGTCTGCCGCTCAGACAGCCCGCATTGGCTACGACAAAGCAAAAGCGCTTGCCGATGAGGAGTATAAGTCCTGGGTTTCTGAATGGTCTTCGGTATACACCGAACATGAACTTTTCAACGCCTCAATAGACAGAGGCTATAGAGATATATTCATCTTAAGGCAACCGACCCCAAAGGGTTATGGTATCGCTGCCGGTGTGCCCTGGTATTCGGCCGTTTTCGGCAGAGACAGCGCCATCACCTCCTGGCAATTGCTGCCCTATTCAAAACGCCTGGCAAAAGAGACCATAGATGTGCTGGCCCGGTATCAAGGAACGAAAGAGAATCCTAGAACTGAAGAAAGTGCAGGAAGAATAATGCACGAAATTCGTTTCGGAGAGTTGGCCAGGAACAATCAAATTCCCCATACTCCATACTATGGAACGGTCGACGCGACGCAGCTCTGGCTTCTCCTTCTCTGTGAATATATTGATTGGACCGGAGACCTTGACTATGCCCGCAAGCTCTGGCCCCGGGTGAAGAGCGCCATAGACTGGTTGAATCGCACCGCAGATAATGGCTACCTCGGCTACATAAAAACGAATGAAGATGGTCTTGAGAATCAGGGCTGGAAAGATTCCCATGACTCAGTGGTCTACCGAAACGGACAGATTGCAAAACCGCCGATTTACCTATGCGAGGCCCAGGCCTATCTATACGCCGCCAAAAAGCGCATAGCCGATCTGGCGGAGAAGTTAAAGTATAAGTCCTACGCGGCTCGCCTGAGAGACGAGGCTGCTAAACTCAAGCTCCTCTTTCAAAAAGATTTCTGGATGCCGGAAGATCAGTATCTTGCCCTGGCTCTAGATGGCGATCGCAATCTTGTCGATGGCCTGGCATCGAATCCCGGACATTGCCTGTTCACTGACATACTGGATGACGACAAAGCCCATATCGTAGCAGACAGGTTAATGACCGAAGACTTCTGGTCCGGCTGGGGAATTCGTACCCTGCACATGAACAATCCGGCCTACAACCCGATTAGTTACCACAACGGCTCTGTCTGGCCCCACGACAACTCGATTATCGCCCATGGACTGAGACGCATCGGCAGAACAAAAGACGTGCATCAGATCATGCATGCATTGCATGTGGTGGCAGAGAAGCAGACGGACTACAGGCTTCCGGAACTATTTTGCGGCTTCGGAGACGATGACACAGACAATCCCATCGACTATCCTGTTTCATGCTCACCCCAGGCCTGGGCGGCAGGAAGCCTCTTTCAGCTGTTGTCCGCATGCCTCAATATCAAACCGGACGCCGTAAACAACACCCTGAGAATAGTGGAACCTTCCCTGCCCGAGTGGCTAGGCAAAGTCGTCTTGAGAAACGTTCATTGCGGCAATGCCTCTGTGGACCTGGCCTTCTCCTCCCGCGGCAATCTGAACACCTGCGAAATCCTGGGTAAAACAGGTCATCTCAAGGTGATAATAGAGAGCTAGGGATTCAGATGAGACTCCGGAGGAACCGGAGACCGGTTAAGACCTGGACCTTAATTAAGCCTATTTGCTCATGCTGATTGAATCTGTAGCCTGGCTATTGAGGCTAAGCCTGCGATTGGCATATTTGGCGTATCTTCTTGCCAGACTGGACCTTGCCACAGTTTGCGCCTGGGGAGAAGTACTCTTCGATCCGATCTGACCGGAGAAGAAATTACACCAGTCATGAAGGGTGTTCTCCTCAAGCCTCTGCATTATCGCGTCGGCGCGGCTCGACCGCTCGCTATGAGAAAGGCTGAGACTTTCATGGATGGCATCGGCCAGACTGTCACTGGATTCCGGACTAGCTTCCACAGCCCATTCGCCGATTTCATGCCAGGCTCCAGCTCCCGGAGAGAGTGCAAGAACACCAGGATTTTCAGCCTGACAGGCAATAAATTCTTTAGCGGTTAGATTCAGTCCATCTCTTACTGGATTGACAAGCATTGCTTTGGCGTTTCGATAACAGCCGGCCAACATCTTGGTGTTCATCGGAGTATCTATCCAGTGAATAGGTTGCCAGTTGCCATCACCCCATCGCTCGTTGACCGAGTCGGCCAGGTTACGAGACTTATCCCAGTAGGTCTCAAAAGCTCCGAGACCGGAACGGGTCTTGCCGCATATCTGAACGAACTTCACATCTCCACGATGTTGGGGATACTTCTCAAGGAAATGATCTATGGCTGCCATGCGCTGATACACCCCTTTGGTGTAATCAGCCCGATCAACAGAAAGAATATAACTGTCGCTGGCGAGACCCATATCATGAAGCTTATGGTCGATGAGCCTGGAACTTTCGCGATTCTCCTTCCAGTAATCGAGATCGAGACCGAGGGGGGCGACCACAACCCGGGTCAACTTGAAGGAATAGGAGTTGTATACGATGGCGCGAACACGTCCTCTGTGGATCTCATTGCTGGCTTCATCAGCATTAGAGCCGGAATTCGACACTGTCCTGAGCGGATTGACACGCTCCCTGCGGAATGTGGAGCTGGAAAAGCCCGGGAAATACTTGTTGACGAAGGCAACGAAATTATCCGCGTATTCGCGGGTGTGGAATCCGACCGAATCACAATTCAGTAAGCCTGATGCAATCTCCATAATCGGCTCAACATATTGAGGTTCTACATTTTTAGGCCAGGGAATATGCCAGAAGATCTGCTTTGGACCGCCGAAATTCTTTGAGGTCAATGCGAGCTGATAATCCTGTATGAAACAGGAGCTATCCACCCGACGCCGATTTTCTTCAATAACTCTGGCAAACTGTGAGTTGAACTGACAGTATCTCTCTCTATCGAACTGTCTGTATGTGGCATGTTCCGGCAAATCATGCATAACAGGCCAGATAAAGTCGTTGCAATAGCGATAGTGATCCTTTACCAGTTCAGGATTGAGGAAGCTCTCGGCGAAACTTTTGCCATTCGCCTGGCTTCTTTTTATAGAGTCAGTTTTGGAACAAACAAAGTACCAGTTTTCGGCTTTATCACCCACCAGACGCCACAGTGTCGATAGAGCGGTGGATACACCTCCGGCCATTCCCGGACCACGATACGATGCTATGCTGACCATATGTACTTTTTCACCTATATTAGGGATTGAAGAAGCTGATCGAGGTTTGAAAGCATAGCCCGGCTCCCATCTTTGTAATCCGGATAGATTCGGGATCTCTTACACAAATGGAGAGTACTGATTCTGTTTTGTCTATGCGTTTCGCCCTAGCGAACAACTTTGTAGTTTCACTTAGCGCAATCTTCTCTAACTGAGGCGGATCCGGAGAAGAATTGTTTAAGTTCCACCTGACCTGTATCGGTCCTTTATCTGTCGACCGCCTGCCTACACAATCAAGATGATCCGCCTGGAATACCGTTGCGTGGGTTGGTCGACTAATCAATTAAAAACCGGCCAGGGGCGAATTACCAGTTTATTAAACCTTTTTTCGGCTGCCAAGGGGCTGTGATATTGGCAAAAACCTCCACCTGGCAAGGAATAAGGAAGTATTAACTGCGATTCAAAATTTGAGACAAAAGTTCTTCAACTTGCGCGGGCCTTTCAAATTTATACTTGGCAACGGTTGAAACCGGCTCTTTTCCGACCCGGACGCTAATTCCGCCCCTCTCATTAGCACGTTCCATGGCCGGTTCATCGGAATCGGTGTCACCACAGAAAAGAGTCATACAACTTCTGTCAGCATCAACTCCGCACTTTTTCGAGATTAAGTCCAGACCATCTCCTTTAGTCCACTCCATATCAGGAAAGAATTCAAAACTGGTGGGAAAACTTTCAAGTCGAACAGTCTTTATACCGTCTGCAACAATATGGATCTTGCGGCGAAACTCATCCATGTTTTCAGGCTCCACCTTATGCCAGTGAATGCAGAGGGAGAGCCTGTGATCTTCCAGAATTCCACCAAAATTCTTCGATGTAAGAGGAACAAGTTTGTCCCGAATCTGCTCCAGCTCCTCAATAGACTTTCTGGCCCGCTCCTCTACAAATTCGGAGCCGTCGGGCAATCTCAGCTCAAGACCGTAGTTCCCCGCAAGGATGACCCGATCGTCTTCCTGGAAGTCTCGCTCAAGCGCTTTTATCGCCCTGGCCGAGAGTATCGCTATCTGAACCCCCGGAAGCTTGACCAACCTTTTTATAATGGTCTTTAGAGACTCAGCCATAATAGCCAGGTCCGGATGGTCGGCATAAGGCACGATGGTTCCATCCCGATCGAACACCATCAACTTTCTGGGACTTGATGCCAGTTTTTGGGCAATATATTCAATATCTTCTGCTAGATTCAGAACAGACCTCCTTCTGCGGGCAAAGGAATGTAGCGGGTTTGTTTAAAATAACAAAACTGTTCAAGAAATGTTCCGGTTCCATATGATAACCTGAACTCTTTACATTCATCTCCGGCAGCCTTGGGGCTCGTGTTCCGGAGAATCGGTGTTCCGATAGGTGTTTTCAATGTTCAAAGGTTCCATCTCGCCACTCTTAATCTGCGGACTTCTTCTCTGCGTCACTATGGTATCCGGTTTCAATCAGCCTGTTGAAGCAAAATGGTTTATTTTCGGAAAAGATGAGAAGCAGGAAGTAAAGCAAGTAGCCGCAGCAAGTGCTCCGGCGAAAGCGCAAAAGGAGAAAACTCCCACATACATTCAGACAGGAAAGGTAGAAGCAGTAACGCGCGTCCAGGACGGAAACAGAGATTACGTGCCGGATATGCTCGGCAATACATTGACCATGCCGATGAATGTATTACAGCCTTTAAAAGGGACTCAAAAAGGTCTAGAGAGCCTGCAAAAGCCGATTAAAGAACTGAAGGAACCGCTCAGCCGCCTGGAGCCTCCGTTGAAGGAGCTGGACAAGAGTATCGACAATTTAAAAACTCCGATCAAAGAATTGGAGACTCCTCTATCCACCCTGACTAAAACCACCGGAGCTCTGAACCAGCCCATAAAATCGGTCGGCTCAAATATCTCCGAACTGAAACAGCCTCTAAGCCAACTCAAATCCCCCATAAGCGAGCTGAAAAAACCCCTTGCCGATTTAGGTCAACCGGTTAAATCTTTGAACGCTCCCATTCGGGATTTATCTAAGCCGATAGGAGAGTTGAACCAGCCACTGGTGGAAGTGGCCGGGGCTCTAAACTCCGTTCGCGATGAACTATTTGAACTAAAGCATGAAATCCAGGGCATCGAAAGCACTGTTGAGAGAATCATCTTCTATGTGCTTTTGATGGTATCAATTCTGTGCGTTACCGTGCTCTTCATCTTTTACGGACTGGTGCGGTTCTTGAATTCGAGGAATCTACTGACTTTCGACAAGTTTAAGAAGTGAGACAGAAAGACCACATGGGACATAAGTTCAAAAGCAAGAGTTATATCCTGATCTGCTCCTCTCTTCTTTTTTTCTCATGGTCATTGGCAACAGCATCATCAGCAGTCACCAGGGATGATGCCAAAAGGTATCAAAAACTTTCGGCATTGGGACTATCCCAGTACCGGGGTAAGGACTATCCTGCTGCCCAAAAATCCTTTGCCGGGGCTGCATCTTTGCTGCCAGGAGATCCCTCGGTGCATTACTATCTTGGCATGTCGGCTTTTCATAATAATGATTTCGTTCTCTCCCGGGAAGAGTTGAGCAAAGTGGTGGTGATGTCTTCACCGGCTTCTCGCTTCTACAAAAATGCAATAAAGTGCTTCTCCGACTACAAGAATAAATTCGAAAGGGTGAGACCCTACTCTTGCGCCGAAGGAGAAGGCAAATATTTTAGATGGTCCCAGAGAGCGATGCCTCTAAAGATTTTCATTTCCCACGGTCTGAAACTGCCCAGGGGCTACCGGGAAAAAGAGCTGTCCGGCGACAAGTTAAATGCTCTATCCCGATGGTTGGCGGATAAATCATATGTGGCAAAAATCAGACGAGACAGTCATTATGATGACAGTTTCTGGAATGCCGCCCGCTCGGGTGTAGCCGAATGGAGCTTTGCCAGAGCCGATAAGCTCATCGATTTCGATCTTACCGGAGACATAAAAGAAGCCGATATTTTGATTTTCTGGTGCTCCAAGCTGGAAGACGGCAGTAGTGCCACCACGGTCTTACCCACCAAAGCCGGGGAACGCGCCATCATTCAGATAGCAGTTGATTGGGTGCTGGCAAAACAAGCTCATCATAGAGCGGACCTGGTCAGACATATCACCGCCCATGAACTTGGTCATGCCCTGGGCTTGAAGAACAGCGACTTCAATAGGGATATCATGTTCCCTGTGGAGAAAGTATCCGGTCACAAAACCGGCTTTAATCCCGGGGGCTCAAACAAAGTCTCCCACAACGATGCCACTACTCTGAAAGCGCTCTACAGCCTGCCGGATATGAACACAAAGTAGAGAGACTTATCTCTCTTTCAGGACTGGCTCAAGCAGTTTTACCGCTCCGGTATTGCCATCGACCTCTACCAGATCTCCGTCATGCCAGATCCGGGTTGCTCCTGTAACCCCACCCACACAGGGAAGACCATACTCCCTGGCCACCAGGGCACCGTGCTGAAGCAGACCACCAACTTCAAGAATCAGTCCGGCGGCATTGATAAATAGCGGTGTCCAACCAGGGTCCGTGGCTCTTGCCACCAGAATCTCTCCCACTTCCAACGGCTTCTCATCAGGAGATGAGAGAACCTTGATTCTTCCCTGCACTACTCCTGAAGAGATAGGGGCACCAACTACAACACCATCTTCCATCTGAGCGACCTTGGGTCTGACAATTTCACCTCGGGAATCTATCAAAGCAGGCATGCGGATAACACCGGCCAACTGATCGGTAAAGCTGCGATTTGAGTGGGCTTTATCAGTGAGGTCATCTTTGCTCCAGGGACCATGTTTCTCCAGATCTTCGATGGTCAAATCAAAAATCTGTTCCACACTCTCCAATTGACCTTTCTTGACCAGCCTCTCAGCTTCTGCCAGGAGTCGCTGACGCAAAAGGTCGATCATATAGATGACGCAGAATTTGTGAAACTCTCGATATCCGCCGAGCACCTCCCAGGCGTTATAGGTGTTGCGGAATCGATTCAACTTGCTCTTATCAATATCTTTGAGGCGATCACATATCTCCTGGTAGGTTTTGGCCCGCAGTTTTACGCCTTCTTCAAAACGCTTCTGTGGGTTGGGAGCGCCCTCGTCTTCGCTGGCCAGGGCTTTAATTTGCAGAAGTAAACTTCTAGGATTGTCTCTGTATCTGGGGGAGGCGATATCTAACTCACCCGGTCCACGATGTCCATAGGTGCTTAGAAAATCATTCCATCTAACTTTGAAATCGGCAGGAAGATCTTGATCCTCCACCGGCTTGTCCACATCCAGGGCGCCCTGGGAGCCGCGCAACAAGCGAGAGACCCGGTACAACTCAAGTCCCATCTCGGTGGTCACATTGTTAGGTAGTGCCACCTCTAGATTTTTCACCAGATTAGGATCAATTATCCGGCAAGCCTTCTTCATGCGTTCTAGAGCGTATCTTGAACCGGCAAAACAAGTGATTGAATGCTTAAACAGATAATCAGCGGTTCTCTCGAAGAGCTTATCCACCATTTTCGCAAGGCCGAGTTTTGACTGGGAGATTTTTCTGAGATCTTCTTTGAGTTTTAGAAACTCTTTCTGGGCATCGCGATGAGCATCGTAGGGAAATGTTCTTGCCCTGAGAACACCGGGAAGAGTCTTAAACAGAGTAGGCAGTAGCGTGAACGGTACTTTTAGAAGCCTGGGACTGACATTGATTTCATAGATGCTGGTGTCGATGCTGCGTAAAGACTTAGCCACAACCGGATCCATATTTTCCAGCTTGTCAGCCAGGCTCTCTTTGCTCATGAGAGCAAGGGCAGCGGTCAGATCAAGATAGAACCGGCCTCCTGCTACTCGGGCAAATCCTTTGCTACCATTGCTACCGCCAAAAGGATCAATGCCATATACCTTCTGTCCGGCAAGCTTGCCTATTCTTTTCATGACAGAGCAGCCCATGGCCGAGACAGGCTTCTCCAGAGCCTGTACAGTCAGAGAGACATCAAGAAAGAGTTTCCGTGGCTTATTAGGCGGGGTAAGTAGCTCCGGCGGCAAGGGCACAAAAGTTGTTACCGGCCGAGCTTGAAGAATATACTCATGGTCATTGGAAACCGCCCACTCCACGTCAACCGGCTTCCGGAAAACCTCTTCCAGGGTTTTAACGTATCTGGTCAGGGAAAGAGCCGTGCCGTCGCTCAGGCATAGCTCCGTATCAGATTCACCCTCGGCTTTGATCTCCCGGGTTCCTCCTTTTTCCAACAAAAGCACTTTCGATTCTTTGGCTCCGCAGACCCTGTTTTTAACCTGCATCTTCCATTTGTCAACGATGACAGTATCGGGAGTACAGGTACCGGAGACGACCGACTCGCCCAGACCCCAGTTGGCGTTGAAGACAACCTCATCATAGTTGTTGGTGAGGGGATTGATTGAAAATACGACACCGGAAATGTCGCTCTTGATCTGCTCTTGAACAATCACCGCGATTCGAGGCTCCAGGAGATTGAAGCCATGGGCCAACTTATAACACTGGACTCTGTAATCAAGACAGGAGGCGAAAGCTTGTTTAATAGCGTCGAATACGCTTTTTTGGGTAACACCCAGAATGGTTTCATATCCTCCGGCAAAGGAGAATCCGGCAAGGTCCTCTTCCGGGGATGAGGAGCGAACCGCGTACAGGTCAACATCCTCCAGCGAACCTAAAGCTTCATTGATAACAGCCTTTTGTTCCGCCGAGAACTCAAGAGAGCTGGCTCTCACCTTTAGCTTAGCGGAGCATGACTCCAGCTCGAGTTCATCTGCTTTTTCAAAGGCTTTCCATTCTCCGGTCAACTTCAGCTCGCTTATCCAGCATTGAAAAAACTCGACCGTCAAAACAAATCCAGGAGGCGTGGGCAAGCCGATTTGAGCCATTCTTATCAATGACTGGCCTTTCCCTCCCACCAGGGATAACTGTGCTGTAAGGGCGCCGGGGAAGTAAACAACTTCCGGAAGGGTTCTCTCTTTCGTAAGGCTCAAAGATGCTACCCCGCTAGATCGGATATCGCATCAGTTTCGCACAATTCCACCTTAATATGATCGGATATTTAGCTTCGGCAAATTTAAATTTACTATATGGCGAGCAAGGTGAACAGATCTCTTTTTGATCTGGTGCTACCTGATATGGTGCCTCGCGACTGATAACCTGGTTCTTCTTGCCAACCACCTGTATCGACGATAAAGTCAAGGCAGAAAGGAGTCTTGCCATGAAAAGACTGACCAGCCTGATAGCATTT
>MDTD01107210.1_pt1 | contig 12155 bp, 17 predicted proteins | sample 811221 | NCBI WGS metagenome assembly MDTD01 (sample SAMN05326646, study PRJNA326480) | marine metagenome | isolation source: seawater | place: Pacific Ocean: South West | collected 2011 | reverse complement strand
GGTCCTTTAGCTAATCCTGTACTTGCAACAATACCATTATATCTAATTTGACTTAACAAAGTTGATAAAACGTTGCTTCCAACCGTATCAATTGCACCTGACCATATCTGCTTTTGTAATGGTTTATTTGATAATTGAAATTCCTCTCTGTCTAAAACGTGGCTAGCACCAATATTAATTAGGAAATCTTTATCTTTTCCTGATAGAGCAGTAACCACATAGCCCAACTTTGCTAATAAATATACACAGATACTTCCAACACCGCCTGATGCACCTGTTACCAAAATTTTGTTTTCTTTATTAGCCTTTATTCTTGAAATAATTTCCATAACACAAAGTGCAGCTGTATAACCTGCCGTACCAAGTATCATTGCTTCTTCATAATTAAAAGTATTTGGTAATTTAATTAACCATTCAGAGGGTACTCTGGCGTATTGTGAAAAGCCTCCATAATGACTCTCACCTGCTCCCCAGCCATTTAGAATTACCGAATCACCGGTTTTATAATTCTTTGAGTACGATTCTACTACCTCCCCTGCAAAGTCAACTCCTGGGATCATTGGAAAACGTTTTATAATTGGAATTCTTTGTGTTATTGCCAAGCCATCTTTGAAATTAAAACTACTAAAAAATACTTTAACCGTAACATCACCGTCCATAAGATCTTCTAGGAATAATGTCTTTATCAATCCCGAATCATCTTTATTTTCAATTATAAATGCTTTAAAACTTTTATTATTCATTTAAAATCCGTTAAATTAATAATTTTAGAATTTTATTACAATTAAATCATAATTAAAGAGAAATAATATTATTGTATGTTTGTCAAAAGAATTACATTTTGCAATGAAACTATTAAAAACTTTGATAAAATCATTGATGTAAGATCTGAATCTGAGTTTGATGAAGACTCAATACCCACATCTGAAAATATCCCAGTTTTAAATAATTTTCAAAGAAAACGTGTAGGAAAAATTTATAAAAAAGATAAATTTGAGGCTAGAAAAATTGGAGCAACAATAATTGTTAAAAATATAGAGAACTTTTTGAAAAAAAATACTTTATCTAAATCTGATAATATTTTGATTTATTGTTGGAGAGGAGGAATGAGATCACTAAGTCTATATTTAATTTTAAAAAATATAGGCTACAAAGTTTCTATACTTAATAAAGGTTACAAAGAATATAGAAGTTTCATTAATAATTTTTTTATAAATGAATTGGATTCTATTAAATTTAAAATACTTAATGGTTTAACAGGGACTGGCAAAACCTTTTTTTTAAATAAATTATCAACCAGTTTTCCAGTCATAGATTTTGAAAAATTAGCAAATCATAAAGGATCAATTCTTGGAGATATTCCAGGAACTCAACAACCATCCCAAAAACAATTTGAATCTAGAATTTGGTATAATATTTTTGTACATAAAATAAAAAATCAATTTTGGGCAGAATCGGAAAGTCATAGAATTGGAAAACTATTTATTCCTAAAAAATTATTTGAAAAAATGAAAAAAGGTAAAGTTTTTAATCTTGTTATTCCTAAGAAGACTAGAGTTGAATTTATACTAAAAGATTATAAATATCTCATCGATGATAAAAAGAAACTTAATGAATCCTTAGTAGTTTTAAAAAAGTTTATTGGTGATAAAGAGTATAAAAACCTAAAAAATCAAATAGTAAATAAAAAATATGATAAATTTGTTTTTAATCTTTTAACTCTTCACTATGACAAAGTTTACAAAAAAATTTGTAATTATGACAAAACCTATAAAGACATAAAACTGAATTCAATTGATGATAGTGGATTTGAAATATTGCTAAAAAAGATTTAGATGATCAAATTAAAAAAAATAAGTGTTAAATTAAATAGTAAAATAATTCTACACGATATAAATTTGGATTTAAAAAAACAACACTATGCACTTTTGGGTAAGTCAGGTTCAGGTAAAACAACATTATTAAATGTAATAAATTTTTTAATTAAACCGATAAGTGGAAAAATTTATTCAAGTTTTGTTGGAGAAATAAAATCAAAAAATGCTGTTGATATCCATAGATCTTATACTGCAACTATTTTTCAAAACATAAATTTAATTCCTAGATTAAATGTATTAGAAAATGTTTTAGTAGGAAAAATAAATAGGTTTAGTCCATTTAATTTTTTTTTACCTAATTCCAGAAATGAAAAAGAAAAAGCTCTATCCTGTCTTGAAGAGGTAGGCCTAATATCAAAATCTCTTGAAAATGTAAGGTCTCTTTCTGGAGGTGAAAAACAAAGGGTGGCAATTGCTAGAGCTATCTATAAAAAACCCAAACTTTTGCTTGCTGATGAACCAGTTTCAAACCTAGATCCTAAAAATACTAAATTAATAATGGATCTATTAAAAACTTTATGTGTTAGTAAAAAAATTTGTTGCATTGTAGCATTGCATAATCCAGATTTAGCAATCAAATTTAGCAGAAATATTATAGCTCTAAAAAAAGGAAAAATTGTATTAGATAAAAAAAGTAGTATAAACAAAAAAGATATAGATAAAATTTATGTTTAAATGAAAAAACTAATATCAGTTATACTTTTTATAAATTTTTTTTTTATTACAAGCTTGTTAAGTTCTGAAATAATAAACCCTAAAATTTTAAAAGTTGCGCTTCTTCCAGACGAAAATGCTGCAAGAATAATTAAAAAACACCAAAAATTTAAAGATTATTTGGAAAATAAGCTTAATAAAAAAATCGAATTAGTTGTTACTTCTGACTATTCTTCCATGGTAGAAGCTATAAGGTTTAAAAGAATACATATTGGTTATTTTGGACCTTTATCATATACGATAGCAAAATCAAAAACTAATATCACCCCTTTTGCAGTCAGAGAAAAAAATGGAAAAATAACTTACAATTCCATTATTATCGGTAACAAAAAATTAAATATCTTAAATCTTTCGGATATTGAAGGTGAGAGTTTTGGGTTTGGAGATGTTGCATCAACATCAAGCCATTTAATACCAAAAAAAATGTTAATTGATTCTGGGTTAAGAGAGAAAAAAGATTATGAGAGCATATTTTTAGGAGCACATGATGCTGTAGCAATATCAGTACAGAATGGAAATATTTCTGCAGGCGGTTTATCTTTACCAATTTACAAATTACTTTTAGAAAAAAAAATTATTGATAAAGATAAAATAAATGAAATTAAAATTTCAGGTAATTATCCACAATATCCTTGGGTTTTTATTGATGAATTGGACTCTAAATTAAAAACTAAAATCATAAACGCATTTATAATGTTGAAAGATGAAGATATTCTTGCGCAAATGGGTGGTACTGCATTTAAAAAAGTTAGAGATGAAGATTATGATATAATAAGACAGTTAGCAAAAAAATTGTCTATTTTTAATTTTCAATAAAATATATATAGGTATTGTTTTGAAACAAAAATATAATCAAATAATTGAGAAATATTCAAATAAAAAAAAATCTATTTTTTTAACTTTTTTATTTATAACTTTTATCATCTCAGCCTCGTTATTTTATAATGATATCTTTAGTTATTCACTGCTAATGAATGGTATACCAGCATTAATTATAATATTAGGTGAAATGTTTCCACCAGATTTTACGAATATAAATACATGGTATAAGCCTTGTTTGGATTCTATTACAATGAGTATAAGTTCAACTTTTTTAGCATTAATAATTGCCCTTCCCTTATCGTTCATTGCTGCCAGAAATCTTAGCAAGTTTTTTTTAATAACTAGTATTGTAAGATTATATTTTAGTATTTTTAGAGCCGTACCTGATTTAGTAATGGGTATAATTATTGTAGCTGCAGTTGGGTTTGGATCAATTTCAGGAACTTTAGCAATTGCTATTCACTCTGTTGGAATGCTGGGTAAATTCATTTCTGAATCAATCGAAAGATCTGACGAACAAATAACAAATATAATAGTCGCAAATGGAGCTTCTAAAATACAGGTATTACGATTTGGTATTTTACCACAAATTTACCAAGAGCTAATTGATTTAGTAATGTACAGATGGGAATATAATTTTAGACAATCAACAATTATGGGAATTGTAGGTGCAGGCGGCATAGGATTTGAACTTATTTTAAGCCTTAGATTGATGAATTATCAGGAAGTATTTGCTATTTTGCTTATAATTTTTGTTTTAATAACAGCTGTTGATAGCTTAAGTTATATAATAAGAAATAGTTCTAAATAACTGTAATTATTTTATTTTTGTTATATTTTTTCATTTCTCCAATTATATTTGCATGCTTAAATTTATTCTCTCTCAATAATTTAATTACTTCTTTAGATTTTTTTTTTTTTACACTGATAATCAACCCTCCTGAAGTTTGTGGATCAGATAATAATCTTTGATAATAACTATTATTTGACGATTTCATGTAAATTGTTTTTTTATAATGATTCCAATTCCTTTGAGATGCTCCAGTAAGAACGTTTGACAAAATATATTTTTTTGCAGATTTTAATATAGGTATTTTATTTGCTTCAATTTCAGCACTTAATTTTGACCCTATACATACCTCTGTTAAGTGTCCAAGTAATCCAAACCCCGTAACATCTGTTAAGGCACTTACAGCTTCTATTTTTGATAACTTTGTACCTACATCATTTAATTGGGTTGTTGTATCTAAAAATTCTTTATATTCTTCTTTTGAAATTTTCTTTTTTTTTATTGCAGAGGCATAAATTCCTAAGCCAATCGGTTTAGTCAGTATTAAATAATCGCCCAATTGTGCATTATTATTTTTTTTTAGGTATTTATTTTTAACTGACCCAAGTACTACCAACCCAAATATAGGTTCCTTTAACTCAATTGTATGACCTCCGGCTATAACTATGCCTGCCTTTGAACATATCTCACCTGCACCATCAATTATTTTTCTTAATACTGATACACTTATATTACCCGTTGGGGTTCCTAATAGAGACAACGCCATTATTGGTTTACCACCCATGGCATATATATCTGAGATGGCATTTGTAGCCGCAATTTGGCCAAAATGTTTTGGATTATCAACAATTGGAACAAAGAAATCAGTTGTCAGAATCAAACTTGTTTTTTTGTCTAAAGTATAAACTGCAGCATCATCCGAGTTTTTTGCTCCAACAATAATTTCTTTTGGTAAAAAATTGTTCTTCAAATTTTTAAGAATTTTATCAAGTATATTTGGAGAAATTTTACATCCACATCCCCCACTATTTGAATATTCAGTTAATTTCATTTTAATTATTTTTATTTGTAAGGTAATGATGAATGATGAAGATTAATTTTTAACTCATTTTCATTATTTATTTTTATGAAACCAAAAGTATACTCAACTTTCAGACTTGATCCTTCTTGATCTTCAAAAAAATAATTACCCATCGAAATTATACTATCTCCATAAGAAGAAATTTTGTAACCTTGAAATTTTATAGATTTCCATTTTTTTATCGCAAATCCTTTATCCTCTTTACATACGTTATTCTCACCTATGAAATAAGATATAAACTCATCTTTAGAGGATCTAAATTGTTCGTTTTTTGCTAGGGTTGGTTTGAATAAAACATCACAATAATCAAATGCATAGAGAGATATTAGCTCATTAACAAGGTTTCCTAGATCTTTATTCTCAGAGTATGCCTTTCCAATATTAATAATAATTTCAGCCCACTTTTCTTGGATAAAAACCACCAATTCTTCGTAATTTTTTGACATTTAACTTCCTTTATAAATTACTAATCGCCATCATAGACAAATAAGTCATCTGATTTAGTATCGGCATCGTTGGATAAAATAAAACATGTATTTGTATAAGCACAAACGACATAACCTATAGAGGGTTTGATTTTATAATAAACTCTTGGGTGTCCTGCTTGAGCGGCAATATTTGTAGTTTTTACAAAAACTTTTTTCGCGTCTTTAAATTTTTCAGGAATACTAATCATAATGTAATTTTAAAACTTATAACAATAAAAGTAAAATCGTAATAGATGTTCCAATGAAAATATACTTTAGCATTTTTTGATTCTAGATTTTACACACAAAACTAAGACGTTTTTTATCTTTACTGTTCTGCAGAGGACTAATCCACTTAGAATCATCTGTTAAATCATTCTCATTTTTGATGTAATTAAAATTTCTCCCTTTTCCCATTTCAGTTTTATAGCCAATTATACTTATTATTTGATATTTCATTTTTTTGCAGTCATATTTACCATAATATTTTATACTTAAATTTCCATTTGGTAGTGGTTTTTTGAAATTTTTCATACTCCAAATATAGATTATAGAATTTATTTTTTTTACTGTATCAACTTCAACATACTCAACAAAGTCATTTTCATTAAGAATTTCTTTCCATCTTGAATCGCATTCTCTATAAAACAAACATATTAGTAATATAATAATTAGCTTATTCACAGTAATAATATTTTTAACACTAAATCTATCTAACTAACAAATCTTAATGTTAAACACCTGTTCCTTCAAGACAAATTCCTTCAAAATAAAATATTTCCTTGGGTTCAACAGAATATGATTTGAGAGTTTTAATTGATACTTTTTTTTTATCAAAATTCGATTGTTTTTCATTTATATCTTTTTCAATTTTCTTAATATCATAATAATATTCTGAATCATCAAATCTATAAAAAGTCCTTTTTGTTTTTCCTGTAACTCTATCTATAACATAAGATTCAAGGAAGTATGACTGCGAAACATATGTATCAATAACTACCTTTTTCTTAGTTATTTTTAATTCATCAATCAATATGCCTTGATGATTAAACCATGAATTTCTTAAACGGTATTCATTGCTACCATCGGCGTTAGAATTACTGATATTTACTTCTACAAAATCATTGCAGTAAAAGATACTACAAATTCTTTGTCTATCAAGTTCTTGATTTTCAGTGGAGTCAATAGTTTTTTGTTTTGTTGTTATTAAATCGGGACTATATTCACAAGTGAACTTAACTACATTCAATGATTTTCCATGTGCTCCAAAAGAAAAAATTAAAAAAAAGAATATCAATAAAATGTCTTTCATAGTTTTAAAATTAATTTTGAAATTTGTAACAAATTGTTTAATAGAAATATCCATTCCTAAAGTAAAAAGGTAACATTCCTCTTACATAGAAATCATTGTAACTCGGATAATATCCATAGTTAAAATTTTTATTATTTGTATATTGAAATTTTGATTCTTCTAGCTCAATTAGATTTAAATATCTGAACATTGCCTCATTTTCTGAGATTTCATCATTTTCAACCATAGTTTTAAGTCTATTTATAATTTCAACAAACCTTTTATTTTCAAATTTACAATCGGACTCTTTTTTACAGTCTTGTTGGATTTGCATAAAGGCACAAGAAGTCAACTCATTAAACTCACTGAATTTTTCTTCACAATCTACAAAATAATTATGAGAATGTTTATTAGAAACACAAGAAATTGTTATGAAAAGTATAAATAGAGTTAAAATCTTCATATAATTTAGATAATTATTTTTTTTAATAAGTTAAGATATTTTTATTTAATATTATTTTTACATATCTTTTTAAGAAATGCATACTGTTTAGATTTTTCATTAAGAATTACCCATCTTTGACTCATAGAATGGCTAGATTTTACAAATTTGTCACCAAAATGCTCAGAATAATACATAAATGTTATTGCTTTTTGTCTAATTTTTTTACAATCACCCTCCATATAAACTGTCATGGACATTATACCAGCAAGTGATTCAGAAAAATTTACCAATTCACTCCAATAAATAAAATTTTTCTGGGATTTAATATTTTCAAAATTCACATAAACGTCATATCCATTACTTTGCTTGTAAACAAATTTCCAACTAGAATAAATATATCGAAAACTGAAAAAAAAAAGACAAAAGATTAATAGTGCTAATTTTTTCATACTAAAATTAATTTTTAAAAGTTTTTAATAATTAGTAAATGTTATTTGTTGTATTCAAACGATGTATTTTGAACTAAATCATTTATTTCGTTACTATCCCTAATTTCAGGTAATTTTTTTAAAATTAACCAAAGAATAAATAAGCTAGACCAATAAATAATTAAAACTTTAATTACTACCTTAGGTTTAATCTTAATCTTCATAAATCCCTTTCAAATATAAAATTTTTTAAATTGTACTTAAATATGTAATATCAAAATATTGACAATCAAATTTAGTATTAAAAGTTTTCGATTTATTGTCTTAAAAAGAAACATAGTTGAAATCTTTTACCTTTTGTTATATTTCCTTGATTTGAAATAAGTCGTATTTTATGTCTTTTTTCGATGTAAAATATTTTTTTATAGGTCAACGGAGAGTTGGCAGAGTGGTCGAATGCATCGGTCTTGAAAACCGACAAGGATGCAAGTTCTTCTAGGGTTCGAATCCCTAACTCTCAGCCATTTTAGAGTTCATTAGTGGACAACATTAAAAACCTTATCCTCTGAAACGCACACTCACATTGACTTGTAGAAGTCAGAGTCGTTGAATAAACTGGTCTTGAAAGACAGTGTAAAACTCTTGTAACTACCAGAAATCAGGGAAAATTAGTATCAGTACAAAAACCAGTACAAATTGTACTGTTTTATTCACAAATGATACTTACTAATATATCTAAATCAGTACATCAAGTGATATAAAATATTAAGGTAAGATATCCCAATTAAATTTAAACTTATCAATTAGTTTTTTTAATCTTTTTGGTTTAATTACCTCAATTTTTTTGCCCCACATAAAAAAGTACCAAACCATCTCAATTAAACCACCCGCTTGAAATTTTATAGTCGTAGTACCATCAGGATTTAGTATTTTAAGTTGATTTTCATGAAATTGAAATTCATCAATCAAATTTTGAATGCTTCGATCAAATTTAATTTCAACGTTAAATGGTTTTTCTTCGTATATTCCAAACGATTTTTGACGAAATTTCTTTAAACTAAAGTATTCATATCTTTCAAAGTAAAAACTTGTAACTTCAAAAGATTTGATTTTTGGTAACGAAAAGTATTTGAATTTTTTATCTTTAGTATCTTTGACTACTAAATAATGCCTATGACCATACAAAATACCATATGGTTCAAGAGTATAAGATTTTATTTCATTTTTATTATTTTGATATTTAATATTCACTTTTTTACAAGATTTGATACAAAATCTTACTTTATTTAAAATATCTTTTTGATAGATAGGCTTAGGTCCAGGTTTAAATATAAAATCTTCGTTTTCATCTAAAACTTCCAAATCTGTTTCTAATTTTAATAGGAACTGCTTTCGTAAAGTTGATTTTAATTTTTTTATCAAACTAAAAATTGATTCTGATTGTTTGTCTAAATTATTATTTTTTAATGTTTTTGCAGCAAGAGTTAAATCAGCAATATCATCATTGTTATAAGGTAATAATTTGCTGAATTGAGTTTCATGTATTTTCCATCTTTTAATTCTAGTATCATCTGTTATTTCCTCTATATCTAAAAATACATTTAAGACTAGATCTTTCATTCTTATCGCTGTTCTTCTACTTACTGAAAACTTATTTTCAATATCTTTTATAGATACCCCTCTCCTATTAAGTTGCATGTCGAGGGCAAGGTCCAAAAGATGTTCTAATTTTTCATATCGCATATGACCAATTTTGACATACTAATAGGTTTTGATGCAAGTAAAATAAAAGGAGTAATTTATATGAAACAAAAAACAAAAAAAATTAATTTTAAAAAACTTGACGAAAAAGTAATTAAAAAGCTAAAAAAAATTGATTATCACAAGATTATATATATTTTTTTTCTTATTTTTTTCTTACAAAGTTGCACACACTGGAATAATTCTAAGACAATGAGTATTTTCGGCGCTGGCACTGCAGGTTATAGTGCTTATTCGATGGGTTCAAAGCTAGTTGGTAAGGAATATGGACTTCCAATTGCTCTAGCAGGTACATTAGTTGGAGCTTTTCTTGGAAGTGAAATTGGTTCTAATATGGATCAAAACGCTCAAGTTATTAATTTATCATTGGATGAATTAAAAATAAATGAAAGTAAATTACTAACTAATACTGATGAAAGTACCTCAGAAACTCTAGTTACAAAGAATGAATTTCAACTTCCTAACAACACACTTTGTAAAAAATTTGAATGGACTATTGAAAAAAATGGAGAAATAGTAAGAGGCAAAGGTACTGCATGCAAAAATTCAGATGGTGATTGGGTTACCCTAGGTAATATAATGATGTAATTCACCCATTAATCTAATTCTAAATTTGATAAACCTTTTCTTTGATAATAGTAAATTAGTGAAAATAGATGTCTTTTTGATTGAAAACTATTCCAACGAGGTTCAAATTTTCCAAATTGAGTATCAATGCTTAGATCATTTGTTGCATTGATTTTAACACTTTCTACCATTAATTTAATACATCTATCTAAATATAGATTCCTTTTTCTTAATTCATGGTAGATCGTATTGTAATAATTACTCTTAACATCAAAAACAAAATTTTCTCCACCATCAATAGATTTAACCGAAGAAAAACATAAATCCTGATTTGTATAACCAGAAACATTAACACAACCAATTAATAAAAAAACTATAATAAATCTAATAGTAGTCATTATGTAATAAAAAAAAGGCACCTCCTTCCAAGAAATCATTATATAATTCAAGTTTAATTTCTGGTGGGAGTTGCCATTGTGGAACATTCATTATATTTTTTTTGCAATGATATAAACACTGAATTCGCTCAGATTTATTGGTATTTTTTACAATTTTGATCTTATGGCTATAATAGTTTTTAGTGCAAGATGTAACTAAAATCAAAAATACAATTATTAAACAAAAATTATTGGTCATTTAGAGGTTGCTGGTTTTTTTTCAACTTCAAAGATTCTTATATCTTGAGGAAAAGACTCGAGTATGTAAGGGAGATTTTTTTCAACCACTATAACCATATCCTTTGAAGAGTTAAAAATTACTCTGGATAATTCATTTTTCATAACTTTTTTATGATTTAAATTCCTATATATACTTCCATTAACGAAATGACCGATCATTGACAAATAATAATCACTGGCTTTTACTGTTTTCATAGTAAAAAAAAGGCCTATCACAACAAATAAAATAAAAACGATGTAGAAAAATAAAATTTTTAATAAATAAAAAAACATATCTTTTCTCCTTTTTTTTTTTATAAAGGATACATGTGTCATTTTTGGACACATTTAATTTTCTCTTCAAATAATATTTAGAATAGATTTGATAGATTCATAATTTTCTAAATTAAAATGATCTGTACCAGGTTCAAATTCCCAGGCAAAACAATATTTATTTGTTATTACTGCAATGCCTTCGTTAGATTTTTCATTTGCATAATCTAATTCGATCGCTGGTGACGACAGTACAATAATATTTGAACTGTTACATTCATTATTTAGTTTAATAGGTAATTTGTTATTTTGCATTAGCATTTCAGTGAATACAAATTGTTCTTTTTTTATACCTTGATTAATTTCAGTTTTATAATAATGAGCGTTTTCATAAATTTTGAAATAGACTGCCATCAAAGACTGATTATCAAGATTCAGTTTTTTATAAACTAATTTTGCTTCACCGAAAGTAGAAATGGGATTTAGGAAAAAATCTTTTAAAAGCAAATTTGTATTAACACCATAGGTTTTATTATTATTAAATAAATTAAATATTTCTTTTGAACTTTGTTTTTTGTCAAATATTATTGCGGGATTGCTTGATCTTGTCTCCTCTAAATCTAGAAAAACATTTCTAATAGCTTTATCGTCCAATTGCTTAAAATCTTGAATTTTATGAACAGAATATCCATAATTAAAGTCAACTAATGGGAAATCGTTACTATTTTTTTTAACTACTAAAAACTTAGAAAAATCTATCTTACTATCAGTATCAATTAAAATATCCCTACCACCTTGCCATGAATATTTACCTAATACCTTTCCATTAAAGGTATAAACTCTTATTGCCGAATTTGGAGTACATCCATTATCTTCCAAATATTCTATGAGTTCTTTATCATTGCTTTCTTCCGCTCTTTTTTGTAGATAATCATGAAATAACTCACTGTTACAATCATCTAAGAATTCCCACCAGTCATCAT
>MDTD01088440.1_pt1 | contig 12155 bp, 4 predicted proteins | sample 811221 | NCBI WGS metagenome assembly MDTD01 (sample SAMN05326646, study PRJNA326480) | marine metagenome | isolation source: seawater | place: Pacific Ocean: South West | collected 2011 | reverse complement strand
TCTTCCTCCTCTTCCATATCGATAATTCCTGGGATATACTCTTCATCGGAAGATTCATCGTCTTCCTCATCGTCTTCCTCGGAAGTCGCTTCAAGATCTATCTCTATATCACTTACATCACTTACATCTGTATCGGTTTTGTCTTCTAGTTCTTCAATGTCTGCCAAATTGGCCAAATCAGACATAGATGACTCTCGTTTGAACGCATCAATCTCTTCAATTGTGATACCTCGTCGCTTGTAAGAAGTTGAGGAAGTTGCTGAAGTTGCTTTGCTCGCTACAGACATAGACGAGTGCTCTGACATATCTGTCGTTGATTTGAAGCTATCATCTGAATCTGAGAGAGAAATGTCCGATATCGCATCATCTATCTTCTCCACCTGATCCATATGATCCATAGCGAGTTCTCCTCGCAATTCAATCGTAATCTCTTGCTTCGAAGATGACGAAGAAGACTTTTTCGATTTTGAAGTGGCCTTCTTTTTCGGAGCTTTTCGGAGTGGTTTCTTATGTTTCTTATGTCTTTTGGACTTTCGTCGTTTCTGGAGCTCTTCATTCGCCTTGTCGGTGGCTTTCATAATCAAATACGACATCAGCATATCATTGATCGCACGGTTAGGTTTGGGTGTTCCGAGCGGTTTCTCTGACTTCTTTTTTGAACGAGTGTTAGGAGATTTATGCTTTTTCTCAGGAGTATCTTTCACGACTAGATCCGTGAGATTTCCCTCATCATCCATGTCTTCATACTCTTCAGAGCATTCAAGGATCATGTCTTTCTCTTTCTCTTGTGATTCTTTCTTAGACCGTGTCGTCATCATATGCGTATTGTCGTTACTCATCTATATTACATTCAGTCAAATTTTTTAAGTAGAAACGGACGTGTGATCAGTCGCACAAATTTGATAGCTATTTAAATATATTCATTATCATATAGATTACATGCCGAACCATCCCAAGATGTCATCGGGGTCAATGATCGTCCAAGATGTCAGTGGAGTTCAATTTAGTATCATGGGACCGGATGAGATACGAAAGCGATCTGTGGTGGAGGTAACCAAAAACGAAACATATGAAAAGGATGTCCCCGTGGTCAAAGGTCTCTTTGATTTGCGGATGGGGACAACTGAAATGGGTAAAATCTGTAATACGTGTGGACACGGGAATAAAGAATGCCCTGGACATTTCGGTCATATTGAATTGGCGAAACCCATCTATCATTATCATTTCATTGATATTACGACAAAGCTGTTGAGTTGTGTATGTTTCCGTTGTAGTCGTTTGCTTGTTGATGTGACCCCCTCTCTAGTGGAGCAACTGAAGGACAAACCCGCGAAGGCGAGATGGAAGTATGTATCGACACTTTCGTCCAAGATCACTCGTTGTGGTCAAGAGACGGAGGGTGGATGTGGGTGCCAACAACCAGATCGGTATAAACTCAATGGGGTTTCTGGGATCGAGGCAGTTTGGAAGAATCTGGGAGATAGTGGCAAGCACGTCCAGAATCTTCAAGCAGAGTATGTCAAAGGTGTCTTTGAGAAAATATCGGAAGAAGACTATACCCTACTTGGATTTAGCTCTCAGTGGTGTAAGCCCGAATGGTTAATCTGTACAGTCTTGCCTGTTCCTCCTCCTCCTGTGAGGCCTTCTGTCAAGAAACAGGGAGATTCTCAGAGGATGGAGGACGATATCACTCACAAACTCTTTGATATCATCAAGTATAACAACGGACTCAAAAACAAGATCAACAACAATTGTCGGAAAGAGCTTGTGGATGATTGGACAGAGATGGTTCAGTATCATGTTGCGACGATGATTGACAATGAGCTACCAGGATTCCCTCAAGCATCTTATAAATGTTCAGGGAGACCCATCAAAGCGATTCGTCAGCGATTGAAGGGGAAAGAGGGTCGGATTCGGAGCAATCTGATGGGGAAGCGTGTAGATTTCTCTGCGAGAAGTGTAATTACACCCGATCCCAACATTTCTCTGGACGAACTGGGTGTCCCTGTTAAGATTGCGATGAATATCACCTATCCTGAAACAGTGAATCAGTATACACACGATAAACTGATGAGGGCAATCTCAAATGGACCAACGGTGTGGCCAGGAGCGAATACGGTGATCAAGGGATCTGTCAAGACGACCTTGTCGGATATGAACAAAGACAATATTCTCTTGGAGGATGGAGACATTGTCAATCGTCATTTGATGGATGGAGATTATGTCTTATTCAATCGTCAGCCATCACTTCATAAGATGAGTATGATGGGGCATCGTGTGAAGGTGATGAAAGGAAATACCTTTCGTCTCAATGTCAGTGTAACACCTCCGTATAATGCGGACTTTGACGGAGATGAGATGAACATGCACGCGCCTCAATCGATTGCCGCCGTGTCTGAACTAATCAACATCGCTTCCGTGAATCATCAGATTATCTCACCCCGTGAAAACAAACCGATCATCACGATTGTTCAAGACACATTGCTCGGCATCTACAAGCTGACACATTCGGAGATTATTCAGTATCCGCAGGGGAGTTCTTATCATTATGGAGAAAACACGAATCTCTATAAGATATCGGATAGCAACGCAAAGACACAGTGTGTGAATTCATGTGTCTTTAGTCGCAATCAGATGATGAACTTGGTGTCGGATTTATCAACCTTCCAAGGAGTCCCGCCTTCCTCAGATTGTAAGGTGAATCTGAATGGGGAGGAGATTGAGATGTGGTCGGGTAAATGTATCTTATCGTTTATCTTACCGGATATCGTGAATCTGTCGATGCCGAATGGACGCTTTGATAATGTCAAGGATTCGGATGCGCAGTTGACAGGAGTGAAGGAAGAGCTCAAAAAGAACAATAAGATGATCAATCTGGTCAAGATTGTCAATGGTGTGATTCAGCACGGAACCTTTGATAAGGCGCTCTTCTCCAAGACGTCCAAGGGTCTCATTCACACGATCTATAATGATTTGGGACCCCAGCGAGCTCATGATTTCATCAATGATTTACAGAAGATTGTGACGTATTTCCTATTGATTGAGGGGTTTAGCGTGGGTATCAGTGATATGATTGCGGATAAGGTTGCGGTGGAAGGGATCCGAGATATCATTCAGTCGCGAAAACATCAAATCAGCGAGATCACACAAGAGGTTCATCTGAATATCTTTGAGGGATTGCCTGGCCAGAGCAAAGAAGCATTCTTTGAGAGCAAGGTGAATTCTCTCTTAAACAAGACGATGAAAGAAACAGAGAAAATCGGTCTCTACAATCTCCATCCGAAAAACCGAGCCACCTATATGGTAAACTCGGGATCAAAGGGTAAACTGTTGAATATCTCGCAGATGATTGCTTGCTTAGGTCAGCAGAATGTGGATGGACAACGGATCCCGTATGGATTTCAGGGGCGCACCTTGCCTCATTATCACAAATACGATGATTCTCCTGAAGCTCGGGGATTTGTGGAGAATTCATTTATCTCAGGTCAAACACCTCAAGAGTTCTACTTTCACGCGATGGCGGGTCGTGAAGGTCTGATTGATACGGCTGTCAAAACGGCGACCACGGGCTACGTTCAACGTCAGCTTGTCAAGGCGATGGAAGACTTGATGGTGACGCATGATTATTCGGTTCGGAGTAGTTCAGGTTCGATTGTTCAGTTTGTCTATGGGAATGATGGGATGGATGCGACGTTTGTGGAGTCTCAACCTTTATATCTGACTAAATTATCACTGGAGGATATCATCGACAAGTATGATATGAGTAAGTGTGAGTGGTCGTCATTGCTTCACAAAGATATCAAAGTCACTGAAAAAGACAAAAAGATACTTCAAGAGTCTCTGAAGAGGTTGCTTCATCATCGGGATGTCCTTATTTCGGAAATATTTATGGGCAAACCTGAAAACAATATCAATTACCCTGTTCATATTCAGCGGATTGTGGAGAATATCTGCTCAAAGAAACAAAAACCTAAATCCAATATCTCGCCTACAGAGATATTGAAGGGGAATGAATCTCTCAAACAATCCAAGTTTGTGAGAGATGAATTCAGAAACAACAAGATCTTTGAGATTCTGGTTGATGTTCATTTGAGTCCCAAGGTGCTTATTGCGGACTACAAGATTACGACAGAAGAGTATGATAAGGTTACACAGATTATCTCCAGACAGTTTGAAGAATGTAAGATCTCTCCTGGAGAGATGGTGGGTGCATTAGCCGCACAGAGTATTGGAGAACCTGCGACGCAAATGACATTGAATACCTTTCACTATGCGGGTGTTTCCGCGAAGTCGAATGTGACACGAGGTATTCCGAGATTGAAAGAGTTGATTCACGTGAGCAAGAATATCAAATCTCCATCCACGATGATATACTTGCGTGAAGATCTGAAACAAGATAACAAAAAGGCGAGATATGTGAAGAATCAGATGGAGTACACGGTTCTCAAAGATGTCATCTTATCTTCGGGTATCTATTATGATCCTAAGCACGTAACCTATCAAACCGACATACCGGAAGATGAGGGATTACTCGCCTTTTACAAGGAGTTTGAAGAGCTTATGAAGGAGGATGAGGAGGAAGAAGATAAGGAGGATACAGGTTCGTATCCGTGGATTGTGAGGATGACATTTAACAAGGAGGCGATGATGGATAAAGGAATTACGATGGAAGACATCTCCATTGGGATGAATCGGTATGGGGGGGAACGATTACATTTCATATTCACAGATGATAATGCGAAAGAATTGGTGGGGCGTATCACGATGGATCCAGAAACTCCTCCCACCTATGAGGATGGTCTCCAGGATCAAAGTAGCATCATCTCGGTCTTTACCAATATCAGTATTGATATGATGGAGAATATCGTAATCAAGGGTATTGTAGACATCAAGGATATTATCATCACGGAGGCGAATCGTAAGAGAAAGAAAGACAAGGAATATGTCAATGAAAAGGAGTATGTCTTGGAGACGGATGGAACCAACCTGCTTGGGGCAATGGTATCAGAGTTATCGGATGAGACACGATGTATCTCCAATGATATCGTAGAGATATATGATATCTTGGGTATCGAAGCAACAAGGGCTCTCTTGATTGATGAAGTCACGGGCGTCGTGAAGCATGAAGGGGAATATATCAATAGCCGACACATTGAAGTCTTATGCGATGTGATGACGAGTCGGGGGATGTTGATCTCGATCAATCGGCAAGGCATCAATCACGGGGATGTGGGGCCGTTGGCGAGATCCTCCTTTGAGAATACAACGGATCAGCTGATCAAAGCCGCGATCTTCTCAGAAAGAGACACACTCAAGGGTGTTTCGAGTAACATTATGTTGGGTCAGACGATCCGTTCGGGAACTGGATTGTCTAACCTATTGCTTGATGAGGATGAATTAATGAAATTGCTGTCAGATAAACAACTAGAAGAAGAAGAATATCAATTACTGAATGAACATACGATTGGGGAGTATATGGAAGGCGAAGAGCTAGAGGACGATGGGTGCGATCTGGATGATTTCAAATTCTCCTTTGAATAGCGTCTACAAGGGAACCTCAGTCCCAGATACATCTTCTGATTCGGATTGGTCGCTTTCTTTCATAGAATCCATAGAATCCATAGAATCCATATCATATGTCTTTTTATCAGTCCCATTCTCTAATTCATATTGTTTGAATGTTAAATATGTCATAAGATCTCTATCGACTTCTACTTTTTCTCCGTTTTCAAATTGACGGACAAGTTTTTTAACTGTTTCATCATCCATAAGTGAACCTGTAATCGTCTTTGTATCTGCTGTATCTGCTGTATCTTCGGGATCATCGTCTACGAGATGAGAAGATCGGACTTCTTTCAGTTTTTCACATAATGTTTCATACTGAGTTTCATCTTGAGTCTCTAGATAAATGATCATTTCATCCATGACGTCTTTGTTGTTTCCTGTTTCCCGATTCATTCCGATTCCCTTGAGCATCTTTAGAATACTCTCTCCAAATTCACATCGTATCAGATAATCCGCGAATACCTTTTTGACCTTGTTTCTTTCAACCGCTTCACCACTAAATAGCGTATTGACGATGGCTCCAAATAACTCTTTGATAAAAGACAAGTCCGCATCAGAGTAATAGGAGACTTTCTCATTTTTGCTTGCGAGTAGAATCGGAGTCGCATATTTCATCTTAAGATATACCTCAGTATCTCCTGCGCCACTCGTCCCATAATCGTCTCGTAGCACCTGTAATATCTTGTCCACATATTTATCTTTGTATTCAGATGTCTTATATAACGCATCAAACGCAGAGGCTAGAATCTGAGACGAATCTCCGTAGTCTAACCACGCATACATTTCAATATTCTTCGAATAATGATTCAAAAACTCAACGGAATTCGGGAAGTTTATTATACCTTCCACAGCTTTCTCGATGGCAGGATTCAATGCAGTAACCAGATCTCTTCTCTCTTGACTCATATCTGACATTGCTTCTTTCATTGTATCACTCTCTCCTTCAACGCCTTCACCATCTTCACCACCCGGTGTGAAACCAGGTGTCTCAAGGGTGGAGGTAGATACATCCATTTCCTTACCCATTTCCTTGGCCATTTCGCTAACCTCTGTAACTGATAATCCTTTTACATAGGCTGTCACATTCTCTGTAAATTCTTTCATTAAATCTCGTCGTTTCTTTATTGCAGGTGATTCATTCAATGTGTCATATTCCTTTTGTAACTTTTTAAGATCCTTCAATGCCTTTTCTTTTTCTGTTCTCTCTTCCTCTAGTTCCTTTTGTTTCGCTGACATTTCATCACGAGTTATTGTATCTACACTTTCAACCGGTTCGTCAGTCATAGGCGGTGGAGGTTGGAGAGGAGGGTTTTCTCCAAATTGCCCTTCTTGTAGGGACACGATATCAGGTTCTTCAGGTTCTTCAGGTAATGTTTCAGGTGCTACGGGTTCTTCAGGTAATGTTTCAGGTGCTACGGGTGCTTCAGGTGCTACGGGTGCTTCAGGTGCTACGGGTGCTTCAGGTAATGCTACAGGTGCTTCAGGTTCTACAGGTAAGGTCCCAGATTCTTCTTTTAATGGATCTTCAGGTGAGATATTAGGCGAGGTACCGATTTGACCACCACTTTGACGATGATTCTTAACGGTTCGGCGTTTGCGAAGATGTAATCTATGAGGATCGTAACCTCCTCCTTGTCTCCAGAGTGATGAGAGTCTTTCAGAATTGTCTCCTGTTAAGAGACCTTGAGACTTGTCATTCGAATATATCTTGGATAACAATCCCTCTATTGTATCTGTTCTCTCATCTTGTTGTCGGATCGCTTCTAGAGACAAACACTTGGATAAAATACATATACGGGCTTCACATAATATTAACATATAGAGCTTATCGGTGATAGACACCCCCTCGTATTCATTCGTCAAGAAGTTGTAGTAGAATTGATAGATATATATCAGGCAATCCTGAGATGGACATGCTAAACATTTCTTGTTACTATCCCAAGACACATCTGATCTTATGTAATCAAAGAATCCTCTTGGTTTGGAGCAACATTCGCGCATTTTGGAGCGGATACATTCTTCAAATAGTAATTCATTCTGTAATTTATGTAATAACTTATTCACACGTGCCTTCCGAGTCTTGCTGAATAACCGCAACGATCCTCGTTCTTTGAGAATGTCGTCCACTGCCATCTCAAAGTCCTCGTCGTATTTACCATCGATAATAACCTTGTACCAAGAAACTCCCTTAACGGTAATATATGGAGTAATGATACCCAATGGTTTATCTGTCGCAAAGAACGCGTCTGAAGATCCTGGTTCTCTCGCTGTAGGTAACAGGTAATCCGATAGTTCTCTGACGAGAGGATCCCCCGAGTCAATGGTCAAATTCGTCGCCTTTTCTAATTCAGATTCATCTTTCAATCTCTGTAGATCCTGATCTAATGATCCACCTCTCTGAATACCTGGTGCTGGAGTTTGTGTTGGAGGGGGTACTCCCTCTCCTATATCTCGGGATAGATCCTCGTTCAATGACGGTTGTGGAGGTTGGTCGGAAAGGGAGGGCACTGAAGATGGAGGTTCAGCCGCACCCAATTCAGGGGTTGTTTCTCCCGATAAGGAATCCCCACCCATATCCATGTCTGGTGGATTTGGTAAGAGTCCAGTGCTTTCAGGTGTCACCGAATCACCCCTAACGATGGATTCTGGACCAGCGTCAGGGCCTGATGATAGATCGGCTGCACTCGCAAGAGACTCTGGATCAGGGCCAGAGTCAAGGCCAGGTGATAGATCGGCTGCACCCGCAAGAGACTCTGGATCAGCGTCAGGGCCAAGGCCAGGTGATAGATCGGCAGAAAGAGATCCTGGTTCAGGGCCAAGGCCAGGGTCAGGGCCAGGTGATAGATCGGCTGGACTCGCAAGAGACTCTGGTTCGGGGCCAGGGCTAGGTGATAGATCGGCTGGACTCGCAAGAGACTCTGGTTCGGGACCAGAGCCAAGGCCAGGGTTAGGGCCAGGACCAGGGTCAGGGGAGCCTTCTTCGAAAGGAGGTGGTTCAGATAAACTAGACATTTGGTCAGTATCCATCATCTTTCGTATATCTTCCGTGCTTTCATCTGGTATAGAGGGAGGTTCGGATGTCTGTTCAAGATCAAGGACATCCTTCGCTTTTTCTTGTATCTTTTGATCTATTTCTTGGCGCTTTTCAAGTCTCTTCATGAACTCATGGAGTTCTTTGAGCTCTTTGTCAGAATCATCAGAAGTCGCCATACTTGTTTCACGAGTTGTCATTGTAGTTATGATCTTACGGATCGTCTGCGACTTCAAATACTCTCTTTCTTGGAGGATGATATTTATAAACTGATCCAGTGTCACACAATTGATATATTGATTCATAAACTCTTTTGTTTCGGTGACTTTTACTTTAGGTAGATAGTGCATCATAGGTCTGGACAATATCGCCATAATAACAGATTTATCTCGTATTAAATTCATGATCTTGTAACCCGCATATGCGAGACCCGCACCTACAGATAACCCGACCCCCGCGAGGATGGGTGCCACAATACCCCCCGACTGCTTGGTCTTTTTCCGGTTATTATCTCCAGGCTTTTTCTTGGTTTTCACCTGAGATTTCTTGGCTCGGTTGGCCCGGTTGGCCCGGTTGTCCTTGGGATCAATCGCCATCCTTTTTTTCGTCCGAATGTTCCCTCTTCCAGAGAAACGCTTACGGTCCCGTTTTTTTGTCTTTGCCATAATCTATAGTATAGTGTAGATTATAATAAAAAACATAATTCGCATTACTTATCAGTTATCGTCCTTCTGAGATGTATTAGTGGGTCCATCGTTCGGTTCACTCTCACCCATGTCTTCGATTCCCGCCAGAAACGAAGCGGTCCCTGGTGTATCTCCCTGTGTATCTTCCTGTATATCTTCTAATGTAGCCACAGATAATCCAGTTTCGATGTCTGGTTGTTCTTTGGTAGGTTCTGTATCGGGGACAGGTTCAGGAGACTTCATGTCTCTGAGGATTTTATGGATTTCTTCTTTGGGATTGTCGCTTTTCTTAGGAGAACGTGGTTTGTTCATATTCATCTTTTTCAGAGACGAGACACGACTAAAAGACTTCAATTCGTCTAAGTCTCTTTTGGTATCAGATGGACCATTGGACACATTTTCAGAAATCGGTTTGAATTCGGCTTCACTTGGGATATTCTGTTTGTGTTGAGGGATATCATCGATTGTCCATTTCCGTGTTTTCTTTTTCTGGAGCAATTTAGAGCTTACATTTGTCATAATATCGGCTATCTTATCTTCTTCGGGTCTCTCAAAAATCTTGACTTTATCTAACCCATTACACATAGGAGGAACCTTGATTTCTACCTTTTTGAAGGTTGTCCTGAATTGCTTGATGATATTATCATCAATGGTCGGCGATTGTTCAATGAGGCGATCGTATTCAGCTCGGCATATCTCCAAGAACTCGTGAGCAGGTTTACGTCTCTTGGGATCAAGGGCCAACTCTACCTCAATATTTCTCCCAAATTTGGACCACTGAACCTCTGACAAACGATGCGACTCCATCAATTCCGCGTATCTCAAGAAATTCTGAAGAGTTGATAAAATCCCCGCAAAGATATTCACTGACCCAACACCCGCCATCGCGATTTGCTTATGTTCTTCGGGAACAAACGAATCCATCGCAAAATTGGCGGTCCCGGTAAGAGTTGATAAGATAATCACAGGGATCGTAAAGGTATAATTCTTGATTCTATACGATTTTTCAGAACGACCGTGGAGCCACCGATAACACATCGCTTTCTCCGCCCACTCTGCTAACAATTCTTCTTGTTCTTTCGTCCACGGGAAAAGTATCTCGTCTTTCTTGTCTTTCTTTTTAATCTCAGACGGGAGCATTATAAGTAATCCTTAGAAAATATTAAGTTTAGGACGCGTTTTTATAATGATTGACTATCATATCAATGGACGACCTCAATATCCCAATATTCGCCCAAGCCAAGATTGAGTATACCAAACAACTTGTGGAGACATTGTATCCTCATATGTATGATGGCATCAAATCAATTTATGATGAATCCAAAGTCTTGTATGCCTCCAAGACTAACACTCCGATTATGTTATTTTTCCGAGAGCTCTTGGAAAAAGTCCCCATCTGGAACAGTGAAATCATTGATGCCGAGAGCGCACGGATCATTCAATCCTCAGGTTGTGATTGGATTGATGATCTGATTACCGCCGTCTTTATCAGTCATACCAAAATATTGACATCCATCGGTCCGAATCAATCGTTTCAAAAGATCAATGTAACCATACCTAAGACCAGTAGCTTTGTTCATAAATCGTATATCAATGTTGCCCGAGAGCTTTGGAAGAATCCCTATCTGTTTAATGAAAATGTTCCTGGTCACGAATTTCAGAGAAACTCAAAAGAAGTGGAAGATATCATCAAAGCATGTATTGAAACGACTGTCCGAAATCTATTACCCATCAAAGAGATCCTCCGAGAACACCTCGATACGAAAGAAAACGATACACTCCTCGCTCAAAAAGAAGAACTCAAGCAAATGCTACGAGAAGAATTACAAGGACTCAAGGGACAAGATACAACCGTGGAGACTGAAGCTAATGAAGCTAATGAAGCTAATGAAGCTAATGAAGCTAATGAAGCTAATGATGTAAAAGGTGACAGTGATTCAGGTCCCACGATCGTAAAAGAAGACGATATCGAGGAAGAAGAGGAAGAAGGTGACAGTGAATTAGGAGAGATATCGACTATCATCCAAGAACTAAAAGAAAAAGTTGAAGCCGAAAAAGAGAAATTATCGGAATTAGACTCCCCTGAACAAGTGAGAGAACAGATCAGAGAAGAACCCACCGAACTAAAAGAGAGCAAAGATATCCCTATCATTGAAACGACCGAAGGACATGCGTTAGTTCTTCCTTCGCGGACGGATGAACCCACTGAAGATGCCGTCAAGTCTCAATGTGATGATATAGTTGTACATGATATCACGTTGCCCGTGGATGTTGAAACTGGAGACTCCGATCTAACACCTCGGGGACGACCGGGTGAACCTGAAATAAAATATGATAACGTGGATGTTGTCCCTCAAGACACGTCTCCCACCGCAGATGAGGAGAAGATACAAACCATGCAAAAGATGCTTGTCACAGAAGATAAACCCAAAATAAAACCATCCACTGAAGTGAATGTCATTAAAGACCACAATATTAAGACAAAAACCGATGATATTAGAGAGCCTGCTCCTGCTCCTGAGCCTGCTCCTGAGCCTGCTCCTGCTCCTGAGCCTTCATTTACGTTATCTGGGTTATATCCATCCTTGAAACCCTCTTCTCAGCCAGAACCTCAGCCAGAGCCTCAGCCAACCAGCACACCCCTGGTAGAGATATCGGGAGATAATCCGTTGGATGAAACCTCAAGTCTCGCAAACTTCTTTAATGATATGAAACAGATCGTTGAAGACAAAGGTATCAAAGTCGAAACAAATCAAAATCAAAGTATCAACTTATTTGACGATGCGTCTGTGGTTGAAAAGTAAATGTAAATGTAAATGTAAATGTAAATGTAAATGTAAATGTAAATGTAAATGTAAATGTAAATGTAAATG
>MDTD01062241.1_pt1 | contig 12155 bp, 7 predicted proteins | sample 811221 | NCBI WGS metagenome assembly MDTD01 (sample SAMN05326646, study PRJNA326480) | marine metagenome | isolation source: seawater | place: Pacific Ocean: South West | collected 2011 | reverse complement strand
GGAGAAGGTGCGGGTATTTTAATCCTTGAATCTGAGGAACATATGAAAAAACGAGGAGCCACTCCAATCGCTGAAATTACAGGGTATTCCACCACAAATAATGTCTACCACGTAACTAATTCACCGACCCAAGGTGAAGGTTTGGCACAGTCAATGCAGGAAGCTCTAGATGATAGTGGTTTATCTGAATCCGACATAGATGTAGTGGTTGCACATGGTACTGGAACATATGTTAATGATAGTTCCGAGTGTAGCGCCATAAATACAGTTTTACCCAGCAAACCACTGGTACATTCAATGAAATCATATGTTGGTCATACCCTATCGGCGGCAGGAGTCATAAATGTCATCACTGGTTTACTCGAGATGAAACACAAATTCGTTTTACCAACCCTATTTTTGAAAAAACCAGGTAAAAATTGTGACGTAAATCATGTGAAATCAGAGGGACAAGATAAAGAAGTTAGTGCTTTTATAACAAATGCAGCCGGCTTTGGCGGCTTCAACGGCTCGCTTGTAGTGAAAAAGGCTAACGAATAATGAGCGATAAACTCCAATTAGAAAAAGAACTTGACCGTATTCGTAACAAACTTTTCTATGGGTTTGAGTATGATCAGGAATACTTAAATTACACCGAGAAAGATCAAGACAAGAATTGGAAAGCGTACGAAAAATTTACTATCGCCTTCACATCTCTTGAAATCGATTGGAACTGCCAAGAGAGTGTTTCAAGCTCAGATGTAAGTTCTGAAAGCTTGTCCTTAGTATCTAGCTTGCTCCGCTGGCTTCATCTCAACACTGTTAATTTACGCTATTTTCCTCCGAATCTATTTCGCTGTAGTGAAGTTGTGCACGGCCTTGTCAGCCTTCTGGCAGAAAAACTCAAAATTAATAACCTGCTATTGTTCAGCCACCGAAAACTTATTGATTTAAGTCAGTTAGCTCCCCTATTTCCGTTAAGAAATGAAATGTACTTTCTAAACCCAAGCAACCGGTCTCAAGCATCAGACTTGATGGTTTATTACCTCGTACAGCAAACTCACATAGAGGGCCAATTTATGCACCTATGTAAGCAGCAAATTCTTAATAAAGAGCATGTATTTTATGATTATTTTTCAAAACTCGATACGCATTATCAAGCTCAATTAGAGTTTCTCAGCCATTGCTTTTTCAAATTGCGAGAATTGAAGCCAGAACTAGAAGAAAATTTTGACCTTGAAAGTATTCCGAAACTCCATTATTTGGAAAAATTTCCAGAATTTGTGAATTTATGTAAGGTAGCTAATGAAATAAAGTCTGATTTCGTTCAAACGCTGAACAAGGAGTGGCTTGCTTACGTTAGTGCCCGAAACCTCCCACGAACCAAGAATGAATCATTTCACTTTCCTACTGATTTTTTAATGGATAAGCAAGATCAAATAGTAATGGCTAGAAGTATGAAGGATCAACAAACGGAGTACTTTCAGGAGCTACAGAAGAAAGTGAGCGAATACGGTATCAAGAATGATGCTTTGATTAGACAGGCCTTTTCTGAGCTTAACCAAAAGCGCAGCATGGACGACGAGTACGACACTTCTGTATATCAATATTACCTGGCCGAAGCCGGTAAAATAAAGTGGGATTTACAGGACGTTTACAAGGCGATGGCGCCATTGGGTAATTTGGACCTTAGTGATAACGACATGGAACTCTGCGATATAGTCAAAGAAATTGCCTACTGCGAGGGGTTTGCTTACACCATTGGACATCAAAATTTGTACCATGCTGGGTACATGCATCCGTTTACGATGTGGATTACTCAACAATGCCATGAAGAAATGAAACACTATCATGCGGTACGCGTGCTTCTTCAACAAGCAGGCGTTTGCACCCAGAAACTCGATGAGGATTTTATGGCTCAAGTATTTGAAGAGCCCAATCCTGATGCATATCATGACCAATATAACGTGTTTAATCTCAATTTTCTTGGTGAAGTACACAACATCAGAGCATACCTGCTGCTAGCCGACGCGTTCGAAAATAAAGATATACAGAGAGTCTTACGATGGGTCACAGAAGATGAAGTTGTTCATAAGAAAGTATTTCATTTCCATTTTAAGTACCTATCTAAAAAATATAAGGACTGGGAAAAAAACGCTTACGAATGCATGATTGATACAGGCTTTGGTACACACCAAGCTTCCCATTGTTCAAGGTACAAAGTAATGATGGAAAAAATAGGTCGTTACTATGACCATTCCACAAAATACTCCGCATTGCAATTTCTTAATATGAGTATGCGGGCTCAATATTTGGAACTTAAATCACTTTACTCCCCAGAAATCTTTAAGATATCGGAATTTGATTTCCGTCGAAGGCACTTAAAGGCATTTGTACACTAGGTTGAAGTCATGAAAGATATGAATAACATATTAGAGTTAGAGTTTAGTGATGAGGACATTTTTGAATTATTACGTGATGCTTTAGAAGACATAACGGGCTACGACGGTGATATAACTTTAGAAACCGAATTAATCGATGAACTTGGTCTGGATTCTCTCGGATTTTTAGATTTATTTTTTACGATTCAAACCTCAATCCAGAAAGAGGTTACTAATGAACAAATGCGAGCGATGATAATGGAAGAACTCGGTCAGCATCGCAATAAAGACCTCGCCAAATTAAGTGATGGAGAAATAGATAGAATCCTCTACCCAGAATTAAAAGTACAGAATTTCTTCAATATCATTAGGAGACAACTCAGTAGTCAAATTCCTACTATTGATTTGGGAGAAATGCCTAATGACTTCCTTGCTAGTGGTAATATTGATGATTTTTTAAAGAATAATTTTGAAAAGTTAAAACAGCAACAATACGAGCTGCAAATCAAACAGTTGGGAGTCGAAGATGAACGAATCCAAGCCGTAGTTCAACAGGCCTTTGATGGCGTCGACGAAGAAACGATTAGAAATCTGTTAGAGGACCGCGAAATGATCAAGGGCCTTGTAATGGATTTTATGAAGGAGAGATTCGATTTTCGAACAACCTCAAATTTACGTGTATACGTTTCTGCAGCATTTTTTACGGAAAACGAGGCTGAAAGTTTACTGTTTGGTCAAAACCCGTTGAGTAAAATGTTCCTCAAGTTCGTCAAGAACAACAGAGATCAATTTGAAGTTCCCGAGGGTTATGATTTTGACCAATTTATGAGTAATCCAACTGTTATCGATAGAAATAGTATTGGTTTTGATTTAAGAACTTTTTGGGAATCAATTCTTTCTGCATTCTTAGTAGAAAATCTAGTAGAACTTCGTCGGATAGCTACTGGAAATGATTTTAATCTTGACCCCGATGTCATAGCGCAAGAACTTTTATCGGACGAGGGTATTCAGCAAACTATCATCGAACAATTAGTGCAGGAGAATATTCAAAATATTTTTGGTAGTGAAATCAAGCGACAAACAGACATGGTTGAAGACGATGATATCTACAAATTTGTGAAAGCAGCCTTTCTCGGAGACGAGTTTATTGAGAATAAAATTCAGGAAGTTTTGGGAGACCAACCAATGCACGGTGATGTGGTTGAAGACTTTATGCGAAACAACTTCGACCGTATTGCAATGGAAGAATCTAGAAGAATTGTTGAAGACAAGGAGCTACGTAACAGGCTCGTTCAGGAATACATCAAAGATAACTATGATCCAATGGAAGCGATGCAGCTAAACACTCCAGAGGCGATGCGTGAAATTCAGCAAAAAATCACCCAAAAGTATATGGATGACAACATGGATGAAATTATTTCACGGTATATGAATGAATATATGAATGAGATGCTTGAATCTATGCCAACCGAAGATGATATCGAGGTCCATGGAGACGTGCAGGAAGATTTTATGAAGAAATTTGCTGCACATATGGAAGAGGAAGAAGCAGATGTAAATTCAGATGCCCACCTTAGTGAAGTAGAAAAATTTGCCAAGCGATACAACATAAAAGACCAAATGATTCAGGTTTTCATCGAAAGTAATTTTGATGAGTTTAGGGCCATTTTCGTTACGCTTGAAAGCATGACATACAACCGTCAAAGCATCGAAGAACATGTAATTACGAAATACCCCTTGAGAACAAGTTTATTTCTTTTTAACTATCTTTACGACAAGGAATACCACAATCAACTTCGTCAAGAATTTGCTACTCATGTAATCGAGGGACAATCTGAGTTGATTATGGAGATCGTGATGAAAAGACAGCTTGAATTCATGTGGGATGATGACAAACAAACTGAAGAGAATGAAATATACCAAGAAATTTTCGACGAATGGTTTTTTAAGCGTCTAAAGAAAACAGCAGATCAAGTGACTGAACATGATATAGATGAAGGTTTAAACCAATTTTTACGTAACTATGAAATCTCGATAGACTCGCTTGTATCAACCCTTCTAGACTATCCTGACCCTCTGACAAGGCAAAGGGTTTACGCTAATTTCTACAACGATCCGGAAACTCTCTATAGTTTGAAATGGGACTTCTTAAATAGTTTTCTGGACTATCTCGAAGAAGAGGAGTTAGAAAATGCTTATGACTGGATGGAGCTTTTTTTCACATATGATTCTAAGCACCCTCTGGTAGAACGCCAGAAAATAAAACAGGAAGAATTCTGGTTAGCCAAATTGAAAAAAATTCAGGAAACGCCGGAGGAGGAATTCCACTACCGTTCAGACTGTGAAAAGCCTTTCTCCTCATTACTTCAGAAAAAGTTTATTGGAGCTATGTTAAGTCGATGGATCGTAGAAATGAGTATTGAGTTCCTGGATGATCACAAACGTCACGTTAAGGTCAATAGTTCGCGACAAGTGAAAAGTCGAAGTACCAAAGATTGGTTAAATAAAATCCGACAGCTTGTACCTATCACACGATATGAAAATGGATCTCAAAAGCGCTTGCAAAAGCTACTCATGGAACGCTGTGATGACGGAACTTACAAATTTGAAATAGCTGATGCCTTAGCTTATTTAGATAAAAACGCGGATGCTTTTATTGGCTGGCTGATAGGCCTAACTCCTCTACAAAACTGGGACTGGGTTCAACCCAAGGGAGTTGATCGTTCAATTGAATACATTGATAACATGGATATGGAAAGCAAGCGCGCCATAGTAGGTACCCTTTTGGAAAACAGTTACACAAAAGAGCAATGGATCAGTACCATAATAAAGAGATTGTTTATGCCTTTCGTAGCCAAAATGACAGATCGAAATAGTGAAAACTGGTACAAACTAGTAACAGACCCACTTGGTGAAGAGTTAGCAGCTGAAAAATTGACGGAAATGTTGACAGAATCAGCTGCGGTTCCAACAGCCGCGGAAGAGGTTGAAACTGCGCTAAATATAGATCCTGAGGAAACTCCTCTGCTACATGCATATTTAGACTACTTAAATGAATCAGAGCTAGCCGGAATGGCAAATTTTATGACTAAAATTGAGAAAAATATGGGCATGAACACACGTTCTATTCTCAAACTAGCAGAAAAGGTAGTTTTTAGCTTTACAGAATTCTTCGAAGGCGAATTAGATGCAATGGAAGAGGAACTTTTAGCATACGCACGACAACTAATTCTTCAGAAATTCGACTTTTTAACAGCTGATTTGGTGCAACAGGAATTTGATCAGCCAGAAAATATAAAAACCGTTAGACAGGATTTAGAAGAGGGTTATAAAAAAGAATATGCATATGACTTCTTCAAGGTTGGATTACAAAGTTTAGTTTTTAGGAAGAAAGATGCCAACATGGAGCAACAAGAGAATCAGTTCAGAACATACTGCCGTCGCAGAATTTCTGACATTGTTGATCGTAAGGCGGTTGAAATTAAACAGGAGAACTTAAATTAGATTTAAGCTAATGATTGGCGGTTAATCATGGAAAATATAAGGATTGTAGATCCACGCGTAGAACTACAACTACGTATAGATCGACTCGTTAATGATATTATTTTTACTAGAGAGCATACGCAAGAATATTTAAATTATAAACCTGAGGATGGTGACAAAAATTGGTCTGAATACGAAGAATTCACAATAGGATATACCTCTTTAGGAATCCGTTGGGCTTTTAGAGACCCTGTACCTGTAGATAAAATTAAAAATCCTGAAAAGGTGGCTGATTTGTATCAATACACGGTGCAGTGGATATTTGCTGTTACCAGGGGCTTTCGATTATTCCCTGCACGGTTTTTTAGGCAAAGTGATTTGGTACACGGTAGTTTAAGTTTACATGCCGAAACAGATCGTATTCTGACAGGTCTGTACTACTACTTTAATGAGCTCTTTCCAATTGAAAAATTTGCTCCCTACCAAATTTTCCAGCACGAGATCTTCTTCTTAAAACCTGAGAATGCCGATCAACGCTTAGATACTCTAGTTTTTTGGTTACTACAGCAAAGCTGGTTTTTAAAGCGTATGCTGCAAATTTTCAAAGAACATGTAAGCGTCGAATGTGAAGATCACCAAATCGAATTGGGCAAATGGATTCAACACTGTGACGTTCAAATAAGATATTTGAGAGCAGAGATGGATAAGCTATGGGGGTTTAAACCCGATTTGAAAGAATCTTGGGATATTAACAGCACGCCTACCTTCCATTTCCTTGAAAAATTTGTTGATTTCAATCATTTAGTGCAGGCACTAAACCGTTATGATCAAAACATATTATCCCAGCTAAAAGATGATTTTGATAAATTCTGTCAGGATCAAGGACTTGGAGAGCGACTAACGGGTGATTTAGACTTGAAAGCTGCCTTTGGGTTAGACCCTCAAGAGCGAAAATCATATTCTCGTTTATTGGGTGATATCATGAAAGAATATCAAGGCGATGTTGATGCTTTGATAGATGACTTTGGTAACAAAAACGACGATATTATTCGAGAGTCATACGCGAAATTACAGCGACGACTTCCGTACAAAGATCACTTTCAAACCAGTGTTTACGAATATTACACACAAGAGGCCGACAAAGTACAATGGCATTTGCAAGACGTTAAAGAGTTTTGTAAGACTCTTAAGGGAATTGAGTTAACCAAAAACGATTTAGCCCTGTGCGATATCATCAAGGAAATCGCTTACTGTGAGGGATATAGTTACAGTATTGGTTACCAAAACATGCATCACATAGGTATGCATCATCCATTCGCGTTGTGGAACGTTCAACAATGTCATGAAGAGCTGAAGCATTATCACGCAATTAGAGCAATGCTTCAATCTATGAGCATTCATACTAATGATCTCGACGAGGAGTTTTTAGCTACGACATTTAATGAACCTCAACCCGATGCGTATCATGATCAGTACAGTGTATTTGTAATTAATTTTCTGGGCGAAACTCACAATATCCGAGCCTATCTCCTTCTGGCCGATGCGTTCGACAATCCCGATGTGCACAAAGTCTTACGATTGGTTGCAGAGGATGAAGTCGTTCATAAAAAGGTGTTTGCAGCCCATTTCAAGTACTTATGTCAGAAAGATCCAACTTGGGAGAAAAACACATATGAATGCTTAATGGAATACGCCTTAGGTGTACATCAAGCGGGTGAATGTGAACGTTATCACGTAATGATGAAGAAAATTGGGCAATATTATGCATCTTCTGGCAAAACTACTGCATTAGAATTCTTGAACATGTCTATGCGAGCACAGTATCTTGAATTAAAGGCTTTATTTTCACCTGATATATTTAAGATAACAGAGTTTGACTTTAGACAGAAGCACCTAAAAGCATATGTATTTTAGACTTAACTCGAAGTCACTCGATATACATAAGGGCTATCATGCAACTTTTTGTTCCGTTTAAGTTAAAAGAAGAACCTAACAGTTACACAGCAAGTCTTCCTTTTGATCCAGACTTCGAAGTTAAGGCGTCCTCGCGTAGGCAGGCTGCAGATCTTGTTTGGAAAGATTTAGGTCGGTTAATACAAGTTCATAAACCTCTCGAATTAATCGAAAAATTGCCTCACTACCAGAAAGAGAAGGGTTACAATTATGTTGTCGTAAATCTCTTTGCTCCTTACGAAACAATAGCAATGTGCAGTCCATTTTGTGTCGTACTTTTTCTATTGTATTGTGGATCGTGGTTTTTCATCGCAAACATAGGTCTACGCTACACAGAGGTCGCCAATATGCCTATGAATGCTGAACTGATTGCGAAATTTCAAACTTACCAGGTTCATCTGGGACTCACTCAAGTCATGCTGTTTCTTTTGGTATGGGGTTGGTTTTATAGTTATGTATATCCGTACCTGCGCAACAGGTATGCTTTAACCCTATTAAATAACCCCAAAACTCTGAGCCTGCATCAAAGGACCATTGGGAAATTGGCGGGATTTTTAAGAAAAGAAACGAAAATTCAATTGAACTTCTCCAATCAATCGAATGACGAACAAGGGGCCCAATCATGAACGAATATCTCGTATGTGAACAAGGAACAGAGTATAGAATCCTGACTGACCATAAACGACTGGCTCAGAGGGCTCGTGGTAAAAATTTTTTATTTGCTTCAATGCTTGCAGAATATTATTTCTGGCATACGGCCACCCGTAATACTGTAGGAGATCAACTTAAATTAAAAGGGGATGAAGAAAGTTTTTTGGTTTACACAAAGCCTGACCCAATGAGATTACGATTGGTAGACTCTTTATACTTCTTACCGATATCTGCTTTTTTTATGTGGTTTCCTATCGACTTCTTTCTCACTTTACAAATTGGATTATTGGAAGGTAAGACATTCGCAGAGGCCTACATAATGTATTTTTTACAGGCAATGGAATGGGCTAGAATAGAGCCCAGTTTCATCTGGGCAATGTCTTTCTGGTCAGCGCCCTCGGCTTTTATGTGTACGGTCCCTAGTTATTTCTTCTACCATTTAGCAAAGTATAAATTAAGTTGGTTACCTTCTTACGTTTTAGACCAAACTCTTGGACGTATTATGGACGCTATATAGAATACTTGCATTAGTTAACTTGGTTCAGTAGGAACATTTACTAAATCATCCAGTACTCTATTAGTACTGGGTGATGTCCAAATGTCGCTAATTAATTGTAGGACCTCATTTCTTTGAAGACAATTTCCAGGAATGTCGTCAAATGTACTTTTCGGTATATCCAACATAAAGTCTCCAACTCGAATATTTATTTCAATTTTTTCATTCAATTGACGCTTGATATGCCTAGATAAAGACTTAGAAAGTCGAACACAAAACTTATGCATCCAGTTTTCGCTCAACTCGAAATTTTGCATTACTGAAAAACTTAGATTTTCTTGGACAAAACCCAGTCGCTCTAAACCGGTTAACGCAAAGCGTAAATTCAACATTTCACAAATGCATAATTGGCAAATATTCATATGCTCTTCCAATGATCTGGCTTCATCGTATCGTAGTAATATATCTTCTTCGTTTCGAAAACGATTTTGACGTAATGAATAGAGCTCCTGATTATGACGGTAGTAAATTCCATTTTCTTGCAAAAATTTAGATAGAGCTATAAAACCTTGTTGAATAGAATTTGTAAGTTTTAACGTTACCGGAGCGGCATTTACCTCTCTCCTAATAAAACTTAAATCATTAAAACGCTCATCAAAGAAATTCCAAATCATTCGATTACTGTAAGTGTGAAAATCCCATAAACCTTTTATATTAAAAATATCGAAACTTCCAAATCCTTCATATTGCCCAACATATAGTTGCCTAATTAGATCAAATTCATAGTGGCAATATTGGTTTATAAGAGATACATTTTCTGCCAATTGATCTACATTTGTGTTTAGTAGATGTTCTAGCAAATACGCTTGCCTCGAAATCACATCTGAGCCGGGTGAATAAAATGGATCAATAAACCCAAATGATTCGCCTATGAAAGCCCAGTGATTTGAATGACAAAATTTTTCACGCCTATATGAAAGCTGTTCCGCCGCTTGAAAATCGAGCATTTCACTATTTTCTAGGAGCTGAGAGATTACTGAATTTTGTCTTATAAATTTATTAAAACCAAGAGATGTACCCAAAGATTCTAAAGAATTTTGATTAATGATTTTACGGTCATAAACGACACCAAAACTTACTATATTGTTTCCAATTGGAATTATCCAAATCCAATATCCTTTACCCATGCAATGTATGGTAGACAGGTAGCGAGACGTAAAACCTACTCTTTTACGCCATAATTTGCTCCCTAAAAGATCAAGATCACCAACTTTTGTGTAACGACCCCAAGCTGCTGAAATGCTGTGATCCGAATCGATTGTAACTGGATTATTTGAATGTAAATTTGGCAGAATTTTCCCACTACGACCTGTAGCATGAATTAACCAGTCACAGTCTAATGAATAGGTATTACCTTCGTGTTGATAAGATAAATTATTTGATACAGCACCTTCGGTAATTTGACAATTTTGTACTTCAGCGCCAAGTTTAATTTCGATACCGAGTTCCGAATTCATCTTCCATAAGTCTTCTGAAAAACGTTTTCTATCAATCTGAAACGTTGGAAAAATAGGCATAACATTTGAGCCAATTTCAGAGCATTTTTCTACATGAGTTTTCTGTTCAGGATCTTGAAAGAAATATCTCAATCCATTTTTGGGTAAATGATTAAGGTAACAGTATGTGGATAAACCTAAATCCCTAATCAAAAATAAACCAGCAACACCAACAGTAGATTCTCCTGGTGACCATTTTCCTGTAGTACTCCGCTCTAGTATCATAATTCTCTTTTGCGGAAATTTAATTTTGAGATATCGACTTACTAACTGAGCGGAAATTCCTCCACCCACAAAAACTATATCTGCCTCTCGTACATTTTCATCCATACTCACTCGCATTCAACCAGTATTTGACATAATTCGTTAGATTACTGAAAATAGAAGAGGTGGCTTTCAAAAAAGGAATCAAACCAACCCTTTATGGTGTACCTCAATCGCCGTTCGTTCGAAAGGTACGCTCTTTCATGCATGCCAAACAATTGCCGTTTAACATCATACCAATTATGCCTGGCGACTCACGTAAAACGTTCCGTCGAATGAGTCCATTTGGAAAAATACCAGCATACCGTGAAGGATCATTGAGACTGTGTGACAGTTCAGTAATCTGTGCATATCTAGAACGCTGCCACCCAGAAACTCCACTTTTTCCTAAAGATAATCGTAATTATGCACATGCATTATGGGTAGAAGAATATTGTGACACAGTTGTAAGTAAAATTATGACTTTCAGGTTAATGTACCAGTGTTTTCTAAAGCCGGCCTTCAGAAAGATTCCCCCAGATAAAGAATTAATTGAAGAAACTCTTAAGGAGGACGTACCGCCCATTCTCAATCACATCGAAGATTTTATTATGAACGATCAAGAGTTCTTAGCTGGGCCAGAGTTGAGTATTGCTGATATCAGTATGACTGCTCACATGCTTAGTTATATATACTCCGGTCACGAAATTAATGCCGACAAATGGCCTAAAACCAGTCAATATATTGATAAGATGCTCGAAACTGGTCCTTTTCCAAAAGCTCTAAGGGAGGAGAACTATCCATATTATCAAGTTTTTTTAGATAAAAGCTGGGATGTTCCTGATACAGTTTAATCAAGTTTAATTTGGCTCATTAAACTTCGCTTTAATTCATAGCCATCAGCGCTTTCGTTTAGATCAAACCAATTTTGCTGACCCCATAAATTCAAATTATTAAAGATTATCAATTGTTCTTCATTAAGCGACGGGATCGGTTGCAATTTAATCCAGTTATTCACTGATTTCAGAAGCTCATTTACGCTTTTATATGAGGGGTTTTGTATTCTAGATTTTAAAAATAATGGGAGAAGTAAAGCTAAAGTTGTCCCATGTCCTAATTCTAATTTCGGACCGAGTTCATGAGCCAAATGATGTATTGGCCAGGTGATCGCATGTAATTCGAATAAGCCACTGTATAAAAAAGCTGCCAAGTAGAATAAACCCTCATAATCGTTATTATCTAATGCACTCAAATAGTCACGCCACCAACCATGCAAAGCCATAATCCTCAAAGAATTTGATGGTTTCGTCGAACATAAAATTTCCACAAAATGAGAAATAGTGTCTATAGACCCGTATAACCAAGCCTCAATCGGTATTGACTTTAAAACATTGGGGTCGATAAAAACTTTTT
>MDTD01163874.1_pt1 | contig 12156 bp, 18 predicted proteins | sample 811221 | NCBI WGS metagenome assembly MDTD01 (sample SAMN05326646, study PRJNA326480) | marine metagenome | isolation source: seawater | place: Pacific Ocean: South West | collected 2011 | reverse complement strand
TCGTCTGTCGTGCCGACGCTTGGATACCAGCCGGGCCCAAAAGTGAACGGGTAGCCGCGGTGGTAGCCGGCGCCAGGAACACTAACACTTGACTCCCAACTTGACTCAACAGGTGTTAATGTGTTGCCGTGTAAGTGCACTAGCTCAATTGCCCCGCCCATACCGAAATGTGCACCGCAATAGTAGTACAGCTGAGAAGGATTTGTGTCAATAGGCACCGTAAACAGAACAAAGGTGTCGCCATTGTCATCTGTACCAGTCGTCACACCGTTCGTGTACTCAGTGCCGCCATTATGAGTTCCGTCTGCTACCGTCGATAGCCGCCAGGGATGTCCAGAAGTGTTAAGACCCATTTGGAAACGGTAACGGAACCCTTTGGCCAGTCGTAAGGTGGGTTGTGCGACGTCATCGATGTAAAACACGTTCTTCCCTGAAGCGTTGGTTTGAACAGAGACAACGTATTGTTTCAGCAGGCTCCGTGCACTGTCAAACTTCAATTTGACAAAATCGACTTCGCCATTTGCTCCTCCAGTAGTGAAGCTGTCAACCGCTACTGTTGGGGTGTCGAATGCATTCCATTCTTCTGCGGGGGGATTGTATGGCAGCACGAGTTCGTATCCGTGGTCCATGTCAGCGTACTCTGCCGGCTGGAGTGTCGTGCTCTTTATGCCGCCACCTTCCGAATGACCTCGCGATGAATTCAACTCAATCTGGCCAACACCTGTGCTGTTGACAGGGTGTGCTTGAGATACTATCAGTTTGCCGCTAGACACTGAGACAGAATTGGCGGCCTCGGTTCCGATACCTATTAACCCGGTGCCGAGCGTGTTACCGTATGTCTGAATGCTAATACCGTTTGCGTCAATGCTAATGTCACTACTGGTCGTTTCGACTGCCCCTCCGGAGGCGCCTGTAATCGAAAACCCATTGAGATCGAGGGCCCCGCCCAGCTGCGGTGAGGTGTCCTCTACCAGGTTATTGATGCCGCCGCCGCCGCCGCCGCCGCCGCCGCCGCCGCCGCCACCCGCGTGAGTGTGCTCTTCCACAACATTCGCTTCCCATGCATAACCACCGGTCCCGTCAGCTGTCAGGACATGGCCATCCTCAGCGCTTGCTGCCGATGGCACGGCTGCGCCCGTTGCCTGGAAGTTCGATAACTGCGCGATTTGCTTCTCCAGGTTGTCGCGATGCGACGCTCCTCCGTAACGTCTGGACATCGCGTGTGTCTGCCACAGCACCAGAAATTAAATTCTAAAGTGTGTGTGTGTGACATGGCCCCGATCGTCTCTCATCCGCTCTACTTTCAGCTGCATTGGATCTGCCAGTGCGCTCTGCGGACCGTCCGGGAGTGCCGCGACCCCTTCTTCCACACCACGACGCTCGACGATTACCGCGCAATGTCGCCGCTCGTCCGCGGCGCGTTCGTCGGCACGATGTTTCAGCGGAAGCTCATGCTCTGGCTACAGATGACCTACCCCGGCATGTGGCGCGAGGGTGGCACCAACGAGCCCGACCTCGTCTGCACGCACAACGCGGACTTCAGCCTTGAGGTTAAGACGAGCGGCAAGAAGGGCAACTCGATCAACGGCAACCGTGTGCAGGCCAACGCCAATAAGGCGCCGAGCTACCTTCTCTACGTCAACTACCACCCGGACACGCTCACGATCCGCGACGTGCGCCTTGGCTGGTGCGGCCCCGACGACTGGCAGCCGAGCAACGGCAACAGCCAGTCCGCCTACCTCAAGCCCGAAGTTGTCGAGCGCTTCGCCAGTGTGCCGATCCACGGCAACCTGTCGATGCTCTCGTTCGCCGCCCGCGAGCTCGAGCGCAACGAGACGGACATGGTCGACTGGCACAACTAATTCCGGTGGCAGGGTGATCGATGAGTCTTGAAGGGCGACGTGAGGTTGCGAAGGCGTTCTTGCCGAACTTCGTGCGTGAGAAGCGAGCATGGCCACAGGCGGGCCCGGAGATAATCGACTCGCGCTACTGGAACCCCGATTGGCAGGCAAAGTATGGGCGCGCGTATCGAACGACTGTGCACGCCTTAGACTTGATGGGCATCGACAACGCTGCGACCCTGGCATCGCGCGAGTCGTATTACTGGGATGGGGGGCGAGGTGGTGTGTCGTGGACGACAAACGGTTTTCTCAGTACGATCACGCAAAACTTCTCCAACATGAGTCTCCGCCGAGCATTAAACCGTCTACGCTCAATATTCTCTCAGCCGATAGAAGCAATACGGCGTAACAGAATGATCATTCTGCTGCGGCGTCAAGGGTAGGCGGCTGCGCGCGCTCCCACAGCTCAACGAGCCAGCGCGCGCGTTCCTCAGGCACACCATCCGGGAACTCGTCGCATTGGAGCAGGCGCGCGCTCATTGGCGTCGAGCCAGGATCGCTTAGTCTGTAAAACTGCGGCTTCGGCTCGCCTGCGTACAAGACCGGTGCCATCCATTCGTCCCACTCGCGGCACTCCGCGCAGTCGCAATGCAGGACGTGCTCTGACGGCTCCTTTGGACCGAGTTCGCGCCGGACTCCCTGCCACATGCGTTCCTCGATCGCGTCGAATCGCAGCGCGCGCTCGTCTTTAGGCACAATTGGCCCCAACTTCGCGTCCTCGGCCAGCAGCGCGTCGCACTCGCGGTCGTAGCGGCGCTGCACCGCGGCAAGACGCCTCTTGCACCACTGCTTTGTGTGACCGAAATACCCGCAGTAGCTGCACGCTCTCGGGCAGATCATACCACGTGACGGCCCGCCGTTATGACCCATCAGGCAGGTGAGGATGTTCATAATCGACTGCGCCTTCCGCCAATCCTTTGTCTCACCTAGCTTCTCGCGCCATTTCATCACCTCCTCCCTGACTGCGACCTTAGGCCGGTAACCATTCGAGCGCGGCATTTAAGAAACGAAGTCTCTAACGATGCTGTAGGTCTCCTGCTTCACGCGTGCCCTCTCCTCCTCGGCCGGGCTGACCACGGCACGGGGCGGAGCTAAGTCTGCGCTGAGTGCAAGGAGAAGCGCCCCACCGAGCACCCTAACCAAGTCCATCAGCTACTCCTCATTCAGAAACTTCGCTATCCTCGCTACCGGCCTCGACCTGCGGGAGGACTGCGACCGTTGCGGCGGCTGTAATGACAGATGGCGGCAGCAGTAACATCCCCCGCTCGTTCATCGTTTCCGTTCGCGCACGCATCGCTTCCAACTCCTCTCGCATACGGTCCACGTCACGGTGTAGCGCTTTGATTGCCGACAGCAGCGGTAAGACCTCCCCCGTGACTCGCATCCGCTCTACTGAGCATCAGAATACCTTTTGCGAAACTGTGCCTCCCGCACGACCTTCATGCGTTCCTTCGCCTCCTCAGAGCCCTTCACCAGTCTGCCGCGGCTTTTCGGGGGATCGGTGGATTCGGGGTGTGGGAGGGGGTGTGTAACTGGGCGATCTGGGGCTATAACTGCTGCAGGAGTCGACATCGGAAATCGAAGCCATGCTGCTGGTGACTGAATCTGTCCCTTCATCCTGAGTGTCTGCTCCATCGCTCTCTTCTTCACTATCAGAAGAATAATCGGAGTCCTCCTCCTCGCCGTCGAGCTCACTTACGTCTTCACCCTCCTCTCCTCCTTCCGCCATATTCCAATCCTCGTCCTCCAACGCTGCCTCTAACTCGTCATCTGGAACGTCGGCGACCAACTCACGAAGATACCAGGCATCTGTCGCCACATACTCGTCCCAGTATGTTTTTGGCGGTGGCTTCCGTGTGCGCCTCGGCCTCCCATTCCATTGGATCACCGAGGCGGGGTCCATTCCTGTTTTTACAATCTCGTCTTCCATGATCTTTACGTTGTGAATCAGAAGAAGTGGCATAGAAGGCCGCAACCCCCGGCGATTCACGTACCATCTGCTCATAGCGTCGACCGCCTGGAGCCCAATCGTACGGCGCACTGCACGCTTCACGTGTCTCTTCGACTAACCTCTTTGCGCTCTCTACCTCGCTCATTAAGATCTCTGGTGGCAAGCGAGGTGCCGTCGCTATCTCTCCGTGATAATACACCGGAAAGCTGACCTTCTCGGCTGTGTGCCCGCGCTTGCGTATCAACTCACTGCGAACAGCGTAGAGCTCTACATTACGATTGTAAAACCACTGCTGCCCGAAGCATCCGCTCTGCCAGGATACCACATCAAAGTTATACCACATTGCGTCGCGCAGCAGCGTATTTAGTCGGTCTAACTCCTGGAGAGCGAAGCGATACTCGCGTGCAAAGTGCTGCGCGTATTCGTCCATTGCACTCAAATGCACCTTTCTTTCCACCTCCACGTCCGCACAACACTCACACATAGTTCTCAAACGCTACTAATGCTGCAGCGCCCCCTACAGACAGAAAAAAGTGCTTCTGGTGGCAGCTTAGCGTCTTCGCGCATGGACAGATGACCGTGATGTACGTCGCATAGGCCAGGAGACCCGCGACGATCACTTGACTACGCATCACTCTCATTTGCCTGAGAAAGTTCGTCTCTGACCCACTGATCGATTGTCTTGCCGCCGAGGTCGCGCTCACGGGGCTCGACCCTTAGCATCTCGTTGATGTTGTATGTCTTGTGACGGTTGTCGAGCCATTCGAGTGCGTGCTCGTCGTTGCAAAACCACCAGTCGACCGGACCGTCACGCAGTTTGTACATGTGCTTGCGTAGCGAGCGCTTCGCACACCAGCGACACGCGTGGTGAGTGGTGGGCTTGTGAATCACCTTTGGAATGAAGACCGACGACATGCGAAAGCGCTCGTGTTCAGACAAGCGCTTGACTTTACCTAATTTAGCGCCCCGTGAGCATGCCTGCCAAGATCCCCCCTACCACACCCGCAGCCGCTAGCTTTGCCATTCGCTCGTCTGGCGAGAAAGACCTGCGGCAATAGTAGTCGAATCCGACGCCGCCGGCAGCGTGGTGCACAAGCGGAGGGAATGGCAGCATCCTGTCGAGGCCCACCACCCTGACGGCCGCACCGGAAAGGACGGCGCCACCGTACGTGCCATTTGTCATAGCGCAGCCGGGCTGCCACGACTTGTAATCTGAGAAGGTTGGGTTGGGGTATCCGGGGTTCGTCATGGTTATCGACAACCAGCTAGAAAAAAGTCTGATGTTTACGTAAGCGATGTCAAACTGCGCTACGTACATGGTGATGTCGGCGATGGCCGGTGCACTAATGCTCTTGTGTATCTTGGTCAGTGCGACCATTGTCCTGCGGTTTTTTCCAGAGCCACATTACAATGGCACAGCCCGCACTAGGAGCGGCGTACAACTCGATGAGCGCGGACATGCGCTGGAAGCTGGGCAACTACATGACAGCCCTCGAGAGGCGCTACGGGGATCCGGCCGCGTATGCGGCCCAACGCGCCGAGATGGCGGCGGAACAGGCAGCAGTAATGTATTCGGAGGCCAAAACGCGGGAGCAGGCTCTTTCAGCCGCTTACGGGAAGAATCGCGAGGCGATACGACAGGCGCACCACGCTAGAATGGCAAACCTGTCTCTAAATAGATACCCTCCGTCGGCGCCTGGCCCTGTGCAGAGTCATAATCCTGCACCTCCTTCTGCGTCGCCCGCGCATGAGCCACCAGAGCAGCCTGGTCCTCCCCAGTAAGGCGTGTATTGATGCCGTCCGTCTCCACGTGAGCAGTGTAGCGTTTCGCGGCATCCAAATCCCGCGCACTTGCGCCGGGTGGTTTAGGCTCAGACGCGGTCACGTCCTCCGCCTGAAACTGCGCTGTTGCTTTTTCGAGGCGGTCGCTTTGCAGCTGCCGCTGGAATGCTATGTACCCCAGACTCGCTCCGAGTGCCAACACCCAGACTGCAGACATGTTGCTTTGCTGATCTTGCCTTCAGAAGATCCGCGTTGTCGAGGTGAGTGTGTTCGTAGACAAAGTTGATGAAGTCCGCAAAGTCCATACGCTGGCAGAAGCAGGCACCAAAGACGCGCTCACCATCGCCGCGGAACCGCTGGTAGATCTCAGAGAGGACGTCGTAGTGGAAATTGAGCCAATTGCTCCGGTGGCGGACAGGGTCAGGCCGCGTGTACACTTCCTCGTCAGATTCGTCTTCCCAATACAGGTCTTGCACGTCATGCACCGGGCGGTAATTACGATCGCCCTTAAACGCTGACATAGTCCGGGACGGTTTGGAAGGAGTCTATCGCTTCTACGACACCATTGGAATAAGTATCGAGGTAGTACATGATGAGGAGGAGCGCGTCGGCAAGGTCATCCTTCTTGTGCAGCTCCTCCCATGGCAGTCGCACCGCGTGAGTTGCAAATGCGTCTGGGTTTTGCGCGACGAAGTCAGTCACCCACTGCACTGCGCGCTCCTTGTTCATGCGGTAATTCTTCGTGCCAAGGTTGTAGTGTGCCTTCACGCTGCGCGCGTTAATGATGATGCATTTGTCGAAGAACATCGTTTGAAGCACAGATTCAATGATACGCATATTGCAGCGCATTTGCCTCTCGACGAGGACGGCAACTGCATCGTTGAAGGCCCATTCGTGACGCGCCACGAAGTCGCGGACGTACTGCACATTGTTTGCAGGAAGGTAACGTCCGTTGGGCACGAGGCTCACGTTGTTCCAAAACACGAATTTGCATGTGGCGAGATCAAACACCGCCAGGCCGAGATTCTTGATCCCGACGTCAACCGAGATTACGTAGCGCATTTTAGGGAGGTTTAATACTGGCTTCAGAAAGATTCACCTCCGCGGAAGCGGCGTCGATTGCCACAACGTCCCTCTCTATCCCCACCCCACAGCACATGATCTTCTTACAGCGGCTTTTCAGCATGTAAGTCAGACACAGCCCAAACATAGCCGACACAGCACCAACCACCGTCAACACGAAGGTCCCATTCCTCTCAAGAAAGTCGGGCTGTGGACAGCCTACGCCAACGCACTCTACGGGACACTGAATGTTCATCCCACCCCCACCCATCGGAAATAGCCATACTCATTTACGCGAACGAAAGCATAGCGCGGCCGTCCTTGATGGTCAGCCAGTTGTAGTAGATGCCGTAGACGTCGACCTGGTAGTCGTCGGTGGCCGTCGAGTTTGCGCCACTGGTCGCGGCCGACGGCGCGATGCCGTCGATGGCGATCGACAGCTTGGCGTGGCTCACCTTACTGAAATTGAGATGCCCAGCCGGATTCTGGCCCTCTGGAGCGAGCGAGAAGGGGTAGCTGTAAATCTCCTTGCGGTCGTACTGGCGCGCGAGGGTCTTCAGCGTCTGCACGAGCTCGTGGTTGTTGTCGTGGGTGCTTGCGACGTGCGCGTGGTTCCCACTGGCAGTTGTGTGGTGACTCCAAAGAGCCTTCGGATTCGACTCGACGACCTGCTCCATCAGGTCAGTCCACTTCTCGCTGGTGTTCGAGTGGAGCTGCGGCATCCAGCGGTCCATGAGATACTCGCGGTCGACGCCCTGGCCGTCGAGGTGCTTCGTCTGGCCGTTGAGCTTGAGGACGAAGCTCTTGACCTTGATCGTCGTCGGCTTCGCGTGGTCGAGGTCGGAATCGGCTGCTTCGGTCATGTCGAAGACCTCGTCGAGGCTGTCCGGATTCGGGTCCTTGCCGTTGCCGTGGTACGCAAAATAGTTCTTAGTCTGCGCGGTGTTGGCGGCGGCTTTAGTCGCAGTCCCACCCGAGATGGCCGTGCCGGAGGCGTCCGCAGCAGCAACGCCAACCGCGGTATCGTTCGACGTCTGCCCGCCCATGTCCGACACCTTGCGGATCGTGATGATCAGCTCGGTGACCGGGTGCAGGAACGAGAGGTCGAGGTCGAGCGTCTGCGCCGAGCCGCCCCGGTTGCACGTGACACTAAACTGCTTCGAAATGTGGTTGCCGCTCCAGTGCTTCATGAGGCGGACGTGCTCGCTGTTCATGAGCGAGGTCGCCTCGGGGCCGGTCACGTGGACGTAGGCGCACCGCAGCTGGCACCGCTCGAACGCGCTGCCGTCGAATTTGAGCTTCGCCATCTGGCAGTCCTTTGGCGCCGTCGACGCGTTGAGCGGATAAGCGTTCGTAGTGCCCGCCCTGGTTCCCAAAGTGTAACCGCCGTGGCAGATCAGCAGCTCCGAGAGCGGGCGGAACTTGATGTTGATGCGGACGTCGTTGACGCCGGCGATCGCCGCGAGCGGGAAGAACTGCGACGGGTGCTTCGTGAAGAAGAACTGCAGCGGGATGCACAGCTTCTTACCCGGCTTCTCAATGATGTCAGTCGAGCCTGCCTCGGAGTACGCAATGAGGCGGTCCTTGGCGTCGTCGCGCTTGTCGATGATGTAGGGAGCCTGGCCGCTCTGCGCAGCGTCCTGTTCAGTCTGGTGGATATGCCCGCGGACGAGCGGGCGGCCGGTCTTCAGGATCTGGTTGTAGCCGTGGGTGTTCAGGTCGCTCTTCATCAGCTCGTTCTGGATGTTCATCTCCTCGCCGGTGATCGTCTCGATGTCGTGCGTGCCGATCTGCAGGGTCATCTTCTCGATCATCGCGTAGCCGAGATGGTCGACCCAGCCCCAGAACAGAGCCTCGTTTGCGTTAGGCGTAATGTTCTGCAGATCCGCCGGCTTAAACTCGATCAGCAGATCAACGTTGCCGAGCAGATCGGCCGCCTTCGGGATGTTGAAGGTGACGTTCTGGCCGAGGTTCGCGCCGACGACGGGGTCCACGTCGCGCAGCTCGTAAGAGAAGGGCGCCGTTCTGGTGTAACCAATGTTTTTGAAGTACGAGCGGAGCACGTCCTGCAAAAGGCCGTCCTGCGGACCGGTATTGAAGTGCATCTCGGCAGTTGCCATGGTGTTTGACTTAGTTATCGATCAGAAATTGAGCCCCTGCCGAATCGGCCACGTGACGCACTCCGGGGTCCTCCTCCATCTCCCGGAGACGTACTGCCTTCAAATGCGCGTCGATCGTCTCAAAGTCGCCTTCGATGATCTCATTCTTGTACCTCGTCTCCTGCGGCGGGTCCAGGAGTATCTTCTCCCCGAGGCCCGTCCTGTGTGGTAGGCTCTCCGATGTGTCCGGATTGCCCTGCGCCATCGGCGTTCCGGGGCTCTTTTGGTTCATCATCATTGTTGCCGCCAGCGCGAGAGCCGCTATCAACGGAAGACTCATCTTTCTCCGCAATCGTGCTAGAAATTGTCACTTGCTTCTTCCGACCTGCAGCGTTAGCTTGACGGGTATCACCCGCGGCAGGCAGTACATCAGCGAGCCCGTCACCGCCAGGCTCACCGCCACCACGCCCAGCACCGCTGGCAGCATTGGCCTGCTCATTACGCCGGAATTTATGGTTTGCCGTCGCCAGAATGCGCAAATGCTCACGTTGCACGGCGAGCTGATCGTTTGCGGCCTGTAGCTGCTGCTCGAGGCTCGCGTAATACTGCTTCTCCTTGCGTCGAAACTCCATGCCCCTCCGGAACGCGTCGTCATCGCGCTGTGGCAGCTGCATTGGGCGCCCACGGTCGCCGTAATTGCGCAGAATGTCGGCGACGTAGCCCGTGCGTGCGCTGTGCGAGAAAAGGGGATTCATTGGCTATTGTGACGTCGGAATATTGTGCTCACGGCAGACCGGGGTTAAGAACCGGCCGAGCCGACCGCGTGCCAGAAAGACGGCCTCCTGTGCTGGTCGACGCATCTTGGCCAAACACACCCGCGCCATCGTCGTCAGCCGGCGTATCCCTGTACATATCCTCTATGTCCTGCTCAGTTTCCTCCGTTTTGACAGCTCTTTCTGCCTGATCTAAAGCATCGTACTGCGCACCATACACATTCTCGCGTGTAACAGGTTCGTCCGGCGCTGGCTGTTCTACCGTCACGAATTTGATTTCTTCCGGATCCGGCGACCCCCCCACGATGTCAGGCGCTTCTTGTGGCGGCACGGCCATAACCAATGGTTCGGCTGTATTTGCAAATGGACCACTGATCTGCGGCAAGTTGTCATACACCTGCCTTGATGATGGCGCACTGCGCCACATTCCTCGTGCGATGTTAGCGCCGAGCCCCACAGCGCCGCTTCCCACACCGCTCATGAGATTCCAAACCCTATTATTAGCTTGCGGTGTGACACCGACCTTAGGCGGTGGCTTTGGCGGTGGGTTGTTCGTAATGAAGTTGTTTGTGATGAAGTTTTGCACAGGTTCAGGCATAGGATCCGTTTGCGTGCCTGCGTCCGATGGCGGCTCGACCTGCTCTTCGATCTCTTGAATCATGTTGTTAGGTGGCTCAAAGAGGTCGGATTCTTTATTGTAGTCATAGACGCGCTTCTCATGGAATGTATCCGGTTGGATCGGGCCGAGCGGCGCGCGCGTCGACGGGCCCCTCTTCCCGGCGTCTTCGTCCTTTCGATGGTCGTGCAGACACGTCGCCTCCGTGAGCGGCCGTCCCTTGACCCAGTGCTTGAAGTACATCCACGCCTGATCGATGTTCGCCGGGCCGAACTCGGCCAGCAGGTTCATCATGTACTCTTGCTCCGCCGCGCCGATCGCCTGTTCGCGCAGGTAGTCGCGCACGCCGGGCAGGAATGTAAGCGAGCCGCGACCCCACCACGTCGGATGCCAGTGGCTGAGCTTCTCTGTTGGGTTCCCTGTCCCGTAGCCTCCACCGGGTGCATTGCGCTCCCCCTTCGGGGCGCGAAAGACATACTTGCGCTGCATTTGGCCGGGAAGATTCGGATAAGATGTGTTAGGATCGTTCAACTCATGATTGCCCTGCAGCCAGTCGTTGAATTCGCGCTTCAGGCACTCGTCGGCCTCCGCCTTGTAGTTGGCCGTTACCTTGTCGAAGTAAGCGGCCTGTGCCTCTGCTGGTACTTTTAAACCAGCTTTGTACTTGTCAACGTAAGCCATGTCGCGAGCGTCCTCGCCTCCGCCGAGACGAGTCGCCAAATAGGCCGCCTGGTAATTGGGCCACGTCACGCTAGTCGCCGCTTCGGTTGTAGTGCCGCGGTTCCCGCCTACGTCAACCGCTTTCTGACCGCGACCATCCCATTGCCACGGCATTTTGCTTACAAAACGGATTAGATTATTTTCCGAGGTTAGAGTGACACTGGCACATGGCGAGCGCGAACCTCCAGCAGCGGACCCCAGCGTGGCACGCCGCGCGCCGCGGAAAGCTGACTGCGAGCAACCTCGGCTCGGCGCTCGGGTTGTGCCCGTGGACGTCGCGCCAGCAGGCCTTCAATCGCGCGATGGGCATCGAGCGTTTCGTTGGCAACGACGCGACACGCTGGGGCACAAACAACGAGGCGAACGGCATCCTTGCATACTCCGCTCACACGGGCAACGTTGTGGAACCTACTGGGCTGCATGTGCACCCACACACGTCGTGGTTAGCGGGGTCGCCGGACGGCCTCATCGGCACCGAGGGGCTCCTCGAGGTGAAGTGTCCCTATTGGACGAAGAAAGACGGCTCGCGGATCCACAAGGAGATCCCGGCGCACTACTACCTGCAGATCAACCTGTGCCTCGAGTGCACCGATCGCCAGTGGTGCGACTTCATCTCATGGGCGCCAGAGGGCTTCAAGATTTACCGCGTCACGCGTGATAAGGAGCTACACGAGGCGCTTATGGGCCAATACCTCAAGTTCTTTGCCGCAATGCAGCGGATGGCGCAGGCGCCACCGGTGCTCACCGACGAGGATAAGAAGTTCATCGACGAGAGCGTCGCAGAATCAATGCAGCGTCACGTGCTGTATCATTTCTGGGATAAGGTCGACGTCGCCGACGAGCCACCGGCACCAGAGGAATACGACGACATGGCGATGAGTCGCAAGCGCTCGCATTCCTTTACTGCGGATGAGGAGTCAACCGCCAAACTGGCGAAATTTCTGGAGGATGGTTGTGTGTAAAGATGGTAATGTACCTGTTGCCACCAGGGGTGGAGCGACAGCACGAGACTTACCAGCGGCCAGCAACTGAGACGGTGACTCAATGGGATGTGCAGAGCTTAACGGCACCAGGTTTGTCCGGGTGGAATGTGGCGCGGGGCTTTGGCGCGCCTGAGTGGAAGGCAGGGAGGGCATTGACCGGTCATCGGATGATGCAGGTAGACAACCCAGTAGAGCACCGACTCGTTCAGCGACCGCTCCCGCCGTCGACAAGGGATTTGAGAGTAAACCCCAACGCCACAAACACGGAT
>MDTD01175987.1_pt1 | contig 12157 bp, 9 predicted proteins | sample 811221 | NCBI WGS metagenome assembly MDTD01 (sample SAMN05326646, study PRJNA326480) | marine metagenome | isolation source: seawater | place: Pacific Ocean: South West | collected 2011 | reverse complement strand
TTGGTCTGGTATTGAAGAAATTATAGGTACTGGTGATGACATTAATGTTGCAGATCGACGTGAAGCCATATTCCAGAAGCAATATTATAGGGTTAAAATTGTGGAATAATATATTAATACAGAACCTGCTAAAACAATTTAAATATTATTTAGTGAGAAGAGAAGTAGGATTTGCACTGTTTAAGACTATTCTTCATTGGATTTAGTGTTTATAGGGTTCGATTCCCTTCACCCGCTCCACTTCTCCAGCTTTCATTCTGAACGGTTTACAGCTGCGATAGATCAGTGGAGATTCTGATTCTCACAAAGGATTCAACGAGCAGCATATGAGATCTGACGTTCTAACTCTGTCCTCTGATCTCAGTGATTCTGCAGAATGCTACGTCATCTGCGTGAGATAGATTACTTTATTTAAATATATGTCATTCCGCTAATTCTAATAGCCTATTAGCTATTCTCTCTAAAGGAAGCTCCTCATCGGCAGCATCAATATCCAATGCAGCCTTTGGCATACCATAAATTATTGATGTATATTCATCTTGAACTATTGTGTATGAACCAGAATCTCTCATTTTCTTAAGTGACACAGCACCATCTTTACCCATGCCGGTTAATAATACTCCCACAGCATGGTTTTTGGCGACTATTGAAGCCGACTCGAAAAGTACATCAATTGATGGTTTATGCCTATTGACTGGGCCCTCATTAGTATAATATGCTGTATAAAAATCCTTTTCTTTTTTTATATTGAGGTGCGAATCGCCATTAGATAAATAAGAGAATCCCGACTTCAACTCTTCATTTTCATTTGCAATTTTAACATTTATATCACACAAAAGATTAATTCGATTTGCTAAACTATTTAAATATACATTTGACATATGAAGGACAACAACAATTGGAGGCGTATTCTTTGTAATACCTCTTAATATGGTTTCTACAGCTTTAACTCCACCAGTGGAGGCTCCAATCAATATAATATTTATATTATCTCTTGTTGCTCTTTTAGATTTGCTAACTTTTATTTTTTCCTTTTTAATTATAACGCCCTGCTTTACATGCGCTGCTGAGTGAATCGAATTTAATAAATTATCGCTAATAGCGACAAAATGCTCCTGGACAGATATCCTAGGCTTATATATAACATCAATAGCTCCTTCATCAAAAGCCTCATATAATTTTTTATCATTACCAACTAAACTAGAACATATTATTACAGGGATAGGGTTGTATTTATTTAACATCTTTAGATATGTAATTCCATCCATTTTGGGCATTTCAATATCAAGTAAGATTACATCAGGCCGATGTTGTTTAATAATTTCAGTAGCCATATAAGGATCGATTGCTACGCTCATAACATTAACGCCATCATATCCCTTGATTATCTGTTGAAGGGTATTCCTCGCACTTGCGGAGTCATCAACAATTAAAACTTGTATATCATTTGAATCGATATGTGATAATTCACCAGGTGATAAATCATTATTATCTCCATTATGTTTAATTAATTTATTATTTTGTATGTATGTATTTATAGAATCTGGTATTATCGGAAAAAGTTTTTCTTGTATATATTTTTCAAATTTATTTGCATTACATATAGGCTTATCTACAACATTAATTGCACCAAGATCAAAAGCTTTTTGAAGTAATAATGAGTTGTTTTTTGTATGTGATGAAAAAACAATTACTGGAACTGGACATTGTTTCATTAATATTTCTAAAAACTCAATTCCTGTCATTTTAGGCATTATTATATCTAATATTATAATATCTGGGACTTTATACTTAATAAATTCCGCAGCTTCTATAGGATCATTAACAGCGGCTAATAATGTTAATTGATTATTTTTATCTATGCATTTCTTTATAATTCTTCTTGTTAATTCAGAATCTTCAACTAACAAAATTTCAATTAATCGGTTATTAGACATCAATAAATATTTATCTAAGCGTATAAATACCCGGTTCTATTTTAAGAAACTCTGATTGATCTTTTGGCAGACTTTCAGATAAGCCAATTATCAATAGACCATTATATTTGAGATTATTTGACAAGCATTTCAAAATCATATTTTGCATCTTCTTATTAAAGTATATTAAAACATTGCAGCAGAATATATAATCAAACTTAACAATATGATTTCTGCTTAATTCAATTAAATTTTCTACTTTAAAATCAATTTTTGATTTAACATCATCAGTAAACGTAAAGTACTCTCTATCATTATATTTACATTTTAGTAAAAATTCACATCTTCTATCTATAGGAATATGTTCTGATTGTGATAATGGATATAATGCTCGCTTACATAATTCAATCATATCAGTATTAACGTCAGTAGCAATAATATTGAAATCTATATTTATATTCAATTTATTACTATTGTATAAAATCTCAGTAGCTAATGAATAAGGTTCTTGCCCTGAAGAACAGCCAGCTGACCAAATAGTATGTTGTTGGATCACTTTTTGGCTAATACAAACATCGGTTAAATATTTTATGAAATATCTTAACTGACGTTTTTCTCTATAGAATGAAGTTTTGTTTATTGTAACTAAATTTATAAATTTATTAATTTCATTTTCTGATTGTTTATTAAACAATAATTCCTCATAATCATTAAAGTCTTTTAATCCAATATCATTCATTCTCCTCAGCAATTTTGACTTTAAAATAGCTTTTTTATTATCAGGAAAATAAAAACCTAACTTACTCTCTATTGTTCTTTTAAATAAATTAAATTGACTATTGGTCATTATAATCTAGAGCTTCGCCCAAAAATAATTTTTCATCATATTCGAGTATTTTATCTATATTTAAAGAAATAATAAATCTCTCATCCAGCCTAAAAATACCATTAATAAATTCTGCCTTCCAATTTGCTGATAATTTAGGCGCATCTGAAAAATCATTAGGGGCTACATATACAACATCTAAAACTTTATCTGCTAATGCTCCTATTTTTATTTTAATATTCTCGCTTTGATACTCAATAATGATAATTCTAAAATTTTCGTCGGCAAAAGAACTTTTCAAGCCAAATTTGATCCTTAAATCAATAACTGGAATTGCTGCACCTCTCAAATTTACAACTCCTAAAATATAAGGAGGAGAACCTGGAATAGTTGTTAATTCACTATCGTGAGCTAATATTTCTTTTACATAATTTACATTTATAGCAAAGTTTTCTGTGCATAACCTCAAGAGCAGATACTTATTATCTGCGTTCTCTTCTTGATCAATTATTTCTAATACTGACATATTCTTTTCTTTTTACGTAATCTATTAATTCCATCAAATCAATTATTAATGATATATTTCCATCTTCAAGTATTGTAGCACCGGAAAAGACATTAACACCTTTAACCAAACTACTAAAAGGTTGTATTACAGTTTGATGTGGTCCTATGATTTTATCAACTAGTACTCCGATTCTTTCGTTTGCAATTCTAACTATAACAATTTGAGAACGAATTAAATTATTATCAATTATATTAAATATATCTCTCAATTTAATTAATGGAATCATTTCATCTCTGATGACAATAATATCCCTACCATCTGTATATTTTAGCTTATCATCATAGTTAAAATTCTCTCTGACTGATGCCATTGGTATTATATATTTTTTATTGTCTACTTCTACTAAAAGGCCATCAATTATCGATAATGTTAATGGAAGCCTTATAGTTATTGTAGTTCCCTTATTTAAAGACGAATCTATACCAATGCTACCCCTCAATTTATGGATTTCTTGCTTAACAACATCCAAACCCACTCCTCGACCCGATATATTTGTAATATTTTCTTTAGTAGAAAAGCCTGGAAGAAATAGTAAATCTAATATTTGATCTTCATTCAAATTATCATTATTATCTATAATATTCTTATCTATTGCAGCTTTATATACTTGCTCTAGATTAATACCTTTGCCATTATCTTTTATTAGTATCTTTATCTGTGTCCCTTCATTTATAGCATTTAAACTTAATGTTCCATCATAATCATTATTTTGATGGTAATTAGATGCATTCTTCATAATACCATGATCTATACTGTTCCTTACTATATGTAATAAAGGCTCGTATAATTTATCTACTATACTTTTATCCAACTCAACATCTTCACCAGTAATTTTTAATTCAATTTTTTTTCCAGTTTCTTTTCCTAATTCAATTACTGCTCTTTTGAATCTGTTAAATACGGTACTTAATGGCAACATCCTAATATCAAATATTTGATTCTTTAGGGTTTCTATGACTCGATTATGTTCGTCAAGAACTACTTCTAGTTTTGCATCTGCATTATTATATACAAGTTTCTCTAACTGTGTGTAGTTTACAAATAATTCACCCATTAAATTCACAAGTTCATCTAATTTGCTTGATGAAACTCTAACATCTCTATTAATTTCATTTACTATCTTATTAGCTATTATATTTTTTTCTATTGATTCTTTCTCTTCATATCGTTGTTCATTATCATTTATTTCATTAATATGATAATTAACTGCATCATCTATAAAAATAAAATATTCCTCTATTTTATTTTTAGTCAAAAAAGTTTTGTATTTTATATCCCAAGTTAAATAAAACTTATTTATATCAATTTCTGTTATCATGGGAATACTTGAAATATTCATTGAAATTTCAGCTTCTCCATTCTCTTTTAAATCGTTAATTAAATTATATATACCAAATTCATTATTAAATATTCTTAAAGTAGGGATCAGAGTGATTTCATATAGGTATTCCTTTGATTGATTTTCATCTAAATGACAAATTCGCTCAATATTTTCATTACTCGTTATTTTACCTTTCAACTTATCAATTAAGATATAAATTTTTTCATTTTCTATTATATCTTGATCATTTAATATGCGGTTTAAATATTCGTTTATTTGATCTTTAGCTTTTAAGATAACATCTACATAATCTTTAGTATATATTTCAGTATCAATCACACCCTCACGAACCGGCTCTAATAAATCTTCTACTTTATGCGTCAAATTAGATATTTCATTAAATTCTAACATTGACGCGCTGCCTTTCATTGTATGAAAGGATCTAAATAAAGTATTAACTACATCAACTGTGAGTCCGATATCTTCTACATCTATGATAGAGTTCTCAACTTCCTCCAGCAGTTCATTTGCTTCTTCAATAAAAATATCTTTATGATCCATTATAATTTTTATTTGATTTTTGATTTAATCCTTAAGAAAATCCCCCTTCTTTAATTACTGGGGATCTATGAGTAATAACATAAAAATACAATTTATAAATAAAAGCAACACTATTTTATTGAGCGGCGGACTTTCAAATGAAAACGTAAGCGTCGCACATAAAAAATTATTAACAATTTTAAATTCTTTGGAATGCAACAACATAACATTTTGCTTTAAGGAATTGAATTATTGCGATATTGTTGGTATTCAGTTAATTTTATCAATGTTAAAGTCGTTAGTATCTAAAAACATTAACTTCAATGTAATTAATTCAAGCAAAAGTATCACTGATTTAATTAATCAACATGGCTTGAGTGATTTTGGTATTTTAAATTCAAAATAATATTATTTTAAAACTTTATATATTTTTACTGGCTTCTTCTTTCCTTTGACATTTACTTCACCTTTTGATTGAATTCTATAATTGATTGAATTCAAGAGTTCTTTTGTGTACTCACTTATGAATATTTCATCACTATTAGCTATAGACTCTAATCTACTCGCTAAATTAACTGTGTCCCCAATACATGTGAAATCTTTGTATAACTCTGATCCAATATCCCCTATTAAAACGTGTCCAGAATTAATACCGATTCTAACATGATAATTGGTATTTGATTGTTTATTTAAAAGAAGTATAGAATCCAGCATATTAAGTGCAGCATCAACAGCTAGACATGCACCTTTTTCTCTCTCAGGAAATATTGCCATTATGCAATCTCCTATTAGTTTATCTATGTTGCCCTCTTTCTTAACAATGATTTTTATCATTGAATCAAAATAAATATTAAGTAAATCAACGATTTCTCTTGCCCCCAAAGACTCAGTTAAACTTGTAAAACCAACAAGATCGCAAAACAAAATTGTCCTATGTTGATCAATAGCACGCGTATGTTTATTATCTTCTGATTTATCTTTTTGCTCAAGCGATTCTGCAGCATAATCAGATAAGTATGACTTTACTTTTTTGATTTGAATCTTTTGTTTATATTGTGCCAAGACTCGTTCTAATTCAGAAATTAATTGCTCCGGAATAAATGGTTTTTTAATAACAGCTTGTATTCCTACAGATCTTATAGGAATTAAACAGTTATCATTAATATCATAGTATGTAGTGATTATTATAGGGGTATTGGGTTTCTCGCTATTTCTAATTATTCTGCAATATTTATCTGCCAAGTTGCTGATCCCATCATATTCTATTATAACCGCACTTAAAGTATTATTAGTTAAAACATCAAAGATTTTATCTTCGCTTTCTTCAGTTTTAATTCTAAATCCTTGCTTGCTTAACGGTTCAGATATTAAATTAATCTTAGAGTTTTCCTCTCCAATAATTAGCAGAACTTCATCTCGTATTATTTTCTCAGGCTTTAATTGGTTACTTATTCTTTCTAGTAATTCGATTAGAACTACTGGTTTTGTTAAATAATCATTCGCTCCAACTTCAAAACCCTTGGAAATGGCGATATTACTATTTAAACTTGTGAGTAATATTATTGGTATTCTTTTGCTTAATTCATCATTTCTTAACGCTTTGCATAACTCATATCCGTCCATATGGGGCATTTCAACATCACTAATAATTAAATCTATCTTGTATGCCAATTTTTTTATTAGCGATATTCCTTCAATTCCATTTGTTGCCACATGAACCTCATAATTATTATCAACTAAAGAATCACTTATTATTTTTGCTATACTTTTACTATCTTCAACCAACAGAATTTTGTGATTCTTAGTAATTAGTTCCTTAACTACCCTTTTTAATTCTTCGCCTTTAAATGGTATATGTATAAATGCATTTGCACCATCTTCTATAGCTTTCTGCCCAACTTTTTTATCACTAGCAATTAATAGTATTTTGAGATTACTATCATTATGCCTATTGGTAATAGTATTGCATAAATCAATGCCATCCATATTCTTCAATGTTCTAGCTATGATAATTAAATCTGATTGCTTTTCTAGGATATTATCAATCAAATTAGGAATATTAGAATTAATTACAATACATTCGAAATCATGCAAATTGTTTAATATAAGATGATTAATTACAGGATTATCTGTAATTACAATGGCGCAAGGTTTCTTCATTATTGTTAGTCAAACAGAATATAGAAACATATAGTAAATTATCAACTTTTACTATTCTCTTGTAACCCTTCGCTTGACTCCCTCCAAGCACTAAATTCAATATCACCATTTATACCATTTAAATCTTCTTCACAAGATTTATCTATAGTACTAGTGGGGCGATTAACTATATCGCGACCAGATTTTAAATCTAATTCAAATCCTTTCTTATTATCACCACGCGATATATTGCCAGCAATATTAACGTCTTCGATATTTTTATCGGTACTTAACTTAGCTTCATCTTCAGTTATAAAAAATTCTATTGCATGCCTTAAATCACTTGCTTGATCTGAAAATTTATTTGCCATTGATGCCATATTATTTGCCGTTAAAGCATTACCACTAATAAGTTGATCTAGCTCATGAATCGACTTGCTGAGTTGATTAGCATTAATAGATTGCTCAGAACTGGAAACTGTAATTTGCCCAACTAAATCACTTGTTTTCTGTACTTCAGGTAACAAATTATCAAGATTAACAGTTGCCGAATCGGCTCTTTCCACACCTTGATTTGTCGCCTGCATAATATCTTTAGCAGAATTAGAGCACTTTTCCGCTAAGCTTCTTATTTCTTTAGCAACAATAGCAAAACCCTTTCCATGAACACCAGCCCTGGCAGCTTCAACTGCAGCATTTAATGCTAACAAATCCGTTCTTCTTGCAATCTCTTCAATGATTTCTACTTTATTAGAAATTTCTTTCATAGATTCCGTTGAACTTCTTACAGCTACACGGCTTTGCTCTGCTTTGTCTAATACTTTTTCTGCAATTTCATTAGTTGATTTTGCATTCTCAGAATTTTCATGAATGCTAGCACTCATTTCCTCAATGGCTGCAGCACATTCTTCAGCTGAAGATGCTTGTGATTCATTATTTTTTGCCACAGCTTGACACGCGTCATTTAAATCCTTGCCACCATCTTCCATAATTTCAGCACTTTTATTGACATCAACAACAATATTTCTCAAATCTTTAGCTACTTTATCGACCGTATCTAGCATCAATCCGTCATTTGCAGATCTTGTAGAAATTCTTAGATCTCCTGAGGCTACTTTTCTTAATCCTTCGTCAGCTAATGTTAAATCTGTTACCATTTCTTTCATTGCATTCATCAACCCTCCTATCTCATCATCATTAATTTTTGTAATATTTGTCTTCAAATTTCCTTTAGCAACAGCTTTTAAACTCCTACTAGCAATATTTAGTGAAGACGATATATATCTTTGAACCCATCCCCCTAGGCTAAGTGATATGATCGCGACTACAATTGTAACAATTACTATTGTTTTGCTGCTATCATTAACAATAGATTCAATATCTTTTACATCTCTTTTAACCAATTCCCTTGCAAGATCTTTTATTCTACCTATGTCCTGAGTAATTAAATTTATATTATCTTTGGTTTCATTTCTTGATAATAATAGAAACTTGTGAGCAAATATTTTTTCTTTAATAGAATTATGCAATTTTTCTCGATTTGCAACATAGCTATTCAATTCTAATTCGAATGTTTCAACCTGTTGGCCTTCCAGAAATGCAAATCTCTTAGGCATTTTCTTTTGCATAGCAAAGGTCGAATCCGACATTTTCTTGAATTGATTCGAAAAATAATCAATTCTATTACTATTATCCTTATATCCTTTGTTATACAATAGTAACAATTCCTCACATTCGGATGGATTTAAGGCCTTTTCTATTTTTGTTTCTGTATTACTTACAATGGTCTTAAAATCAGAATGGACAGCAATTAATTCGTTCATAGCTTTTCCGAAGTCTACTAATGAAGTAGAGTAAATATTTACTAAGTCTCCATCTTCAGTAACCATTACTGAAGCATCAGTTAATAATTTGCTTATTTTATCGAGAAAATTCCCCCTCGAAGAGTTATACTTATTGTGATATAATACTAATTTCTCTTTCTGTGTTTCTTGAATATCCTCATCAATTATTGAATTAAATTGGCCATTTGTTTGCGATATGAAATCCTTAATGAAATTGAAATCCGTTGCTTTATTCTTTACGAATTCATCATTGGCTATGTTTTTCAATTTCGCTATTTCACTATTGAATATTTTGTATTTATCAATTATTTTTTGAATTTCTAAATTATCATTTAGGAGCAAGCTGTTAATTTCATTATTTATATTAATTGCATTTAATAAAGTAACAATATGTTGTTTTAATTTTTCTTTTTGAGCTGCAATTGATGACAGCCCGTAATCATTAATATAACTAATAAGAATTTCCCCCGAATCATTTAGATTTTGAATATCCTTAGCTTTTTTGTAATCTTGCTGAAAACTTTTATCAGCACGGGCAAGGTTCACAATGTTTGTTTTTATGGAAAACAATGAATCTTTTAAATTCCCTGACTCGATCAGTTCGTAAACGTTCAAATCAGTGATCTTATTCTTTAAAATAATTAAATTTGTCTTATTAATTTCATTAGTTGATAAATATGATTTATCAAATATGTTATTCGTGTTGGAGTAGTCTGAGGCAACTATCTTATTTGCATATGATATAAAACCAGTGAAATTTTCTGATGCATTAATTAAATTATCCGAGTCAGAATTTTCTCCTGATTTGCCTTGTATTACTTTAAGAGCACTAATGCTTAATATTTGCGATAGTATTAGAAGCCCTACAATTAAACCAAAACCTAAAAGTAATTTAGTTTTTATTTTCATAATGCATTATCAAAAATAATTTATCTTTTAATATTGTATGCAAATAGCTTTTCCTGATCTCTTAAGTATAGAATCCCGTTAGAAATCACTGGATGAGTCCACACGCCGCCAGACTGTTGCCTTTGATTTGTGAGGGGACTCAATGTAAATCTACCGTGTTCCTTATACTCCTTACTTGACGCCGCTAGAAGAACAACTGTTCCAGATTTTTCCTCTACACAATAAAAACGACTATCAGCATAATAAATACATCCTTTACCAAAATCTTTAGATTCCCATATTATTTTCCCAGAATTAAAATTTTGGCAAACCCAGCCGATTTGATCGGAATAACCGTAAAGATGATCATCATGCAAGATTACTCCTCCATGATGGTTTTTCATATTCTTATTTGCATAATCTTCAACGGGGTTACCATCAACTATAGTTACTTTTTTGCATCCAACACCATAGCCTGAACTAACATAAACTTGATCACCTACAACGATAGGAGTGGGAATAACTGCAACTCGACCAGGCCATATGCTCTTCCATAATAATTTGCCATCATCAAGTGATATACCGGCGAATGATTTCTGAGTTAATTGGACAATTTGATTTTGATTATTTATTCTAGCAGGTACTGGTGATGAATACTGGGCCCCATCTGTCCATTCCTTGCTACGCCAGATTATTTTGCCAGTTTCTTTGTCTAAGGCAGCTATAGTGCCCTCATCCCCACCGGGCGTGCAAATTACAAGATTATTATAAATCAAAGGGGACTCAGTATAACCCCATTTTGGGACTGCGCCACCTAAATCATTAACCAAGTCCTTCGTCCAGATTACTTTTCCATCATCAATATTAATGCATTTTAATATTCCTTTCGAACTAAGAGCGTAAACTTTCTTATTATCAATTGTTGCTGATCCTCTGGGACCATGACCCCACCAGTTGGAGTACAAGTCTCCTAGTTCAACGGTCCACTTTGTTGAGCCGTTTGATGTTTGTTTAGCAAATAAGAGTTCCTTTGATCCACTTTTTACATCTTTCCCCTCATTTTCAAAACTCTCATTTCTATCAAAATTAGTTCCCATTATTAACAATGTACCATTACTCACGGTAGGACCTGAATACCCTAGGCCGATGTCTTCTTTTAGCCATATTTGCTTGGGGCCTTCTTTTGGCCAGTTTTGTAGTAAATCCCGTTCTGCACTTTTTTCGTCATATTTTACGCCTCTCCATCTTGGCCAATCATCAGCAGATACGGGGTAGATATATGTAAATATAAAAAATGATAAAATAATGCAATGTTTAGTGTTCATGATTTTTCGATTTTTCCGATTTTTATTTTAAAACTTTTCTCAATTCAATTATGTTAATTATTGTATATGCTCCAACCTCTCAAAAACTGATGGAGATACAGTATAATTTGTTTCAAATTCTTTAATTACACCAGTTTCCTTTCTCCAACTTAAATACTTTTCATAAGATTCAAGTGAATCCCATTCTTGATAAATAATTATTTCAAAATTATTTGCACTTCCAGCAGCATGACAGGCTTCACAACCATCGTATACTGCAGTTTCCGCTAAATGCCTTTTTAAAAAGCAAACTGCTTGTTCGTACTTCTCTGGAACTGTATTGATTTTAACTTTTACTACTAATTTCACACCCGTTTTATGATCAATTGTATTTTTTTTTTCAAGCACTAAAAATTCATAAATTTAAGCATAATTTTGAGTAATTGTGAATACCCTCACGAAATCAGCAACTAGAATCTGTTAATCAGTAAGAAAAGGAATATAATAATAAAATGATTATATATATTAGTTAATAATGAAGAGATTGTTGCGGTCGCCTCGCCTTAAATTCTGTGAGATTCATTGAGATAAAGGAGACGCATGAGGATTTGAGCTGTCTCAGACTTCGATTCATTGGGGTTTTGAGTGTGGAAAGGGTTCGATTCCCTTCACCCGCTCCACTTCTCTACCCTTCATTCTGAACGGTTTACGTCTGCGATCAGCGCGATGGCTCCGTTTTTCTTCAAGCCGGAGGATGCCGGGCAGTTGCTCGATTGGTTCACCCTGATCGTGGATTCGGCCGGGCGGATGC
>MDTD01130708.1_pt1 | contig 12157 bp, 11 predicted proteins | sample 811221 | NCBI WGS metagenome assembly MDTD01 (sample SAMN05326646, study PRJNA326480) | marine metagenome | isolation source: seawater | place: Pacific Ocean: South West | collected 2011 | reverse complement strand
CTTTGCCTTGCTCTTCTTGAGTTTCTCGTTTGTATTGTTGCACGGCGACACGAATATCGTTCATTGAACCTTCATAGGAAGCAGGGTCTATCCCAGCTCCACGAAGCATGGCTTTTAAAGGTGGTGGAATCTCTCCAACCGAATCTACTCTTGGACTCAGTAGCCCAAATGGCACTAAATATCTACTGTGTTTGTCATAGAGATCAATTTGGAGATCAAGATCTTCAAGGTACCAGAGAAGCTGTGGGTGAGTCTGCGCGGTATGGTAGGACTCAGCAAAAGCGTCAACTGCCGCTTTCCAGTTGCAATTCCATTCAGCTGTTACCCAGCGTGTCATAGCCATTCGCTCAAAGTGGTAAGGTTCGAAATGCCCAATTAATTCACCAAGGTACTCTTTAAGCGGCTCGACTTTTGTATTTAAACTGAACCAAACAAATGACGCCCAAGTATCGCAAGGCAATTCAGATAATCCACTACAGGGGGGCTTCCCTTGAGGAAACGTCTCTAGGTCAGGAATATCTACAAAAGTTCCATCAGAATCGTATTTCCAGCCGTGATATCCACAAACAAAGGGGTTTGCATGGCCTACCCCCTCATCTGCTAGCCGGTTTCCTCGATGCATACATACGTTATGAAATGCTTTAAACCCCCCGTCATATTGACGGACGATAAGAACAGATTCAACACCTATATTGGTACAGATATAGTCACCCGGCTCAGGGATCTGGTCCTCACGGCACCCCAACAGCCAGACCTTGCTCCAAATACCATCCCACTCTTTCTGCATGAATTCTTTACTTGTATAACGTTCTTTCGGAATAACGCTTGTTCCAAGTTCAGCTTCAGGGGCCTTTGCCAAAGGCGTGCCATTGGGATTAACCTCAGGGTCACTTCTGACGATTTTATTTTTACGGATAACTTTCATTTTTTCCTATTAAAACTGGACTCGTTTCGTAAATCCACCATCAACAATCAGGTTCGTCCCTGACACCCAACTAGCTGCAGGGCTTGAAATAAACAGCACACAATTTGATACTTCTTCTGGTGTGCCTAAACGGCCAGGTGGGTGATCCTTTTCCACTTTTGCGAACCATTTTGCCATCGTATCTTTCAACATTTGCCAAACACCACCTTCAAAATAGATGGGGCCCGGCGATACACAGTTAACACGTATACCGTCTCTACCTACTTCTTGGGATAGCTGCTTGGCGTAGACGAGTAGTGAGCCTTTCATAGCGTTGTATGCTTGCGGGCCGCCGAATGTTTCAACGGAAGCGGTCGTTGTAATGAACGTAATTGCACCTCCGCCAGAGTCTTTCATATGAGGTAGCAGCACTTCACAGCCGCGAACGGTTGATAAGACATCCACTTCAAAACTCTTCCACCAGTTTCGCTCACTATCAGCACCGCCGCCTGCGCTAACTCCTGGAATGAAGATATCTACTCCACCGAGTTGTTCTGCCATTTCTTCAAGCCACGCTTCGTAATCTTCCTTGTCGTTGACATCACAGCTACGCCCAATTGCGGTTCCTTTCCCTCCAGATAATTCTCTTAGAGCGCGTGCTACCGTATCCTCAGACCGAGAGCAAATAGCCACGTCGCATCCTTCATCGACAAGTTGGTCTACAACACGGCGCAATATGCCTTTTGTTGAGGCTGGGACGATCACACGTTTCCCTTTTAATCCCAAGTCCACTGCACTCCCCTCCCTTCTTTTCCTAAAGGATACCGGCATTCGCCATCTTTATGAAAGACGTGCTTAAATCAAGTTTAATTTCTCACAGTTTCTTTTCGGAATGCTGATTACGGGGCGTTCTGAGGGTAGATTATAGAAGTGATAGCTCTATCAAAACCCATTATTGGAGACGAGGAAAAACAGGCTGTGATGCGTGTCCTTGACAGTGGCATGATCGCTCAAGGCCCAGAGGTTGCAGCATTTGAAGCTGACTTTTCTCGAATCGTGGAAGGCCATCATTGCATAGCCGTTAATTCCGGCACTTCAGCTCTGCACCTTGGCCTGCTTGCGTCAGGGGTTGAGCGCGGCGACGAGGTGATAATTCCATCATTCACATTCGCAGCTACTGCTAATGCAGTTTCGCTCTGTGGGGCAACTCCAGTGTTTGTAGATATTGATGCTGATACTTTCACGATAGACCCTGGTGCCGTTGAAGCTGCGATAACGGAAAGGACATCAGCTATCATGCCCGTTCACCTCTACGGACATCCAGCAGAGATGGACTCCCTGACGGAAATCTGTACCCGCAAGGGGTTGACGCTAGTGGAGGATGCAGCACAAGCTCATTTAGCTACTTACAAATCTCAACCTGTTGGCACCTTTGGAACAGCGGCATTTTCTTTTTATCCCACCAAAAACATGACAAGTGGTGAGGGGGGAATGATTGTAACTGCAGATGATGAAATAGCACGAAAAGCTAAGTTGTTAAGGAATCAAGGTATGGAAGTTAGATACCAAAATGAGATAGTTGGATTCAATAATCGCATGACAGATATCCATGCAGCTATCGGACGGGTACAACTAGGAAAATTACGCGAACGAACAACTAGAAGACAAGAAAATGCTTCTTTCTTAAGTGAAAACCTATTTTCCGTGACGACCCCATCAAAAAGCAGCGACGTTGACCATGTGTTTCATCAGTACACAATCAAGAGTGATAGCAGGGATCGGCTTTCAGACTATCTAACACAATCAAACATCGGGAACGGCGTGTACTACCCGACACCAGTCCATGAACTTCCTTCATTTGGAAAAGATATTGATTTACCAAATACCAAAGCTGTTGCTCAACAAGCACTTTCAATACCCGTTCACCCACTTCTAACACAAGATGAATTAAGCATGATTGCTGAGGTTATCAACGCATGGAGTTGAGAGCCGGGCTTGTAGGACTGGGTATGATGGGAAGAAACCATGCGCGCGTGATGTCGTCTACAGACCAAGTAGCACTTGTCGGTATTGCTGATCCTGTTGGTGATCAGACAGGAAACATTGATAAATCACTCATTGTCTCTTCTGTCGAGGAACTTATTGAGCGAAAATTAGACTTAGCTGTGGTTGCGTGCCCGACTAGCGAGCATGAGCAAGTAGCGCTTCAATTATGTGAAGCAGGGGTACATGTGTTGGTTGAGAAACCACTTGCGGTGGATTCTGACGGAGCTAAACGTATCGCATCAGCATTTGATGATGCGAATCTCGTTGGCGCCGTCGGGCACATAGAACGCTTTAATCCTGCTATCAGAAGTATGCGAGAAAGAATTGGGGCAGGTGAAATAGGAGATCTGTTCCAAATCTCCACGAGAAGAATTGGGCCTTTCCCTAACAGGATTCAAGATGTTGGTGTTGTTAAAGATCTAGCCACACACGATCTTGATCTTACCACCTGGGTAGGTGCAGCAAATTTCAGTCATATTGCTGCCCATACCGCTCACAAAGCAGGCAGAAATCACGAGGATCTAGTAGCGATAACAGGCCTTCTTGAAAATAACATCGTCACGAATCATTTAGTTAATTGGTTGTCGCCCGTGAAAGAGCGCTTCACGATAGCTACTGGAGAGAACGGATCTCTAGTTGCCGACACGTTGCTGGCTGATCTTACGTTCCACAAAAATGCAAATGCTCCTACTCCATGGGAAGGGATCTCTAGATTCCGTGGCGTAGCTGAAGGAGATATGATCCGTTTCGCTATCGCTAAACCTGAGCCGCTAAGAACAGAATTTGAAGGCTTTCGAGACATGGTGCTTGAGAACGGTGGAGAGGTGGTATCAATGAGCGACGGAGTTTTAGCCGTGGAGAATGCTGAAAGAGTTCTAGATTCTGCTTCAAATGCGAAGTCTAGATTGGAGTAAAATGACGACGTGTGTTGTGGGACTCGGGAAAATTGGATTGCCCTTAGCCGTTCAAATTGCGCTTAAAGGTGAACATGTAATTGGAGCTGATATAAACAGTTCGGTTGTTCAACAAATTAATAGCGCCCAAGTCCCTTTCCCAGGCGAGAATGAATTGCCAGAGCTACTTAAGGAAGTTATTGATAACGGTTATCTTGTAGCTTCAACGAACACAAAGGAAGCAGTTAGTCAAGCCGACCATGTAGTAGTCGTTGTGCCAGTTCTAGTTGATGATTCAGCTGATCCTGACTTTTCAGCCATAGATTTAGCGACGAATGATATCGCCGAAGGACTAACCTCCGGCACCTTGGTCTGTTATGAGACTACTTTACCGATTGGAACAACACGCACCCGATTCGCCCCTGCGCTTGAGAAGACTTCAGGCCTAACTTGTGGATCTGATATCTTTATTGCATACAGTCCGGAGAGAGTTTTCAGTGGACGAATCTTTGCGGATCTGCGCGCATACCCTAAGTTAGTCGGTGGTTTGGACCCAATTTCAGCTGACCGAGCAGTTGCATTTTATGAGCGGATACTTGATTTCGATAACCGAGATGATCTTTCACATCCAAACGGAGTTTGGAATTTGGGCAAAGCAGAAGCCGCTGAAATGGCAAAGCTTACAGAGACTACATACCGAAATGTAAATATTGCTTTAGCTAATGAATTCGCTCTCCATGCAGAGGAACTTGGCCTTGATGCATATGCAATCATTGAAGCCTCAAACAGCCAGCCCTTCAGTCACATACACCAACCGGGAATAGCTGTTGGGGGGCATTGCATACCCGTATACCCGAAATTTTATATTGGAACTGACAAGCGTTGCAGCCTGCCCAGAGCAGCAGTTGAAGTTAACGAGTCAATGCCAAAAAGAGTGACTCAAATAGCCCTCAAAGAGTTTGATTCGCTTAGAGACATGAAGGTAGCAATACTCGGACTTGCCTATCGTGGCGGAGTGAAAGAAACCGCATTCTCAGGAGCATTCCCACTAGCGGAATATATAAAAAATCTTGGCGGCATTCCAGTTATCCACGACCCTTTGTTCTCCGATGAAGAGATACAATCCCTTGGACTAGAGCCATATAACCTTGGAGATTCCTGCGATCTTGCTATCGTTCAGGCAGATCACCAGCTTTATGCCGAAATTACTTCAGAAGATCTACCTGATGCCCAGTTGATCGTAGATGGACGAAATATAATTAAGTTGAACATGATTTCACCTATTCCTGTGAAATATCTTGGCAAAGGAGTCTAATTCGTGCGCATACTAAGCGTGGTTGGCGCCCGACCTCAGTTCGTAAAGCTAGCCCCTGTACATAAGGCACTTTCGGACCTAGGCGTAGAGCACCTTATTGTCCACACCGGACAGCACTATGATTCAAAATTATCAGATGTTTTCTTTGAAGAATTTGATATCCCTGCCCCAGTCGCAAATCTCGCCATTGGGTCTCACTCTCATGCCGTACAAACTGCGAAAATTATTGAGAGTCTAGAGCCTCATATAGTTTCCCAAAAACCAGATTGGGTACTTTGTTATGGTGACACCAACTCAACGCTTGCATGCGCTGTGGTCTGTTCAAAGCTGCCTTTCAAAATGGCCCACATTGAAGCCGGGCTGAGATCAAAGAATACCTTCATGCCAGAAGAGCATAACCGTATCCTAACTGACCACTGTTCTGACCTTCTCTTGGCACCTACGGATAATGCTATGCAACATCTCCAGAGTGAGGGTTTAAGCGAACGCTCCTACTTAGTAGGTGATGTTATGATCGACGTTCTTAACACTGCGAAGGAGTCCATATTCAGCGATGGCCGACGTTCTGAAGAAATTAACACTCGTGAGAGTCAATTTTACCTTGCGACGATTCATAGACAAGAGAACAGCGATATCGAAGAAAGGCTTAGAGAAATAATTGATGCATTATCAGAGCTTGATTTACCAACTTATATTCCTTCCCATCCTCGTTTGGTGAAGAAGTGCAAAGAATTCGATATTGAACTCAACAAAGGATCGCTCCGCTCAATTGACCCGCTGAGCTACCGTGAGCTCGTTGCTACCGTGATGAAGGCTGAGCATATCATCACAGACTCAGGGGGACTTCAAAAGGAGTCATTTCATCTTGGAACGCCGTGCACCACTGTTAGAACAGAAACAGAGTGGGTTGAAACCTTAACTGGAGAATGGAATAAGTTAGTTGAGCCTAAACAGATCACTGATGCCATCTCTCGGCCTCACCCAAGCACTGAACGAGGGTTTCCCTTCGGAAAGGGCGATGCAGCAGCTAACATCGCAAAGCTTTTATTAAAGTTTTAACTTGTTAAATTATTTGAACTTCAACTTGTTTCCCGTCAGCAAAATCCATGACTGCTTTCAAGTCCTGGAGATCAAAGACCTCAATACGCGTGATCTCGATCTGAGTATGGATCTTTTGCAATGAATCTACAACTTCTTTGTAATAAGGGGAGGCCATAGAGTCATTTGCACTTGGAACGATGTGTGATGCAGTGGCTGGTGAGTGCCTCCAGTTCATAACTGATTTAACTTTCCTTGTAGACTGAATTGCGAAAAGTAACGATTTTTCAGTGATAGCTCCGACCGAAGACCCACTTCGGAGGATCCGTATTATCTTGTATTTGAAGCTATCCACTCTCCTATAAGTACTATTTTTTCTTGCCTGTTTGGTGGTCAGGAAGGGCTTCACAGTAATCATAGAGTCATTGGATCTAATGTCACAAAAGTCTTTTGAGGGGCAGAGGAGAATGAGTTCAGTACCTTCTTGTTGGAGTATCCAAGTGATGTATGAATCTAACTCGTCGACTCTATATGGTTCTGAGATAAGCAAAACTACCATCAAAGAACTTCCTCATAGATTTCTTTCAACTGAGTGACTATAACATCCCCACTAAATCGTTTTCTAAGTATCTCCGATGCATCCTTTAGTTGTAAATTTCGGATTCCAGATCTCCATTTCTCGATAGAGTCCGATATTTCTTTATGCGTTGCGGATGGGTCAAGAATCAGCCCACTCATTTCTGACAAGTCTTCCCAAGTATCCTCTGAGCCACCATTTTTAATTGAAACTACTGGAAGACCGCTGGCAATAGCCTCGAGCGAAACAATACCAAAGGTTTCGTAAGGGCTTAGATGGACCATTAGATCCTTCGTTGAGAATATCTGTGCAAGGTCTTCTCGCCTTACAGGGCCTCGGATATCAACTAGGTGATCAATTCTATTTCTTCGGGAGTATCGCTTAATCCACTCTTCAAGTGGGCCTCCACCAATAAGTGTTAATTGCGCATCAGCTTCGTAGTTTGCTCTAAAATGATTGAAGGTTTTTAGTAGGTTCATTACGCCTTTAGATTCGTATAACGCCCCGACATATACCCATGATTTACATGCGTACTCGCTTTTATGTTGGTAATGGAAAGCCGAGAAGTCGACAATATTAGGGACTATTTTCCAGGTTGAACCGATCTCGATATTTAGTGTTCGAGAAATCTCGTTTTGAAGAAATCTTGAAACACATATGAACGCTTTCGCTTCGGTTATTGATCGCCTATACAGATCTGCAACTTCTGGTACCTGACATTCGTGTCGGACATGTGAAGAGTGCTCTGTCACAATAAGAGGCGATTCTGATAGATCCATTACAGCTGGAGCGATGGGTAGGGCCACATGCACGTGATTTATATCAGCTTGAGATGGTTCTATCATTTGTTTTAATTTAAGTGTTTCCTTTATAGAGGCAACCTTTTGCAACATAGAGGCTCGAGCCGGAATCGGGGTTGGAACCGTAGATGATCCATTGTGCCTGCGGAAAACTTTTGAGGGTTTGTCCTCAGCTAATTTTGTTAGGTGATTTATGATTTGCATGGGAACTGATCGAGCCGGATGCTTGTAGAGTTTAGGAATTTCAACGCTAACGTCGTACCCGTTCAATTGAAGAGCCTCCACTTGTCGCTTGACGAATATTCCACTGTATGTATGTCCCAGAGACTCGTCAGGGTACCAAGGAGTTAAAACGTTAATTTTCATATGTGACGGAGCCGACTTTACCAACTTTGGCTTGACCCCAAACCTTTGCTAGGTGCCAAACTGGGGTAAGCGAATCATGATCGCTGTAGAGAATTAGTGACGGTTCAAAATTTGAGGGCAAAGCATTCACCAATCCTTTTATCAATTTCCAATATCTTCTTCCCATAGTTGCGAGTTCTATTTTTGCCACTAACGTTCTTAACGGTTTCTGATTTCGTTGTGATATTCCTATCTCAGAACAGTCAATCAAGTCGTAATTATAGAAATCCTCGCTCCGAACTACAGATGCTTTAACAGCAGTCCCTTGGAAGCCAATAGTTCTAAGGTCTGGATTGATAGTGAACATTATTGCTCGAATCCCATTGTTTTTGAAGTCCTCCGCAGCACTTTTAGCCACTGTATTGGAACTTGCAGAAACGCCAGCAAAAATGAACGCTATCTTATTCTTTTCATCGTCAAGAGAGTTTTGCCGATACATAATCTTTACTCTAATTGTCAATGTCAAGGAGTTTTGGGATTGCTCCTATTGAGAGTCCTCTTTCATAGGGAGCGGCAAATGATTGAATTGCTAATGTGTCTTCAATAGTCATTGTTTCCACACTTCGGATGGCTTCTCTAAAAGCTCCGACTATCTTATTCACATCAGGTTGAGCCATTTGCACATGGGGCCTTCCCTCTAATGCCTTTCGCGCTCCGCCATCTTTGTTTTGGATACAAACGATGGGATGGGGTTGGGCAGCGACCTCGTAGACTTTACCTGTTGTAACTAATGCTCCACCTGATGCCGGAATCACTATGACACTTAGAGACTTATAGAACTCCCTTACCTTGTTCTTTTGAATGGGACCGACGTAATCGAATCCCTTTCCTTGAGAAGGCAACTTGCTCATTAGTGAGGCTTCGCTGTGAGCAAAATAGCCTAGATACCCTCCCAATTGAAACTTGCTTCCATCTGGCAAGTCACCCCTTATAAGGTCCCAAGCCTTAAAAATTTCATCGAGTGGCCAATTGGCATTTAATGTCCCTAGCATGCCAAAAACAATTTTATTGCTCGTGTTTCTTGACTCAGCAACGCTGAAATGATCATAACCATTGGGAACAACATGATGTTTATTCGCTGTTTTCGGGTATTGCCTAATAATGGCTTCTCTCATTGCCGAATTTATATGAAATGCGTGTGAAGCTTTCCCAATCACCTCAGCCTCGATAACATTTGCTTCTTTCGGTAAATCAGCCTTTGCGCCGGTGTACACATTCGTAGTCCAAGGGTCCCGGTAATCAACTGAGAAGCTAATCCCCAACTCGTTGTGGATGTTTAGCGCTGCTTCGAAAGACGAAAAGGGATTGCCAGTTGCGAGGACATGCGAGACAGGATCTTTCGAATGAATCTCCCTAACTGATAGCGTTACTGGTTTAATCCAATCATCATATTTACTAATTGGAGTCCTTCCCTTCTTTTGCAAATAGGAAACATTACCTATGAGGCTTTGAAGTTTTAAGAAGATACGAAAATAATTAGCTTTTAACCAACCATATTTAGTGATGTCTTCTTTGATTGCTTTCTGAAAGGTAAATGGCACTCGGCAAAGAGCAACATCATCGTTTACTGAATCTAACAACGTGTCGTCGGCTGTTGCAATTTCTTGACGAAAGAATGGTTCATCAGCAGTAAGGACAGTGACTCTCCAACCTTTATTAGAAAAAGCATTTGCTGTTGCGATAGCTCGGTAAACACCCGAAGCACGGGAAGGAGGGAAGAAAAACGCTATATATAAAAGATGATGGCCATTGCGTTTCATATCAGGGTTTTATCCTAACTCTAGATTAGGCACCATAATGTTCCATTAGTCGTAACCACCTCTTCGGGCATTGATTAATTCAGTAGTTGAGCCTTTTCACTAACTTCACTTTGGAACTTTTGATATTCCTTTGTGACAGACACCACATCACCCTGGAGTCTAACATTGCCCTTATGAAGCCATATCGCTTCAGTTGCCATTTCTGATATCAACGCAGATGAATGTGAAACTACAATTATTGTCTTCGCTGCATCACATAGGCTTTGTACTCTGTCGACAGCTTTTTTCCGAAATGAACTGTCACCAGCAGACAAGGCTTCGTCTACTAGGAGAATCTCAGGGTCGACATGAGTTGCTACTGCGAAAGCAAGACGTCCGAACATGCCTGATGAGTATGTTGTGGTCGGCAAATCAATAAAATCACCTATATCTGCGAACTCTATGATTTCATCTTGTTTCTCTTTGACCTCATCGAGAGACATTCCTGCCGCCAATCCTCCTAAGATAACATTTTCCCTTCCAGAAAGAACTCGGTTAAATCCCATGCCAGGGGTAAGTAGATGAGGTCTCCCCCAGAGCTTCACAGTTCCAGCGGAGGGCTTTAGAACACCCACTATCGTTTTAAGCAAAGTAGATTTTCCAGCCCCGTTTCCACCGACCAAACCGGTGACCTTTCCGGATTGAAAATTAACATTAATATTGTCAAGCGCATCTATCTTAAATTTTTTCGTGGACCTGTTTAAAAAGCTAGTTTTCTCTGAAGCCTTTGCGTTAACCACAGCAGAGTATGAAACTGACAGATCACTAATCTCGATCGCACTTTTAGTTGCGGATAGCAAACTCATCCTCCCTTGATACGAAGATAAGGAATCCCACTATCATGGTTGGAATTGCCCATAAAGAAAAGATCGCTACCTGCCTAGCTATTGAGGGACCATCGACTATTTCTGGTGACCCTAAAGCCATGGTCCAGGCCGAAAAAAGGGAGTAAGTAGGATTCAATCTCGCCAGAAAATATACAGTCCCACTCTCTAACGCACGCTGATATTCCCAAATCGCTGGTGATAGGTACAACCATAATCTCAAAAAATGAGGCAAAAAACGCGAGACATCACGGAGGTAAATGTTGATAGTGGCAGCGATCAGGGCGATACCGAATGCGAAGAGAAAGGTCAAAACCAACAAGACAGGTATCCACAGAAATTCAATCCGGATACCCCTACTTGCTATTAAATGGAGAGGAATATATGCAATCAAAGACCTAATAAACAGGTTAAGGGCAGATATGGAAGACGCTGCTGGAATGACAACCCTTGGGATGGCTGAATTTGCAAGTACACCACCGCCTCCGTTTCGGACAGTGTTCACTGATGTAACAATGATTTGGCTTATCAAAAGGGTCCAAACGTAAAGATTGAAAACCATGAAAGCAAGTCTGCTTGTGCTATCTAAACCTCCACCAGTCAAAATGCCGACAAAGACGAAATAGATGAGTCCAAATAGGAATGGATTAAGGAAGTGCCATAGCCTTCCGAGAAGAGTGTCAAAATTCCTAGATTTCAGTTCCCCTTTTGACCAATAAAGAGCAAATGTTCTGAATCTATAAGCCTCCCGGAGATAGTCCTGTAACGGTGGCAAACCAGAGCGAGTTGCTTTCCGCACGATAAGTGGGCTGCTCACTTGATCTAATTTCTGAGTATTTTCCGGGTTATTCATTGCCGTAAAATTCTAATTGATACTTCGACAGAAAGCGGACATAACGATATTTAAAAACTCCTTTCAGTCAAGCACAAGACCGCCTCGGAGAGTTTGTTCATATTTTCTAAGCTCTTGTGTTTGAAGAACACTTCCCCCCGTTTCCCTGACTCATAAAGTTCTTCATCATTTGCAAGCCAGACACGAAGCTCATCAAAATTCTTGCGGTCTTCCAGAACAAATCCTGCATCAACATGTCGTACCAATGATGAAAGCTCATATAACTCCGAAACAACTACAGGCAAGCCCAGTGCCCAATATTCCCAGACCTTCGAAGGAATGGCTTTCTCATATGCAGGAGTGGACTCCAAAAGACAAATTCCTACCGAACACCTGTCTGCTACTTTCCATGATTCGTAATAGGACAACCTATCATGCCAGATCACGCGATCTTGGAGTTTATTCTTCCGGATCAACCCCACTAGTTGATCCTGTTCTTTGCATGGCCCCACAAGTTCTAAGCTCAAGTTTGGGATCTCATTTAATAGTGTAAACATTCTCTCCATGCCCCTACTAGTTCCGATATCCCCTACATAAACTGCCCTCATCGGAGTTCTTGCTTCCCCTCGTTCTAAATCGTCAATGTGTGGGATATTCTCCACAACAATTTCAGAAGATTGTCGCAATGTATGACTAGCAACCACCACTTGATCGGAAAATTTAT
>MDTD01167046.1_pt1 | contig 12158 bp, 10 predicted proteins | sample 811221 | NCBI WGS metagenome assembly MDTD01 (sample SAMN05326646, study PRJNA326480) | marine metagenome | isolation source: seawater | place: Pacific Ocean: South West | collected 2011 | reverse complement strand
CGACAACTATTTCTTGGGCATCTTAATGCCCGAAGACAACTAAAATCTGTCTCCAATATTTACCGGTTGACAAAGGTTTAAATTATGAGTATTTTTAACAGAACCTAAAAATCCCTTACAATGAAAAGATTACTAGTATTGCCCTTAGGCCTACTACTGATAACGGCTTTTAGCTGCAAACAGGCAAAAAAGGAGGCCGATGAAGCCACCGAAGAAGTTGAAAAGGTGGTCGAAGAAGTAACGGTGGAATCGTTGAAATTTGCCATGGAGCCCAAAAGCGACAGCGATGTCAAAGGTGAAGTAATTTTTACCGAAGAAGATGGTATGGTCACCATGGTGGCGACTTTCTCAGGACTAAACCCCGGGGAACACGCCATACATATCCATGAGAAGGCCGACTGTTCTTCCCCAGATGGAACATCGACCGGTGGCCATTGGAATCCCACTTTTCAACCCCACGGAAAATGGGGTGCCGAAGAGGGCTACCACAAAGGCGACATAGGTAATTTTGAGGCAGATGCCGACGGCAATGGCAGCATCGAATTTTCAACAGACCAATGGTGCATCGGCTGCGACGACGAGACCAAGAACATTGTCGGTAAGGCCGTAATCGTGCACCAAGGTGTCGATGACTTTACATCTCAGCCAAGTGGCGCGGCAGGGGCCCGTATCTCCTGCACCGGAATCATTCAATAAAAGCACATCACACGTTTCAGAAGCCGCCTTTTTAGGCGGCTTTTATATTTATGTATTATTTTTAGGGTCTTGAGCTTACTAACCGACTAAAATGATGAACTATGGTCAAGAAAATTTTCCTATTGGGCTTGGCCTGCGCAATGTTTATGTTCGCCTGTGAAAAGAACATTTCCACTGCCAGTGTCTCCTCCCCCAACGGTACAAATGAAATCAGTTTTCACCTTACCGAAGACGGCACCCCGTTTTATCTGGTAAAACACAACAATAATGTGGTCATCGATAGCTCATCCATGGGCTTTGAGTTTAAAGAACAAGCGGCCCTTAAGAACGGCCTAAAAATAACGGGCACCCAATCTAACACATTCGATGAGACCTGGGAAATGCCCTGGGGCGAGCAAAGAAAGGTGCGAAACCACTACAACGAACTAATTGTAAGCCTCGAGGAAACAACTGCTCCCAACCGAAAAATAAATGTCCATTTCAAGGCGTATGACGATGGTATCGGATTCAGGTATGAGTTTCTTGAGCAAGAGGGGGTCGACAGCCTCGTTATTATGGATGAGCATACAGAGTTTCAATTGACGGGCGACCATACCGCATGGTGGATTCCCGGTGATTGGGACATCTATGAACACCTTTACAGCACTACCAAGATATCGGAAATCGATGCCCTTTCAAAAAGGGACCACCCAGACCTTGCGGCTACCTATATTCCTGAGAATGCCGTCAACACGCCGGTCACCATGCGCACCGATGATGGGCTTCATCTGAGCTTTCATGAAGCCGATCTCACAGATTATGCAGGCATGACCCTGAAAGTGGACACCGAAAACCTGCGTTTGACCAGCGAGTTGGTAGGCTCTGACCGTTTGGGGCACAAGGTCAAAAGGGCACTGCCCTTTACAACCCCCTGGCGTACCATTCAGATTGCTGAAAGGGCGGGTGACTTGATCGAGTCGCGGTTGATCGAAAATTTGAACGAACCCAATAAATTGGGCGATGTCTCTTGGTTCACGCCCATGAAATATGTGGGTATTTGGTGGGAAATGCATTTGGGCCTCTCCACATGGGATATGGAGGCCACACAAGACATGAACACCTTTGCCACCTTGGGCAAAGAGCAGACCAGCAAAAAACACGGGGCCACCACCGAGAATACCAAAAGATACATCGATTTTGCAGCCGCCAATGGCTTTGGGGGCGTTTTGGTAGAAGGATGGAATACGGGCTGGGACCGCTGGATAGGTTTTGAAGACCGTGAAGGGGTCTTTGATTTCGTAACCCCCTACGCAGATTATGATTTGGATGAAGTGGCCGACTACGCCAAATCAAAAGGGGTCGAGATTATTATGCACCACGAGACCAGTGCAGCGCCCCGCACCTATGAACAGCAAATGAAAGCTGCCTACGAGTTGATGCAAAAGCACGGTATGCACTCGGTAAAAACGGGGTACGTGGGCAAGATCATTCCGAAAGGGGAATACCACCATGGCCAATGGATGGTGAACCACTATCGAAAAGTACTCGAAACTGCAGCTGACTACCAAGTCGCCATCAATGCCCATGAGCCCATAAAGGCGACAGGGCTCAGACGTACCTATCCCAATGCCATTTCACGGGAAGGACTTCGGGGCCAAGAATTCAACGCATGGGCCACCGATGGCGGCAATCCGCCCGAACATCTGCCCATCGTCGCCTTTACCCGAATGCTCTCGGGACCCATAGATTTTACCCCTGGCGTATTCGAGATTGCGTTGCCTACCAAACCTAACAATCAAGTCAATACTACCTTGGCCCAACAATTGGCCCTGTATGTGGTGATCTACAGTCCCATACAGATGGCCTGTGATTTGCCCGAGAACTATGAAGGGCAACCTGCCTTTCAGTTTATCAGGGATGTCGGGGTCGATTGGGAACAGAGTAGGGTGTTGAACGGTGAAGTCGGTGACTTTGTCACCATCGCCCGTGAAGAACGCGATACGGGCCACTGGTTCGTGGGTGGTATTACCGATGAAAACAGCCGCGAAATAATGGTGAATTTTGATTTCTTGGAGGATGGAAAAACCTATGAGGCTATCATCTACAAAGATGCAGATGACTCACATTACCGAAACAACCCCACCGCCATTGTCATCGAGCAACTCGACATCAAAAAGGGAGACACCCAGACGATTACCCTACAAGAGGGGGGCGGATTTGCAATCAGTTTGAAGGTGAAGTAAGGTTCCGTAGCTGTACAACCAAATAAAATCTTCCGCACGCTCAACTCACCTCTTTCCGCAATACTTCAAGGGGCGGGCTCTGCAATACCGAACGGCTGTTCAACAGTCCTATGAGCAGAACCAAAAGGGTTATGCCGGGCAAGACAATCAGCATCGGTTCCCAAGATGGGGTGAATGTGGTATCGAAAACAAATTCGGCCAACAGATAGCTTCCCAAAAGCGACAACAATACCCCCATTGCGCTGCCCAAGAGTCCCAAATACAGGTATTCAAGCGCGGTGATGTGCAATATCTGCTTGGCCTTGGCACCCAAAGTGCGAAGCAACACGCTTTCTTTGATCCGCTGGTATTTACTGGTTCGCACTGAGCCTATCAACACGATGATACCGGTCAGAATGCTGAAAAACGCTATAAAATTGATGACCCAGGCGATTTTATCAAGAATGTCCTCGATAACGGTAAATATCTGTCGTAAATCAATGATCGACACCGTCGGAAGCCGTTTCACCAATTTTCGCTGCAACGATGCAGATACCGTTTCACTTGGTGTCTTGGTCGTTAGAATGTGAAACTGTGGTGCTTCTTCCAGCACTCCGGAGGGAAACAAAATATTGAAATTCAATTGCATACGAAGCCAATCGACCGAGCGGGTGTGGGCCACAACCGTTTCCATCAGCACACCCTGAATGTTGAACACAAGCTTGTCGCCCACCCTTACACGCGCATCATCGGCCACATTATCGGCCAACGATATGGGTATGGGGCCATCTCGCCAATCTGTTGGGGGCCACTCGCCATCTATGGTCGTTTCAGAGGCGACCAACGAATCGCGATAGGTGACCCGAAACTCATGGTAGAGTATCCATGAACCCAAGGTTGAAGTGGTATCCGCTATGATATCGCGTACTGTGGAGTCTTTGATTTGATGAATACGCATGGTAATGATGGGAATACTGTTGATGACCTCCATCCCTTCCTCGGTGATGCCCATAGAGGCCGTTTCACGCTCGTCTGTCTGTACATCCAACAAAATGAGGTTGGGGGCTTCTTTGGCACCATCGATTGAGGCCCGGGCCAGCAATATGTCACGCGTAAAATATAGGGTACTGATCAAGAACGTACCGATGCCGATGGCCAATATCAGAACAACTGTCTGGTTATTCGGGCGAAATAGATTCAACAAACTCTGCCTTGGGGCAAAACCCCATGAGTGCGGAAAATAACGTTTCACCATCTTCATAAAGAACTTGGCGATGCCTCCCAAGACCGCAAAAACTGTGATAATGGCCAAGACAAAATAAAAGGCATACCAAATATTGTTCAATAGCCAGAACGAAAATCCGAAGATAAAAAGCACGATGGCGCCATAGACCAAGGCAATGGCCCTTCTTGATTTTTGAACATTGTTCTCTTGTACGCGAAGCACCTGTAGCGGCGATACATACCAAGTGCCCAACAACGGACCCATGGCAAACAGTACCGACATTAAAACGCCCAGTACCAAGCCCACTAAAATGGCATCGGGCACCAAACCGACCTCGACCTCAAAAGGCAGGAAGTCTTGCAGCACAAAGGGAAAGGACTGTTGCAGCAATAGGCCCGCCAACACCCCGATAATGCCCCCTAAAAAGCCCATACCGGCAATCTGGAGCAAGTAGATCATAAACGTCTGCTTTCGCGTGGCGCCCAAGCACTTGAGTACCGCCACCGATTGCAGCTTCTCTTTCACATAGATATGCACAGAACTGGCAATACCAACACAACCCAACAACAGAGCGATAAAGGCCACAAGGTTGAGAAACTTCCCGAAGTTGTCATAGCGTCGGCCCAAGCGCTGGCCTTCTGAAATATGGGTATCCATATCGGCATTTTCTATGTCGAGTTGCGGGTCGACCTCCTCATCAAGGGCTTCCAAATCTTGCCCTGGATCGGCCACAAAGTAAAAATCATAATCCACTCTGCTACCGACCTGGATCAGTCCGGTTTCCTCTATAAACCGATAGGGAACCACCACCGGCGGAGCGATAGAGGCCCCAATGCCCCCCATACCGGGTGCTGCGACCAAACTACCGGCTATGGGAAACACACGTTCGCCCAATTTTAGGCTATCGCCGGTCTTTAAGCCATACTGTGACATCAAGGTAGCATCGACCAAGGCCCCGCCGCTTTGTTGATATGTCGTGGCCGCAGAGGCAGGAACCGTTTCAAATTCGCCATAAAACGGATACCCGCCTTCAATGCCCCGCACCCCTACCAATTTCGTATCGCCACTATTGGGAAAGACCGCCATCGATGGAAAACTGACCTCCCTCGCATCGGCCCCGCCCAACGAATCTATGATCCGCAAGACCCGTTCATTCGGGGGTTGATCGCTGTCTATCTTATAATCGGCCCCCATCAGCGCCTTTGACTGTAAGGCTATGTTTTCTTTTAAATTTACGCCGAACGACTGAATGGAGACCACTGCGGCAATGCCCAGTACAATCGAGGCCATAAAGAGCATCAAGCGCTTGCCACTGGCCTTGCTGTCGCGCCAAGCCATTTTCAACAACCAGTCAAGGTCAGCTTTTGGATTGTAGTCGTTATCGGAATTCACGAAGCGTTACTGGTTTCGTTCCTCAAAATCTTTCCCCCTTTCAACCGCAAAATACGCCCCGTACGCCGTGCAAGGTCCACATCGTGTGTGACGATGACCAAGGTGGTGCCGGCATCTTGGTTCAAATCGAACAGTAGCTGTACGACCTTATCTCCCGTTTCTTGATCCAGGTTGCCTGTGGGTTCGTCTGCGAACAATATCGAGGGGCGGCTAGAGAAGGCCCTAGCCAAGGCAACCCGTTGTTGTTCGCCTCCAGATAATTGCGATGGGTAGTGGTGAAAGCGGTCTTTGAGCCCTACCTTGTCGAGCAAATCCATTCCAATCGATTTAGGGTTCTTGCTGCCCCGAAGCTCTAGGGGCACCACCACATTTTCCAAGGCTGTCAGCGTCGGCAGCAATTGGAAGTTTTGAAAAATGAAGCCCACTTCGCGATTTCTGAGCAGGGCCAGTTCGTCTTCGCTCAAATCACCAAGATGCGTCCCACAAAGCTCGACACGGCCCGTATCGGGCCTATCCAATCCCGCGCAAAGCCCCAGAAGGGTGGTCTTGCCACTGCCCGATGGGCCCACGATGGCAAAGGTCTCACCTGCTTCAATGGAAAAAGTGATGTCATCGAGTACGGTGAGTTTTTTAGAACCGCTGGTGTAGGTTTTCCCAAGATGGGCAACGTTTAATATCTTTGACATAAATGCCTTGGTTTCCGTTCGGTTAAAGTGGAAAAATAGGCAAATGATTTCGATTTTTTACGCCCATGAAGCTACATACACTCTTAAAGTTTCGTTATTTTTTACTGTTCATTTTGATGTTGTCTTGCAAGGATGCCCCCAAAAGGGAATCCGAAGCAATTTCCGAACAACAAACAGAGAATGCCACCGCATCCGAAGAAACATCTGAAAAGACCATTCTCTTTTTTGGCGACAGCCTTACAGCGGGTTATGGCCTCGATATGGAGGAAGCTTTTCCAGCACTGATACAGGACCGATTGGACTCCTTGGGACTCGACTACACCGTGATCAACTCGGGCGTAAGTGGGGAGACCACTTCTGGTGGACTCAACCGGTTGGATTGGGTGCTCAACCAAGAGGTCGATGTTTTTGTACTCGAACTGGGGGCCAACGATGGCCTTAGGGGCGTTCCCCTCACCGAGACACGAAAGAACCTTCAACAGATCATCGACAAGGTCAGGGAGAAAAATCCCGATACCCGAATCATTCTGGCAGGTATGCAGATACCGCCCAACATGGGGCCTGAATACACGGCCGAGTTTCGCAAAATTTTCCCAGAACTGGCCGAAAAGAACGATATTCCATTAATTCCGTTTCTGTTGGAGGGGGTGGCCGGCATCCCCGAGTTGAACTTGGAAGATGGTATCCATCCCACGGCCGAGGGGCACAAGATCGTGCGAGATAATGTTTGGGAGGTTTTGGAACCCAATCTTCAATAAACCTCTCGTTTTTTATACATTTATGCCAATGGACCTTGATACCCTCATTGCGCGCTTTAAGAACAAAGACATGCTGGCCTTTGAGCGGTTGCACGATATGTATGCCGAAAACATTTGCGGGGTCATCAATACCATTGTTCGAAACCCTGAAAGGGCCCAAGAAATTTGTCAAGATGTATTTGTGAAGATTTGGCAGCATTCCGATAGCTATGACGCCTCTAAAGGGCGTTTTTTTACATGGATATTGAACATTGCCCGCAATGCTGCTATCGATGAAGTGCGTTCAAAATCCCACAAGAACCAAAAAAAGAACCTGCAAATCGACTACTTCGTAGGTATTGTTGAGGGTAGCGAGAACATAGAAGGCAAGGTTGATGCCATCGGACTGAAAAAATTGTTGAAAGGATTAAAAGAAAAATGCATTCAACTGATTGAACTGTTGTATTTTAAGGGCTTTACCCAAAAGGAAGCCGCTGAAGAATTGAACATCCCCATCGGGACTGTAAAAACACGGAACAGGGGCTGTATTTCACAAATTCGGAAAAAGTTAAAACTGTAGATGGATATTGAAAAGTACATAGCGTCGGGCGTGCTGGAACTTTATGTTGCCGGGGCACTTTCTGCGGAAGAAAACCTTGAGGTTCGCCGCTATGCACAAAAACATCCTGAAATCAAGGCCGAGATTGAAGCCATTGAAAAAGCCGTACTGGCGGTTGCCAAAAAGGCCTCTCCCGGTTTGTCACCTGGTAGTTTTTCGAAGGTAAAAAATCGACTAACCGATGTAATGCCGCTACCTCCCGAAAAATCTGAAGAAAAAACACCTTGGTCAAGTTATTTGGGTTGGGCGGCTGCACTATTGTTTGCCGTAGGGCTACTTTGGATATACCTTGAAAATAATGAACTGAAGTCAAAAATCGAGGTGGTCAACGAAGAAAAACAATCGCTTGAAGAGCAGATTTTGAAGGCCCGAAGCGAAATGACCTATACCGAACAATTACTGAACGAGCTGCGCGACCAAAATGTGGCCGTGGTGGCCTTGGGCGGACAAGCAGTTTCACCTGAATCGTATGCCAAAGCCTATTGGAACAAAGAGGAACAGAAAGTCTATATCGATGCACAGGGGCTACCCGAGCCCCCTCCAGGGTATACATATCAAGTTTGGTCGCTGAAATTGAACCCGCTCACTCCCGCCAGCATCGGACTGTTGGATGATTTTGTCGATAACGACACCAAAATTTTTGAGCTGCCGAACCCTAACGAATCGGAAGCCTTTGGCATCACCTTGGAGCCGGAGGGCGGCAGCGATACTCCTACGTTAGAACAACTCTACGCCCTGGGAGCTGTGGCTTCTTAAGTGGCGATGTGTCGAAAAAAAATATCCGTCCTAAATCATGATTAAAAAACTGGTGAGGCTTTCAAAAAATACCGCCCTCTTGCTGATTGATATCCAAAAAGGATTGGACGAACACTCCTTTTACGGTGGCAACCGCAATAATTTGGAAGCGGAAGTGAATGCCGCCAAAATATTGGCGCATTGGCGTAAAAATGGGCAGCCTGTTTTTCATGTACGGCATAGTTCACAAAATATCGCTTCGCCATTACATGCCTCAAAACCTGGCTTTGACATCAAAGAAGGGGTAAAACCGCTTGACCATGAGCCCCTTTTTACTAAAAACGTCAACAGTGCCTTTATCGGCACCGATTTAGAGCAGGTTCTAAGGGATAAAAGCATCAAATCTGTAGTCGTGGTGGGCTTGACCACCAACCATTGTGTTTCGACCAGTGTTCGCATGGCCGCCAATCTAGGCTTTGAGACTGTATTGGTTTCCGATGCCTGCGCCGCATTTGACCAAAAAGGTGTCAATGGCCAAACCTTTGATGCAGAGCTCGTTCACCAAACTGCCCTTGCCAGTTTAAAGGATGAATTCGCACAGATCGTTTCCACGGCCCAGCTGCTAGAATAGCTTAATTGCTCCATTGGAATTTTCCGTTTTTACATAACGAAAGAAACCCTTTCGCGGCTTAGGGAATTAACCTGTGTACTTAGGCACGTTGCTTTCTGTAGGGGATGCGCAGCAAGCGGTCGTGCACGTTTTTCAGCTTGTGTGGAGGGTAGCCCATCTTAAACAGAACCACCAGCAACAGATTGGTGAGGTTGATGCGGAGATAAGAATTGTTCTCGTATTTTCTGGCCGAAACAATCAGGTCGTTCGCAACTATCTTGTAGCGCACTCTCTTTGCTTTCATCCTTCGGAAAAATTCAAAGTCTTCCATCAATACCTGTTCTTCATCAAAACCTCCCAATCCATTGAAAATCGATTTTTTTATGAACAGGCACTGGTCTCCCCCACCGGTAAAGATTCCGTCTTTTTTGGTAAAAGAGGCATTTATGTTGAGAAAAAAGCTGTCTTTATCGAAACGGTACGAAAAAAAGCCTGCATCGTACCCAGAGGAAAGGGTCTTTAAAATATCATCAAAAAAGCCCTGGGGCGGCCACACATCGGCATGTAGAAAAGCTAATATAGCGCCTTTCGCCGCAGCCGCACCCGCATTCATTTGTACAGCCCTGCCTTTCTTTGGTTCGGCAACCTGTTTGGCATTTGGAACACTGTTGACAATCGGCAGGTAATCAACTGCACAAACCCCCTTGCTCACAATTATTTCTACCTCATGGCCCACTGCCAAATTTGACAAATGCGGCAACAATTTCTCTAAATTTTTCTTTTCGTTGTAAACAGGTATAATAATGCTTATCAAAATAATATTATTGCTTTACCATCCATTTACGAAAATTTTTGGATAGGGGTTTGTAATTGGGGCCCATGAAAGTAATAAATTATACTTTCGACCAAACCTTTGACCCTTTAATGTCGTAAATAGATGTTGCAAACAAAATCAATTTTAATGAAAACAAGAGTAATCGCCCTATTGTTTATTGTGGGGCTCAGTTGCTGTAAGGTAAAGAAGGCCGATTTTCAACAGGCATCGGTCACCGCTACTGATTTCAACAGGCTTTCAGAAGAATTTTTACAGCATATCAAAGACGGAAAAGATACCGAGGCCTTTCAAGAACAGCTTGCCAATACCACGCTCGACGAATTGGCCAACACCTTACAGACAGATGAACAGCGCTATGCCTTCTGGATCAACATATATAACGCCTACATACAGGTCGTTTTATCAAAGAACCCAAAATACTACGATGACCGCCGGGCTTTTTTTGGTGACGAACAACTACACATTGCAGGCGAAATGGTCTCTTTTGAGAAAATTGAGCATGGCATCCTCAGAAAATCACAATGGCCCTTGGGGCTGGGCTATGTGCGAAAATGGTTCCCGGGTCGGTTTGAGCGGAAGCTGCGCGTCAAAGAGCGTGATTACCGCATTCATTTTGCCTTGAACTGTGGTGCCAAAGATTGTCCGCCTGTGGCCATCTACACCCCCGAACGAATCAAAGAACAGCTTCAAAAGGGCACTGAAATCTATTTGAAGCGTACCTCAGACTACAACGAGAAAACCAAAACCGTGGCCGTTACATCGCTTTTCAATTGGTTCCGTGGTGATTTCGGTGGAAAAAGCGGTGTCAAAAAAATCTTGAAGAACCACAAAATCATTCCTACCACCAAAGGGGTCGACCTCCAATACAAAAATTACGACTGGACATTGGACTTAGACAATTTTATAAGTCTATAATAAAATAAGCCCCAACTTCCGGTTACTACCGAAATCGGGGCCCTACCTAAAAAACAACCAACTAAAAACAATTTTAGATTAGTGTGGGCACTACCCTATTTGCAATCGAATCATCGGGTTTTAGTGACTTCAATAACACGTTGGCCATTAGGTTACAGTTACAAACGGTCAATCTCAATTTCAGACAAAGGGCCCAATTCATATATGGCGCCAACCAGTTCTTGTTTTAAGGCTTTTGCCTTTTGATGTTCACTATTGGCCTTGTACACCTTGGCTGCGTTCAATAAGATTTGTGGCTCAAACGTTTTTCCGAGAATGTGTTCATCCACCACTTGAAGTGCTTTGCGAATCTTTCCGTTTAAAACATAAGCATACGCCAAGTAGCCATATGACTCGGGGGTCGGCCTATTTTCAACCTCCTTGCGCGCCAAGTCCAAAGCCTTTTCCGGTGCTTGAAGGTGTTCTGAGTAAAAAATAACATTTGTGCCATTGTACATGTCTCCGTACCCAGGTTGTTGTACCAAACTATAATATATATCAAGGTTTTGGGCTTTGAGTTCATCGTCTCCCATAAAATCGGCTATCTCTGCCTTCAGTAAAAAATGGTCGGGCGATTTATGGTGGTGAGTTACGGAATCAAGAATGCGCAGCGCCTCTTGCGGGTTTCGCTCATGTGAAAAAACGATCCAAGCGATTCCCTTTTTGGCATAGGCATTTTGGGCATCCAATTGAAGGGCTTTGATGTAATGGTGATAAGCACCTTCTATTCTACCCGCATGGCCATAGTAATCGGCCAGATTGGTGTACGACCAGAGCATCAAACGTTTGCTCTTTGCCGACTCGGCTTTGGCCAGTGCTTTTTCCATAAAGCGGATAGTGGTATCTAGGTCGCCCTTATAATCGCTCCATTTCGCGGCACGTATAAGAAATCCGAAATCTGACATGTCCCTTATACTGTCCAGGTACTTTTCGGCCGATTTATAGTTGCCCAGTTCCATATGCACATCGAACAATAAACTGTGTGTTTCTTTTAAGCCCCCACCCGATTGGAGGGCATTTTCGGCCATCTGAAATGCTTCCTTAAAGCGATGCTGCGCAATATAATTTCGGGCCAAGGCCCTAAAATATCCTGATTTGTTGATGTTGGCAATCTCAGTGGCCTTGGTTAGAGCCTGTTCTGCCTTTTTCAGGTATTGAATGTCTCCCGTGTCTTGGAAATATCGATTGTATTCACTGGCCACATGTCCGAAACTCAATAATTGTAAACTGTCGGGCTCGATTTTTGAATTCCAGAGCTCAAAATACTTTGAAGTGGTTTTAGGGGGTTGCACGCTCAAAAATCGATTATAATCCTCTGAATCGGTCACTTTCGATGTTTCCTCTTGGCATGATACCAGTAGAAACACGGTTAGAAAAAATAATAGATATCTCATTATGATGTTTTTGTAATTACCTTGTTTTTTGGTTAAGGAAAGGAGACGTACCGCCCCCTTTCCTTTTTCCCTTT
>MDTD01052710.1_pt1 | contig 12158 bp, 6 predicted proteins | sample 811221 | NCBI WGS metagenome assembly MDTD01 (sample SAMN05326646, study PRJNA326480) | marine metagenome | isolation source: seawater | place: Pacific Ocean: South West | collected 2011 | reverse complement strand
GAGGCGTTTACTCGAGACGACGACACCGAGGCGGTGGTCGGGGCGTTGGACGCGGGGACGACGATGTTGGGCGCGCGAATCGTCAGCCGCGAGACGGGCGAGACGATGGAATTCGCGCGCGCGTGTGAACGCGCGTATTGGAGCGTGCGGTCGAATTGCGCGGGGCACAGACGACGTGAGGTGCGACGCGCCGCCGTCGAGGCGTGCGGGGCGTTGGTGACGCGTGTCGTCCTCTCGCGCGTCGATTCGCGCGCGCACGACGCGTTCGGGGAATCGATGGTACGTCTGAGCGTGGATGAGAAGCGAGACGTGCGCCGCGCGGTGGCGTCGGCGGTGTCGAAAATGTTCATCGCGCGCGTGGACGCCGGGACGTTTACCATTCGCGACGCCGACGCCGATTTACTGTGCGCGATGTTCGCGTGCGACGACGAATCCGACGAGTACGCGGCGGCGCGATTACGAGACGTCAACGACGCGCACGCGCGAAAGACGATGGGCGAGGGGTGTCGGTCGGTGGCGCTGTATGCGGTGAAAGGAATGATACGGTGCGTGAAGATGCACGACGTGTGGGAGTCGGACGACCCGCGCGTCTGTCGCGCGAGAGCGAGAGCGTTTTCGCGCATGTGCGAACACCTCGGCGACGCAGTCGCGCCGCGGGCGAGAGATGTGATGGACGTCTTGGCGACGATGATGCACGATCGTCGAAGCGATGCGCTGGATGTCGCGCATAGCGCGTTGACGTACGCGCCGTCCATCAGACGCGCGTGGATTCGATGCGTCCTCGACCGCGCCGAAGAACGTGAGAATACTCGAGAGGCGCTCCTCGAATCTATCGCTCTGTCTTCGTACGTCTTGACGTGGGCCCCGTCGCACGAATGCGAGTTGGACGCGAAGGACATCGTGGACGTTCTCGAGGTGACACTTCGGCCAGACATCGGCGCCGCAGCGTGTCGAGTCGTCGAAATCGTCGATTCATGTCACAAACTTTTAGACGCCGACGCCATCGTCTTCGCCAACGATCAAGATCGCCCTGGGATCACGCAGACGAGACGTGAGATTGTCGCCTATTCAAACGCGCTGCTCATCATACACGCGTCCATGTACCACGCGAGCGAAGGCGACGAAATCGTGTCGCAAACCGCGCGATTCATGCGTACGTCGATCGACGGGTCCTACGAATGGCGGTTGGTATTCAACCGTCTCACCATGCTTTTCGACGATGCCTCGACCTCTCGAGCGCGCGAAGGTATCGATGACGCAAAACTAACGCCCGAAGGCGTCTTCGCCGTCCTTTTCGAATGCGTTTACGATACGACGTTGATGAAGGAGGTGCTCGATTTGGTGCGAAGAAACGTCGACACGAGCAAAAAACCTCCGACGGCTCGCGAGTCTGAAAAGTCTTTACTCGCCGCGAAGAGTTACATCAGGGTCTTCGACGCCTATCTTCGCAGAACCCACATGCTCGATGGTTTGGCGCACCGGGATTTCGAAGAATTCGACGCCGATTTCTTCGCCGTGTTTGACGGGCTCGCGGCGCGTCTGCGATGGAATCCGGGAGACGCGCAGTTCGCCCTGGGCACGCTCGCGGCGACGTGTTTCGCCCGCTTCTACGATCAAAAATTACGATGTGTACTCACGCGATGGTTGACCTGCGACGGGCGCGTCGACCGTTTCGCCGAGGTGATTGAAAACTTTGATTGTTTCGCGTGCGAGGAGCGCGCGCGAGCGTTTTCGGCGTTGCATCGGGCGCTTTGCGACGCCGACCCCGAGCGCGCGCGCGCGCGTCTACACGCGGTCGCGAGGCGCGCGATCGAAACGCTCAACACGGGAACGAAATCTGAACGACTTTCCGCGGCGAAGTGTCTCTCGAACGCGTTGGATGAACTCGGCGCCGACGCCTCGGCTGGCGATTACGTCGCTCGCGTCTTCGAATTCGCCGACGATCACGATCCCGACATTCGTCGCGCGACGCACGACGTGCTAGAGCGCGCAAAAAAGCACCACGCAGCGAGGATTCGTTCACTCGTGGACTCTCCGGACGCGAAACGCGCGATACACGCCGACGGATTGGTAGGATTGAAAGACGCCGCGCGCTGAAACGCCTCTAGTGCTAGGAGATATTACATCGTTTACACGCTCGCTCACGTCGCGAGACTCATTAAAAAATTACACACCGATTCCGCGAAGCTCGATTCGTCCCACGCCAACGCTCGAGACGCGGCGGCGGCTGCGATGACGCGCGTGTTGGGATCGACGAGAATCTCTTCGACGCGGTCGGCGACGTCTCGCGCCGACGCCTCCATATTCGCGCCGACGGATTCAACGCCCGGTCGTAAAAACTCCGCCGCGCCTATGTCCCCGTCGGCGTGAAGCATCGTCGGCGCACCGAACGCCGCGGCTTCGACCACCGTCATCCCGAAGGCGTCGTGCGAGGGAGGGTGCACGTTGATCGCCGTCTCTTTGAAAATCGCGCCCAAATCCTCGGGCGACAGAAACGTCTCCACGACGCGTCCACTCGGCGCGCACGCCCGAAACCGCGCCGTGAGCTCGCACGCGTACGCGCTCGATTCCACTAAACTCGCGTTCGCGCAGAGTAACGGCGTCAACTCGCCCGAATCGAACGCGCCGCGTCGCGCCAATTCTTCGCACGCCGCCACGAATCGATCCGGCGCCTTTTCCTCGCTCGCTCGCACCACGCACGTCAAGTACCCCCGTCGACTCTCCCACGACGGACCATCTCCACTCAACGACGTCGACGTCGACGCCAACTCTGAGATCCTCTTCCGAAGCGGTGGATGCATCACACTGATTTTCGCGTCTTCGCGCGTTCGCAATCGCTCGGCGACGAATCGACCGTCGCTCGCGCACAACGCCAACACCCCCTTCGCCCTCTCGCACGCCCCTCGCTCGAGCTCCAGATGCCTCGCATCACTTCGACTGAATATTCGAAACGGCGCGTACGCGAACGGGACGCCGTCGTCGAACAGACCCAACGCCTCGGCGGCGCCGCGAGACGAAAAATCCACCCCGAGCGCGGCGTCCGCGCCGAACGCGCGCGTCTCCTCTCGAAACCGCCCGCACGCCCGCGCGAACTCGGCGTGCGCGCCGTCAACGGTGAGCGTGAACCATTTCGATCGAGGCACGCGCGCGCGGCGCACGATCGGCGTCGTCGAGGCGACGCACGCGTCATCATCATCGACAGCGTCATCATCGACATCATCGTCGTCGACCGGTCTCGCGCACGCGACGAACACGTCCGCGATGGACGAGAGCCCGCGGACGAGCGCTTGCGCCAAGATTCCGTTCCCCGAGAAGGGTTCGGCGTCGTACTCGAGCGCGACGAGGACGATTCGTGGACGACGCATAGTGATGGCGTCAGACGACGACGCGCGCGCGCGTTCGATCGACGACTCGGTGCGCGCGAGGAGACGTCGCGCGCGAGAGAAGGCGCATCGTTCGATCGCGCGCGAGCGTCGCGAACGCTCGAGAACGACGGCGCGGACGACGCGCGCGACGAAGAGGAAGTAGAGGAAAACGCTCGAAAACGCCAAAACATGCTCGAATTAGAGTACGAGGTGCGTCGCCGCATCGCGCGCGCGCGCGACGCGATCGACGCGCGCGATGCGCTCAAAACACGCGCGCGCGCTCGACGGCGACTGACGCCGGACGCAGGAATTCGCGAGCACGTCGTCGAGTAAACATCACGGGTACAAGGTGGAGACGCAGCGCGCGGCGGACGCGCGCGAAGCGGTCGAACGCGTCGAGGCTCGACTCGCGCGCGCGTACGCGGTGATCGATCGAGGGGATTCCGTGGATGATCTCACCGCGCCGGGAGCGGTGAAGAAGATTCGAGAGATGGATCGAATGGGATTGACGTCGCGCGCGCCTCGATTTTTGACGTATCCGGAGGACGCGGGCGCGGCGGAGCCGTCGATGGACGAGGTGGGAGAGGAGACCATGGGACGAACGGCGCTCGCGTTGCGTCGCGCGGAATCCTTACCGTTGGTCACGGCGTCGATCGCGCGAGGGGTGACCGGGAGACCGGCGAGACGGGTCGAGCACGACGCGCGCGTCGGCGTCGGGCCCGAGCGCCGCGTCGACGATCGAATCAAAGACGCGATAAAGGGCGAGTACACCCCCTCGGGAGAGGTCTCGGAGTCGATGTATCGCGATTTGGATTCTATCGATTGATACGCACTGCACATCGCGACGCGTCGGTCGTCGTCTCGCCGTCTCGCCGTCGCCGCCGCGCGCGCGGCGCGTCTCGAGGGCATGGGAAAATCTCTTAGACTTGGAGCGGGCTGCGTACGAGTGTATCCGGCGTGTACATACCACATAAGTAGGGTTTACAACTCGTGTCTCGAGACTATTCTCCGCGCGCTTTTCCGTCCCGACGCGTCCCGAGCGCGTCGACGCCGCGCGAGGCCGACGACACGTCTCGTCCGTCGACGAACGCTTCCGGTCGTCGTCCATCGCTCGCGCGACGATCGCGAGAACACCGCACGTGCCGTCCGTGTTCACGGGCATGCGCATGCCCATGACGCCGGCGGCGTGCACGTCATGCCGCCCCCGCTCCGATTTCGCTCGTCGCGCCCGACAACTAGGGCACTACCGAGATTGGCATTCGTACAATTTTCCCTGTACTGTAATAAGAATCACATCATGTCTATCTTTGAACGCGTCTACGACACCCGAACCGCCTCACCGACGAGCGCGCGCACGGAGCTCCTTCGACAACCGCCGTCACGCCGATTCGACGTCCGCAAAGCGTCTACGGCACCTGCGACGCCACCCACACGGTCGTCGCCAACACACCCACGACGACCAACGCTAAGAACCCCTTGGCGGTGACGTCTCCGTCCACGTCGTCGATGTCGACGTACCCGGAGTCCACGTACGAGCCCTCCACGTCCACCGATTCCCCGAAGAACCCCGACTTGGTCCCGCCCACCTTGCGTCGAAGCGCCCCGTACTGTTCGGTGCTCATCTTATCGCCCTTTTGCATCCGACCCGCCGCGCGCAACAGACCTCTGTCTTCTTTGATGTCCTCTTGAAAATCCAACGCGCGCGTCACGGAGAACAACGCCGACGCCAGCGGTCCCTTCTCCTTGGCCTCAAACTCCGCCTTTCTGAACGCTCGCTGCTTACGAATCCTCGCGTACGCGTCCGACATCGTCTCCTGCGACGCGTACTCCACGTCTCGCGTCTTTTTCGGCGTCTCTCTCGTCGTTTTCGTCCCTCCGAATGAAAAGAGAGACTTTTTGGGCGGCGGCGGCGGCGGCGCCTCGGGCTCTTTACGCCCGAACAACGCGCGCGTCGTCGTCGTCGCGCGTCTCGCGCCGGACACCGTCGCGCGCGATCGTTCGCGCGGGGGCGTGGAGGCGCGCGGGGGAGCGGCGAACATGGCGCGCGTCGAGAAGTGACGCGTGACGTCACCACGCGGGCCCGAAAAAGCACGTTTTGGATAAAATCGTCCCGGGAACGCGCGCGAGAGGTCTCGAGACGCGATGACGATGCGAACGCGAAGCGCGCGCCGTGACTCGACGGGAGGAGCGTACGTGGACTCGGTGTGGATCGACATCTTACGCGTTCGAGACGCGGCGCTCGAAGGAGGCGGTGGATTCGGCGGACGCGGAGGCGCGCGCGCGGACGCTGACGACGTGCGTTCCGGTCGCCTCGTGCGCGTACCCGAGCGTGGACGCGTACGACCCGTCCGTGTCGTTCGCCGTCAACGTGAACCAGATACCCGCGGGAAGCGCGACGGCGTCGGTCGGAAGGGTGAACGCGGCGTCGACGCGCGCGACGACGTCGACCGCGTCCGGCGGGTACTCGGCGAATTTCGCCGTCGCGCTGTTCCCACCGCACGACGACGCCAACGACCCTCCATCGGAGAACGGTTCGTCAAACGACTCTCTCCATATTCTCACTACCCCGAATCCATCCGCGCGGTGTTTCATGCGCACGCGAATCGGCGCCGGCGTCGCGTTCGGCACGACGACGCAGTGCGTCACCGTCTCCGTTCCCTTTTCATCCTCGTAACACGCGCTGTATCCACCTCCTTCCTCGATCGACGCCTCGTCGACGACGATATCGTCTCGCTCGTAACTCTCCACCGTGCTCGCGTCCGCCTCGCACCCGACGACGGGGACGAACCGCGCATCCTTGACGTAGAGCGCGTTCCCGTCGGCGCGCGTCGTCGTCGAGCACTGACTCTGCCAATCCTTGATCTCCATCCCCCACTCGCGAAACGCGTCCGGCACGAGGTGGGAGGGAAGACTGGACGCGTTTCCAGTGCGCGGATCGAACGAGGCGCAGTGCCCGATCCATTCACCGGCGACGGCGTCGGCGAAGGTTGATGTGTGGTCGAGCGCGCGCGTGTTCGGGGACGCGCGCTTCGCGTCGACGCCTCGCGCGCGTCCGCCGCGAAGGATCGACGAATGCGTCGAGAACGATGGCGTCGTCGCGCGCGCGCGGTGGACGGACATGACGACGCGATCGCGCGAGTCTGGAGTCGCGGGACGCGAGACGGAGCCGAGACGCCTCGAAGACGCGAGCCGAGACGCGCCCATCGCGGTGTGCGCTATGAATGACGTGCTAAACTACTATCGCGCGATGGATTTGATGTGTGCGAAGACGGTGCCCGCGCGGAGGGCGCGAGCGGCGGTCTCGGCGCGACGCGCGAGACGAATCTCGCCCGCGGCGTCGCACCTGTCGCGAAGCGACGAGGCAAAGGCGGCGAGCTCGACGGAATCTTCGTCGTGCGTCGTGGTCTCGGCGACGATGGCGCAGAAACGAATGGCGCCTCGCACGGCGAGAGCGTATCCGAGACGACCGACGTGCTTGTCGGCGTCGTCGATGAGGTGGAGGAAGGATTCCGCCGCGGCGGAGCGCCGCGGAAGTTTGGCGAGCGCGGCGGCGAAGACGAGCTCGACGCGTCTCTGCGCGAACGGACTCTCCGGGAATTCACGAAGAGACGCCAGCCAGAGTTCACTGGCAAACATGTCGTCGTACACCCCGCGCCACGGGTCTCGCGCGTCCGGTGGGGCGAGCGCGGAGAGAAGTTCCAACGCGGGCGCCGACGCGGCGAAGACGGCAACGAGCGTCGACGTCAACCCGTCGCACACCTCGTCGCGAGAGATTCCCCATCCCTCCTCCGCCGTCTTCGCCTTGGTCGTCTTCGAAAGCGCGTTTTGCGGCGCCGCCAAGAGCAATTTCACGAACGCGCGCGAGAGTTGCCCGAGTTTCGCCTGGAGCGCCTCGCCCGGACGCGACGCCGGAAACGTCTTCTCCACGTGCGCCGACGGCTTTTTCCGACTCGTCTGCGCGCGACTAAACTTTGCGTCTTGATCGAGCACTTTTCGAACGCACTCGATCACGTTCTGAACGCCCTTGACGAGCGTCGACGCGTCGGGTTGACGCTCGGCGAGCGTCTTCAGAGACGCGCATTCGGCGAGAAGAACGCCGGCTGGCCACTTGGACGCGGCGGATAACGCCGATGCGATGGCGGACGCGGCGATGCTCGCGTACTCGGCGTCCCGCTTGGACACCTTCATCGCATCATCGTTCTTCATCTCCTCCCGAGGCGCGCTCAGCGTCTCTTTCGCCTCCACGAGCGCCGTTTTGAGAAGACGTCTCGCCGCGCTGGCCACGCGCGCGTGGAGCTCAAACGGCAAATTCCTCCGCACGCGATCCGCCGCCGCGAACGCCGCCGCGTCCGCCGCGACGCCGCACGCCGTCTGCGTCGTCGCCGTCGATCCAGTGCTCGCGCTCGCGCCGCGACTCGTCGACGCCCCGGAGAGCGCGGCCACCGCGGCGGCGGCGCGCGTCCCGGCGTCGTCCGCCGCCGCGCGAACCACCGACGCAATGACGTCTCTCGTCGCCGACATGGCCGAGCGCTCCACCGCGCGCTCGAACTCGGGCGTCCACGCCTCCTCGATCACCGTGCCCGAGTGCGGGACGAAGCTCACGCCGTTCGCCGTCGCCGTCTCGGCGTATTTCATCGCCGCGAGTCTCGCGGCGATCGTCACCGCCGGTTGGGCGCTCGCCGTCGCCGTCGCCGTCACGGCAGCCGTCGCGTCGTCCACGGCCGCCAATGTCGCGGCGTCCACGGCAAAATCGACGAGTCGACGCAGGCCAGGGACCGTCTGAAGAAACGCTCGCTGGAGCGCGTGTTTAATCTCCGTGGATGACGTCTTGGAATCCATCGAGGGCGTCGTCTTGAGAAGATTTTCCGCCGACGACGGCGACGTGACGCCAAAGGTTGGCGACACGACGCTCTTCGTCTCGAACGCGCCTCCGAATTCGACCGACGCGCTTCGTGAGAGCGACGTCGGTTCGATGCGCTGCGCCTGCGCTTGCATGCGTCGAGGCGCGTTGACGGGTTGCGACGGCGTCTTCATCGTCGGTTCCGTCGAGCGTTCCGTCTCCTCGCCGAGCGCGCGCGCGAGCAGCGCCGTCTGTCGCATCGTTTTCAGCGCGCGATCGACGCTTGGACACACGATCTCGACGTAGCGACGATCGACGCCGACGCGACTGAGATCCGGGGCGACGTCGGTTTCGATTCTTGAATCCGAGTCGGAGGGCGAATCCGGCGCCTCCGCGGCGTTCGCCGTGGCGCTCGCGTTCGCGGACGCCGACGGCACCCAATCGGCGCCCCACAACGCTACGTCCAGAGGATCACCGAGGGTGACCAACATCTCTTTGCTCGTCGTCGGTAGAAACTCGACCGCGGCGAGCGGCGGCGGCGGCATGACGCTGTGCGCGTTCCAATTCGCGGCTTGCGGCGGCGTCGCGGGGGCGCGCACCGCCAACCCGTTGGCCAAAATCGATCGCAGGCACATGCGCGGGGCGTTGTATTCCGCGTCCACGACGGACGGATCGAGATTGGGCGACGATGCGAGCGCGCGGAGGTACGCCAACGCCTCGGCGTAGTGCGGCGTCTCCAACGCCTCGGAATCCCACGGTAGAAACCGTAAAAAGGCGAGCACCCACGGTGCGCTCACGACCAAATCGCCTCGTCGTCGAGCGCGGCGCAAGGAACCGATGAGATCGATGCCTTGAATGGGCGCGCTCCCTGCGGACGAGCGCGGCGACGACGTCGATCCAGACGCGAATCCAAACGTCAGCAATCCTAAAAAGGAACCCATGGCGCGCGCGGCGAGCATGCGTTCCGTCTGACCGGCGTTCGACGCGTTCGCGGACGCGATGCGCGCGTCGGACGTCGATGTCGACGCGTTCGGGTCGAGAACGTGCAGCGCGGCGACGAGCGAACGCTGAAGCGCGACGCAAAACTTGTGCGAATCCGTCGTCTCGATGAAGCGCGCGAACGGTTGTTGCGCCGCGGGAAACAAGCACAAGAACGACGGCCACGCGTTCGCGGCGTCGCCGCTGAAGCCCCCGTTTTGCGCGGACCCGTTAATGATGCGTTCATGTCCACCGCCTCGACCGCCCGCGCCTCGTCCGCGGCCTCTACCACCGCGTCCGTCCGCGCGCGCGCCGCCGCCGCCTCGACCGCCCTGCGGATGCGGCGGCGCCGCGCCCGCGCCGACGATGCGTTCGTGTAATCGCGACAGACGCGCCGGAGTGATGCTCTTCCCGAGCTCTTCGTCTAGTTCACCCACCGCGCTGCTCTGGGACAGACGCGCGACGAAGAGGTCGGCGAGCCATCGAACATTCGCCGGGTGCGTGTTGGCCAAGAGGGCGCGCGCGCGATTCGCCACCGACGCGTCTTGTCCCAAACTGACCGTTCGACTCGATGACGACCGTAAGAGCGCGTAAAACGCGTCCCTCGTTCGTTCTCTGTTGTGTTCTATCGCTTGTTGTTCGCTTATGGGGATCACGCGTCCGGATTGTGACGCGGATCGACTCGCGCCGCCGTCGCTCGCCTTGGCCAACGCGTCGAGTAAATCAAACCCGTACAGCGTGTTCCCGAGTCGTCCCTCGAGCTGGTACGCCCGCTCGCAATTATCCGAACTCACGCGTATCGACCCAAGCTCGCGAACGAGTTTCGCGTGCAGCGTCGGCGCGTGCGCGACGACAACCTTCGACTCGACCAACGTCTCGAGCGCGCTCTCGCCCAGAGCGCACGCCAACGTCGGCGCGAGCGAGAGCACCTCACACGCGTACGCGCGCGCCTCTCGCCCCGTGCGCACGCACAGTTCGGCGTCACCATCGCTCGTCTCCACGACCACGTCCGCCGGCGCGCTCAAGAGCTGTAAAAGCACGGCGAATTCGGGCGCTTGATCGAGAGGAAATCCTCCGCGAAGCGCCGCCGCGTGCAACTCCGCCAAACGCGCCAACGACGGCGGTAACCGCATCGGCTCCACCGAACGCGGTTCCGTCACGTATAAACGATCGAGCGTCAACGGCGTCGACGCCGTCGACGCCGACGCGCGTTTCATCGTCGACGCGGGCGACGCGACCGTCCCGCCGCTCGCCGCCGCCGGCGTCGACGCGAACGCCGACGCGTTCGTCCTGGTCCCATCCATCGTCTCCACCCGTCTCGACACCATCGTCGGCGCGATGCGCCGCATCGCCCCGTTCGCCCCCGCGCGCGAGACACCCAATCCGCTCGCACTCGCGCGCGTCTCCTCCGTCGTCGGCGTCGGCGCCACGCGCCGCGGTCGTCCCGCCTCCGTCGTCTCCGAGGACGTCCCGTCCAGCGCCATCGCCAGGTTCCGTCTCGCCCCCGACGCGAGCGCGGGAAACTCCTCCTCATCCGCGATCGATAACCTGCTCGTCGTCTTTCCCTGTTTACACGCGACGTCGACCGATTTCGTCGTCGCCGCGTCTCCGCCCTCTCGCGCCGTCGTCCCGCTCGGCGGTTTCCCCATCCCCGCGCTCGCCCGTTCGAGCGCCGCGACTCTCTCCCGCACCATCGACGTCGCGTTTCTCGCGCACGTCAGCGTCGCTCGCGCGAGAGACGCCCGCGCGCGTCGTCCAGACGACGATTCATCGTCTCGCCGAGAATCACGCATCGTCGCGAGAATCTCCGACGCGGCGGACGTCGACGTCGTCGTCTCGACGCACGCGCGCGCGACGCGAGACGCATCGATCGCGTCGACGTCCATGACTTTTGCGCGCGACGCGAGGTGCGCGCGCGCGCGTGTGAGGAGACGATCGATCGCGATGCGTGTCGTTGGATTGTTGTTGCATTTTTTTCGCCGCCGCCCGTCCCGTCGCGCGCGCTCGAATGACGTCTCTCGCGTCGTGTGATCGACCGGAGACGCTCGCGCGCGCGATTATAGCCGTAAACGAACGGCCACGGGACAGTGATCGCTCCCGAGGACGTCCGGAAGCGTCCACGCGTCGAGAAGGCGGTCGCGCGTCGCCGCGCTCGCCAAGACGTAATCGAGCCGCCAGCCTCGATTCTTTTCCCTCGCGCCGCCCCTGTACGACCAATACGTGAAGGCACGCGCGTCCGGACCGTTGAATTCGCGAAATGTGTCTATGAGATCGCACTCGGATAAGAGTGTGGTCATGCACGCGCGCTCGCGCGGGGTGAAACCGGCGGAGGAGGCGTTTTCCTTGTGCCGGCCCCATAAATCGACGTCTTCGTGCGCGACGTTTAAATCACCGCAATAAATCACCGGTTTACCGCGCGTTCGGAGCGAGGAGATGTGTTTGTGCATCGCGCGTTCCCACACGTCGACTCTGTCGTCGAGACGCTTTAAATCCGCGCCCGAATTCGGGACGTACGCGTTCACGACGACGCACGATTCGAGCTCCGTCGTCAACACGCGACCCTCCGCGTCAAACTCTCCCGCGCCCATCCTCGTCGCCTCGATCGACGCTCGCGCACCGTCTCGCACGAACACCGCGACACCACTGTACCCTTTCCTCGCCGAGCTCGTCGCGTACGCGCGCTGCGCGTACTCGGTTAAAAACGTCGCGCCGGCGAGCGCCGCGGCGCCGTCGACGCCGAGCTTCGTCTCTTGGAGCACCAAGACGTCCGCGTTCGCGCGAGACGCGACGTCGTCGAGCGCGCGCGGGTTCTTTTTGAGCAACGAACGAAGACCGTTCACGTTCCAGGAGACGATCGTGAGCGCGGGCGTCGACGACGACGACGACGACGACGACGCGAACGATGATGACGCCGCGCGGGTCGTCGATGACGACGCGAGATGGACGCGCGAGGACGCGCGATCGCGCGACGCGCG
>MDTD01185983.1_pt1 | contig 12159 bp, 4 predicted proteins | sample 811221 | NCBI WGS metagenome assembly MDTD01 (sample SAMN05326646, study PRJNA326480) | marine metagenome | isolation source: seawater | place: Pacific Ocean: South West | collected 2011 | reverse complement strand
CTCATTGCTGCTTTGACCAACACGGCTGCGGTTGGTGAATATGCTCTCGCAGTTGCAATCGTGAATCCATTGATCGCCTTGGGCAACATGCAATTGCGTTCAGTGCAGGCAAGTGACTCACGAACGGATTACGCGATTTCTCTCTGTCTCATCACCCGATTGATTACGACGGGAATCGTTGCTTTACTGGTTGTGTCGTACTCTGGATGGAAAAACGAAGGAGTTTTGCTGAGTGTGTTGGTGGCGGTCTTGCTGACACGGGCCCTGGTTTCGGTCAGCGATGTCTTGTACGGGGCGATGCAGCGGCATGAACGTATGGACTTCATTGCGAAGAGCCAGGTCTTGTCGATGTGCTTGCAAGTTTTCTCGCTCGCTATCGTTCTCTCGATGACGGGGCGACTTGTGTTCGCTTGTTATGCGATGGCTCTGGCTGCCTTTGTCGTCCTTTGGACCTATGATCGCCCCAGGGCGAAGCTGGTTGGTATGCAAACAATCGGCAAGCCTGGTCAACATCTGATTTCTGTGCACGCCATTCGTCAGTTGGTCTGGTTCGCCTTGCCATTAGGATTTGTTACGGGCGTCGTCACGGTAACAGCCAACATTCCTCGTTATGCCTTGGGAATGGTTATCGATCATCATGCGGTAGGAGTGTTCGCGATTCTGGCATGTCCAGGCTTGATTCTGCAGCAATCAGCACTGGCTTTGTCTCAGGCTACATTACCTCGTTTTGGTCTTTGTTGTCGGCAGCGTGAGACTCGCGGATTCACGCGGCTATTGACGCGCGTCGTGACAATCAACGGCACGGCCAGCGCGACGGCGGTTGTTTTAAGTTTTCTGTTTGGGCGAGTGCTTTTGACTCAGGTGTTTGGCGAAGAATTTACACAGTATCATTCGGTTTTCTGTTTTGTCACAATCGCCTTTGCGATTAACAGCGTGGGAGCCTTGGGAGGTGTCTTGACCGCGGCTCGACGTTTTCGAACTCAGTTCGCGATCAGCGTTGCTACGCTCATTGCAATGGTTGGGGCAAGCTTTGCCTGGATACCGACGGAAGGACTGATGGGCGCCGCGTTGGCCTTTGTCTTGGCCGCCTCTGTGAGGTTATCGCTTATTCTGATCGCCATTTTCTTTGTTTGGCAGTCGATGCATCGCGAATGCTCGGAATCAAACCGTCTCGTTCCGAACGAAGGATAGATCTTCAAAGCGATCAAATCCGAAGCTGACAATGACGTGATCATCGGGATCAAGGCTATTAAATAGCGTGTCGATATCAATTGCGTTGTCGGACTGAATTGCGGACCGTAGGCTTGCCCGACGTTGTTCGTTCTCCCGAGCTCGTAGAGCGTTAGTCAGGGATCGAGTTTCGGAGGAATCGGACTGGTAGGCGATTGCCATGAAGTCGCGAAGTGAAGGGTTTGAGAAGAGGACGTCTGCCGAACGCCGGTGGATCATTGCCCGATCGTCCCCGCCTCGTTGGGCCTGAACGAACAGTGTGTTGAAGCCCGTTGCCGACGTTGTGTATCCGGCTCCTGACATAGTGCCCTGATGCGAGGAGAGCGAGAGCACGTCGTTGCCGGCGGAATCAAACAGACGGGCTTCGTCGTAACCGCCCTGGTGTCCAAATCCCTGGACGACTTCGAAGCCGGCAGCATAGTTTGAATAGGTTGCACCGAACATGAGTGAGTATTCTGGCAGAGCGTAAAATACATCATTGCCCGGGGATCCATACAGCCTTGCTCGGTCCTGTCCACCTCGAAATGCATGAGCCTTGACCTTGGCAAAGCCTTCGACATAGTTGTCGAATCCAGAGCCACGCATGACGGCGTAGGTCGGCAAACCAAAAAACTCGTCACTCGTTGGTGAATCAATCAGTCTGGCGGTGTCAGTCCCTCCCTGGCTCGATACAGCTCGGACCTTGTCGAAGCCATTCGCGTAGATTCGGTGAGTTTTGCTCTCGATCAATGAATAATCGGACAGTCCGACAAATGTATCGTCGGATGCGGAATCGTAGAGCCTGGCAACGTCGGAGCCGCCTGCTGTCGAGTACACTCTGACGTCTTCGAAATCGGCAAGATACTGTTCGAAGTCTTTGCCGCGAAGCAGACTGTATTCGGACAGCCCAAAAAAGTGGTTGTTATCGGCTGAGTCGTGAAGTGTCGCTCGGTCGATGCCTCCTCGCCCTTGGATACGCACTCGATCAAAGTTTTGGACCGTCGTGCGAGATCCGTTGCTGATTAGAGTGCCTTCATGCGGTTGGCCTGTAAATTGGTCATCACCGTGCGATCCGTAAAGTCTAGCCTCGTCTTCACCGCCTTGATTCCCGTCGGCGATGACCGACGCAAATCCCTGGACGTAGTTCGAATAGCCCGGGCCGCTGATAAGGCTGTAATGCGGAAGGCTCGTGAGGCGGTCCTTGCCGGACGAACCTTCAAGTATCGTTTCGTCGCCTTGGCCGATCGCATAGACGTAATTTGATTCAAATCCGTGGCTCGTCAGTTGGTATTCATCGGCAACCGCTCTGACTTGGTCGGGGGTTAATGATACATTTTCTTGGTCAGGTGTTAGCCAGAGTCGGAACGCGTCGGTGCCAGAAGATCCGTGAATCGTGATTTGGCTCGGAAGTCCTGCGACGCTGTAGCTGACACCGTTAATCAGCAGTTTACCCGTGTTCAGTTTGAGGCGGATGTCGTCGTCACCTTCGCTTCCGAAGATGTGGATCGCTTCTTCGGTTTGTTGAATCAAGTTGGTGAGTCGTATTCGAGTGGATGCCGAAGAACTCGCAATCTCAAAAATGATTTGTTCGCCTGCTGTGACTTCCAGGTCCAGCCGATTGCCTCGACGGAGGATACGGCTCTCGGGAAGTTCGACTCGATTCGTGTCGTAGACCAGGATCCGCCCCGTGGAAATCAGGTCAGGGTGGATTTCCAAGGTTAAGGTTCCCAAATGAGTTGCCGTAATACCGTACAAACGGTCGGCGGCAGTTGAAGCTTCCAGTTGTTCTACGGAGCCGAGATCGGTGACTGACTGTTGCAGCCGGGTTTGAAGCTCGACCGGGAGCACTGACGTGAGAGCGGCCTGCAGGTCCACGCGGTGGTAATGGGCATTGGTGACAGGGTCGAATACGGAGGTGGCCGTGCTGGCCAGGATGTTGTAGATCTCCGCGGGGCCAACGGCGTCTTGTCCGCTGATCTCTATCGCTTCACGAATGAGAACGCTCGCACCGGCGATGTAGGGCGCAGCCATGCTTGTTCCCGACGTTGCGAGGAAATCGTCTGTGATCCCATTGAAATCGTAAAGGTAGTCGGGCGACGTGCTTGTAATGTCTTCGCCTGGCGCCACGAGGACTCGTTCGCTACGACGGCTAAACTCGCTGACCAGCCCGTTGGCATCATGGCTGGCCACGGGGATAACGTGAGGACTCGCAGCGGGATAGCTCAAGCCCGTCGTTGGCTCTTTTTCAAAGTTGTTTCCAGCGGCGACGGTGATGAAAAGTCCGGCCTCTCTCAAGGCCAGGAGCTCGTCTTCGAGTATCGCCCATTGTGGGACGTCATCGCCCTTCCACTTGGTACCCAACGACAGGTTGACCGTAGTGATCGGATGTTCGAACGTGTCGATGTTCGTTTCCACCCATTGAAGCGCCTCTTCAATCCACTCGAAGTCGCCCTTTCCCTGGTCGTTGAATACTCGTAACGCAACAAAATCGACATCGGTTGCAAGGCCCGGGTGTTGTTCGTCATTGCTACCAATGATGCCAGCCACATGGGTCCCATGGAGGCCAGCAGGTGCGTCGTCATAGGGGTCCGCGTCATTTTCCTCGGTGAAGTCCCAGCCGCCGACGACACGGTATTGCGGTCCAAAGCCACCGCCTAAAGCTGAGTGATCGTAGGCAATGCCGCTGTCAATAATGACTACGGTCTGCCCGTTGCCGGTTAAGCCAAACGTGTTCTGGGCAAGTTGCCGCGCAGGAGATTCGATCGAATCGACTTGCGCCTCGACCATCGCCGTCGATAATTCCATCGCTGGAATTTCGGCAATAGGATGTGTCAGGACGTACCGAGATTCGCACAGCTCAATGCTGAGTCGACGATACTTGTCGAGTCTTAACTCGGATGGATCCATCACGGGGCTTGTGGAGACTTCGGCTTCATCAGGTCAATCATGGCGCATATCAAGTGTCGCGGAGGGCGACGGTGCGGCGAATGCCACATAGAACCATAGGTCACCCGCAGGAGTGAAATAACCGAAGGTTGAGACGTGTTGACGCGTGGCAACAGCGCGTTGATCTCCTGCGACATCAACAGGGTTGTCGGTGTTGCCAAAACGCACCAATTCACCGTTTCAGTGAAGGAAACGAGTTAGCGAGTCAGCTTTGCCTCGATTTCAGCGATCTTATTGAGCACCGCTGTGTCGTAGGGGCGCCGACGCCGGCATTGATTGAGACGGTCGAGCGACCTTGAGAATTCCCCAGCATGAGATAATCGAACTGCCAGGAGGTAGTTGAGCTGGTAATTGTCTGGTTGAGCGGCAACTGCCTTTTGAGTTGCTAGGAGGGCTCGATCGTAATCCTGAAGGAAGCCATGAATCGCTTGAGCTTCCTGCCAATGACGTGCCGCCGCTGCTCCGGTTTCTTGCTCGGCAGCGGATTCAAGAGCCGTCACGTACTGACGACCGACGAGACGGGCCTGCTGGTCCTTGTGAGTCGCGCGGTAATACCTAAAGAGTTCTCTCAATCCAGTGACGTTCGGTTGGAATAGTTCAATGAAAGTTTGGGGCGGTAATTGTGGAGCAACCGTGTGGACGATGGCGGCTTGGATGTTAGGGCCACCTTTCATTGCAGTTTGAAAGTAAGCGGTTGCCTGAACGGCGTCCTGGTTTTGGAGAGCCTGATAACCCGCAGTATAGAGCGCAGCACCATCATACGGGCGAACCGCCAGAGCTTGTTGGATTAAGCCACTTCGTGATGGGTCGCATCCATAGATGAAAGCCAGATCCGAAAGATGTAGATAGGATTTTCCGTAGAGCGGACAAAGCCGGGTTGCGTGAGACGCATGTTGCCAGGCCTGTTCTAGATATTGAAAATGGTCGCCTGTGGCTGCCTGAAGCCAGGCTTGGAGTTGCTCTGTCGTCGCAAATCTGGAGGCGATGGCGGCTTCTCGCAGCGTTCCCAGGCTCATCGGGTTGTCGCCGGCCTGTTGTGCTAATTCGAAGAGGTGCAGATAAGTCGTAGCCAGTCTGAGGTGGCACCTCGCGTCGTCAGGATCTGCGGCCAATGCTGATTCGAGATGAGCCGCCATGATTTTGAGTTGATCTGTCTCGATATGCGACAGCGGACGCCCCGCTATCTTTCCTGCTTCCTGAAGTTTCTCCTTTTCTCGCTCAGCGTCGAGAGACATGCTCAGGTATTTATCCCAGTGTCGTGAGGCGACGGCAGGACCCGATTGTATGGAATGAGAAAGAAAAGCGACGGTGATTGCCATGCCCGTCATGAGTATCCAATTGAATTGCGAAACCGGAACACTTTTGGTGCGGTTTTCAGCCAGGCGGTTGAGTCGTGCGGCGGCTGCCATCATTAATACGACACACGACAGACACGCCGGGATATACCAGACGAAGTCGATGAAAGAATGTGTGACGGTCGTCAACCATGTCGCAGCGAGAACAGCTGAGCAAACACGAAGGCGATTGTCGGAGTCAAGGTTTGATCGCAGGCCGCGCCAAATCCATTTTGCGGATAGGGTTAGTGCTATCACTAATAGAAACAGCCCGGGAATTCCCGTTTCCAACAGAATCTGTAGGTAACCTGATTCGGCGTGAGAATAGGTGTAGTCGAGCCGCGATTCCAAATACCGCGGATAGAGTGCGGGGTGCGTTCCTACACCGGCTCCCACCCGTTGAAAGTCTGGAATCGCATCATACGCCGCCGCCCAGATTTTTCTGCGGGCTCCGTCAGGGTCGAGAGATTGCAGTGAACCACTGGTAACCGTATCGATTCGATCGGCGAGCCGTTGATGCCCATGAAAGGAAAGTGCGATCGTCAGGATGACGATGACGACGGATGCCCCAGCCAGAGTTCGATACTCGATTCCACGGTGAAAGGTGCGTAACGCAACGTAGCAGAGGATCGCCAACGCCATGACGGCTAGACCGCCCCGTGAAAACGAAAGTATTCCGGCGAGCCCGACGAGAACGATGCCGAATCCGATCAGGCTGACCCTTGCTGTGTGGCGATCAGATGATTTGCCGGTAAACGAGTTCAAGCCATTCGTTCTCGTGTTTATTTTGCGCTCTAGCCAGGCAATCAATGGAACCATTCCCAGTGCCAGGAAATGAGTGAAGTGGTTTTGATTCGCAAATGTTCCCTTCACGGTGTGCGCAGGACTACGAGAGGGATGCTCATAAATCCAGAGGAAACGCCCGTTCCCGGCCAGATATTGCAACAGTCCAATCACTGCCATCAGGACCACCGCCATCGCTATCCACTTCAATAATCGATCCACATCGTCGATCGTTTGCAGCCGTTGGAAAGTAACGATAAACAGCACTGCGTATGATGCGAGTAAGACGAGGCCGCGGCGCGTTGCTTCAGGTGACAACGACGGTGTTTGCCACAATCCCAGGAATGCTTCGCCCTGCACGCTGGGAACTTGCCACATCGGTAACAGGTCGTTCTGCGCTGGGCTTAAAAACGGTTGAAATGCTGGGGCAGGTACGATTTGCAACGAAACGAGTGCCAACGCCAGAACTAGAAGGAATTCCGCGCCGGAGAACTCCCAGCGTGATCGAGAGTCGTGCAGTTGGTGTAAGAACCAACTGATGACTGTTGTCCAGATGATTGTCGTCAGAAGCCATTTGCCGGCGGGGTGTCGACCGCCCATCGCTAGGGGCGCAATGAACAGGATCGAAATAATTCCCAGGTCAACGATTGCCCTCAGAAGCTTGCGACGATACTCAGAACCGTTTTGCCAGCGAGACCACGGCTTATCATGGTTGGGGGTGAATCTATTTGACGAATCTATCCGTGAAAGCCTCGTCATGTCACGAATCCTTCGCTGAGGCCATCAGGCCGCTCGCCGCCGTGGCTCGGATGCATCATCGGCTGGGCGCTGGAACACCTGAGGGTCTTGAATCGGAAGGGTCGTAGGATCGTCGTCTACGTTGGCGTCCTCGTGGTAACCGTGTCCATAGCCCTGACCGTAACCGTACGAGTATCCATAAGCGGAGTCGCCGTCATCAGATATTCGATTGATGACGACACCAATCAGCTCCAGGTTCGCAGCTCGGATTTCGTCGACGGCTCGGTGAACCAGGCGACGATGGTTTTTGGAAGGTTGAATGATGAGCACCAGGCCACCGGTAAGTCGTGAGACAATGGATGCATCGCTGGCAGCCAGAATAGGCGGCGTATCAATCAAAACCTGGTCATAATGGTCACAGGCCCAGGCGACAAATTCAGCAAAACGACGGTTCGTTAGCAAGCCACTGGGGTCTGTTGGCAAAGGGCCAGCGGGAAGTACGTCCAGTCCAGCCAATGCGGTCTTTTGGATGCGTTCTTCACACAGTTCATTCAGGTCGTTGGGTTTTGTTAGGACGTCGGAGAGCCCGCCCTTTCCGCGGAAACCAAACAATCGTGTCAGTCCGGGGCGACGCATGTCGGCGTCAACCAGAAGTGTCCGTTTGCCGGCTTGCGCAGATGATGCTCCGAGGTTGGAGAGCACCGTTGTTTTTCCATCACCGGGCTCTGAACTGCTGATCGCAACACATTCGCTTCCCTGTTCAGAAAATGCCAATGTCGATCGTAGTGTTCGGAATGATTCGCTTGCTACGTCGTTAGGAGCTACATGAACTTGCAGTGAATCAACCCCCGTCGCAGATGTCGGAGATAGTTGGCGTACGATCGCCAGAACTGCAACATTCAATTGGTCTTTGAGTTCATCGACGGAGCGGAAGCGATCATCCAAGACGTCCAGGACATAGGCGAGGCCGATTCCAAGGGACAGGCCCGATACGATCACGGTGGCAAGAACCGTTAAGAGACGTGGGTGGACAGGTGAGTCGCTAGCGGTTGCCTCGCTCACCACCGCCATGCGAACTTCTGCCTGATCCTGGCGAATGTCCAAATTGGCGATTCGATTTCTAAGTGTATCGTGCAGCTCTCGCAACATTCGCAGGTCATGTTCGATGATAGCGACTCGTGCGACTTTGCCGTTAACCTCCACTGCCTGGTTTTGTGCGATTTGAAACTCTCGTTCCAGATTTTGCTCGTGGACGATCGCGGTATTCAGTTTTCCCTGAATACTCGACAGCAGCATTTCTCCAAGTTGCTGATTTTGGAAGCCATCGATTTCAGCTCCCTCAGTACCGTGTTCGGCAAGATACTCTTCTTTTTTCAGGATGCTCTGTCGAACTTCGATAAACGTCGGGTGATTGCTTCCGTAATAGTCCTGGATGGATTCGAGTCGAGCGTAATCATCGTTAAGCTCTCGTTTCAGCTGCTTCGCAAAATCCTCGTCCTTTGTACTCATGCCCAGCATGCCCAGGGCCATCTCGCGGCCGCCAGCATCTTCCATGGAGAGCATGAATTGGCGCACGTCTTGGCCCTGACTAATAGCACGTCGGACTGCGGCGAGTGATGCGTCGAGACGCATGCGTTCTTTGCGGACATCGATGAGTGCTTCGTTGATACGGACGACGTTATGAACTAATGGATGAGTGATCGTTGATCCGTTTCGAAGTCCCAGGTCACCGGTTTCTCGTTGGGCAACCAGCAGTTCCTGCTCTTTGGCATCAAGTTGGCTGGCGACGTCCGAACGACCTTTGTCCAGAATCCGAACGATCTCGGTGGCGACATTTTTTTGGTTCAGGTCGATGAAGTCCAAATAGGATTCGACGACGGCGTCCAGGATGGCTACCGCTGCCTCATCATCTCGAGATCGATAACTGACTTCTATGAAGTTAGTGGAACGGACCGCCCTTGCGGTTAGGTTCTTCCGTAAAATCTCCACCCATTCGTCGCGGGGCTTCGGGGTGACGTCGACCCGCAAGGGAGCAGGCAGCTCCTGGATGCGTGCGGCTGCTTGTTCGAGCACGACACTGCTATAAAATAATCGCTCGTAAGTTGGCAGCATGCCTCGACGATAAGTGTCGGATCCTGTGAGAGAGTCCTCTCCACCGTGATACATCATCATCAAGGAGACACGAGCCGAATACAGCGGTGCCGCGGTGCAGTAATACAGTGCTCCGAGAAGAGCCGTTGCAACGAGACACGACACCACCTGAATTCGGCGGTGACGAATAATTCGAAATAACCGCATCGCCGTGTGGACAAGATGGGTTTGAGAACCGGCAGTTGGAGGCAAAGCTCGGCGTTCGTTCATCGTCAGTTGTAAGGGGCTCGCTAGCGTATTTCCGTAACTCGGCACGGATACCGTCGGGGCGATCTTTAGCGGACTGTTCTGGCCGCTTCAACCCCAACTTCAGCGTCCTTATGCTGGCAGTATCAGCGAGCGTCTGCTGGCGACATCTGGATGGGCTGGCTGCAGACTACTGTTCAGTGCTCTTTCGTGGGCTTTTTAGGCAGTAATCTGTCGTGAAGGTGGATAAGATTATGGGTAAGGAAGAAAGTCGTAGACGGTGTCTCTTAAGGGGGCCCTGTGAACGGGACCCTTGAAGATTTCCTTTGAATCGTTAATTGCGAGGAGATCGTATTCATGTTTCGGTCAAAAGATTCATCCCACGAAAATGACGCACGAATGGAGCGTCGTCAGTTGCTGGCCTATGCTGCGTTTGGAAGTGCAGCTGTCGTTGCCGGCAGTCGTGAACTGCAGGCGAACCAGGCTGAGACGCCGCCGCCGCGAAAATACGACATGAAGAAATCAATCAATCTCTGGGCTTTTCCGTATCCCGATAAAATGTCATTGCGCGACTGTTTGCAGCTTGCCAAGGACGCCGGTTTCGATGGCATCGAGTTGAATTACGATCTGGAGAGTGATTTGTCGCCTAAATCAGGGACAAAGGAATTCCAGCAGATTCGACGTCAGGCGGACGAAATTGGAATTGAGATCAGCGGTTTGTGCTCTTTTCTCTTCTGGCCCTATCCGCTCACCAGCAATGATCCCGCCGAGCGAGGTCGAGGGATGGAACTTGCGGGGAAGATGACGCAGGCGGCTCATGATCTGGGAACCGAAAATCTGCTCGTCGTGCCCGGAGCCGTTCATATGCCGTGGCGCGAGGATCACGATCCGACTCCCAATGACGTTTGCGACCGGCGTGCTCGTGAGGCAATTGGTAAATTATTGCCGCTCGCAGAACGGCTGAATGTGCACCTCAATATGGAAAACATTTTCTTCAATGGTTTTCTGCTGTCTCCCAATGAGATGGTTGAGTTTGTTGATAGTTTTTCGAGCGATCACGTGCATGTGCACTTCGATACCGGAAACATTATGCAATTCCAGTTTCCCGAACATTGGATCCCAATTCTTGGTAAACGAATCAAGAACGTGCACCTCAAGGAATTCACCAAAAAGGGTACCGATAACTCGTTGGAGGCTTTTCGTCCGCTGCTGGATGGAACGACCAATTGGCCAGCGGTCCTGGAGGCCTTTGATCAGATTGGATACGACGGCTATCTGACCTTTGAATATTTCCATCCGTATCAACACTTTCCCGAAGCCTTGATCTATCAGACGTCTGATTCGTTGGACCGTATGTTAGGAGTCAAGGTTTAAGCAGGATGCCAGGTCGCATTTCAAGTTCCGAGCCTCATTAATCGTTGACGAGTGGGGCGGCGAAACTTTCGATCTCATCGTACCTGTAGTAGAATCGGCTGCTTCGAGCCCCCTGCCCTTTCTTCAGAAAGTAGCTCCAAATGATTCGTGCGATGCTTTGCTGTTTGCTGGTTGTTTGCGTATCGTTCGACGCGTATTCGCAGGACGAAGAAGAAAAGGCTAAACCACTGCGTGGTTTGCTCATCGCGGGTGGGTGTTGTCACGATTATCCAAATCAAAATGAAATCATCACGCAAGGGTTGAGCCAGCGAGCCAATATCGAGTGGGAGGTATTCCATGGATTGAAGCCTCGCAATCACAAGTTGGCGATCTATCAGACCGACCGTTGGTCCGCTGGATATGATGTCGTCGTGCACAACGAGTGTTACGGGGGTGTTGACGATGTCGAGTATGTCGAAAGGATTGTTAAGGGACATGCAGAAACCGGTGTTCCGTTGGTTGTTGTCCATTGTTCAATGCATAGCTATCGAGCGGCAAGAACTGACGAATGGCGGAAGCTATTGGGGGTGACATCAAGGCGACATGAACGGGGCGGGCGTCAGTTGGATGTTGTCAATCGCGCCATGAACCATCCGGTGATGAAAGGTTTTCCCGGTAGTTGGCGAACTCCTAACGGTGAACTTTATGTGATTGAAAAGGCCTGGGCCAATTGCGACGTCCTTGCAACTGCGTATGGGCAAGATACCCAAATGGACCAGCCTGTGATTTGGACGAATCAATATGGCAAGGCCAAACTCTTTGGAACTACGCTAGGCCATCATAATGAGACGATGATGGCCGATGAATGGTTGGATGTTGTCGCACGCGGCACGCTTTGGGTTTGTGGGAAGTTGCAAGACAACGGCGAGCCGATGCCCGGTTATGAAGGTTCCGGCAAGGCCCCTATTAAGTTGCCTGGCATACCTGTGGTCACTCTGAACCAGGGACCTACGCTTGCGAGTTGGGCGGACACGGTTAAGTTTCCGGAGTCTGAATCTCCGGTCGATCTGTTTAACGGCAAGAACCTTGCCGGCTGGCGCGGGCAGGCCGAGTATTTCTCGGTGGAAGATGATGAGATCGTTGCTCGCAACAACAAAGAGAACGCTCCTGCGGTCAGTACTTATCTGATGACGAAAAAGGACTATCGCAATTTTCGTTTGATCTTCGAAGGCAAATTAGTCACATCGAAAATGCATTCCGGCATTTCTCTTTGGGGGGCTGCCGTCGCGAAGCAAAACGAACCCTTCTCGTATCAGGGGCATCTGGTTATGTTCCCGTCCGGCTGGGGATTTTGGGACCTGTATCGGCGGAATTCGATCTATCAGGACGATGGCCGCGCGGATGCTGCGGATAATGGTGGATGGAATCGCATGGAATTGCTAGCAATCGGATCGAAGAT